>WNGF01000455.1_pt1 | contig 59217 bp, 43 predicted proteins | sample 5400641 | NCBI WGS metagenome assembly WNGF01 (sample SAMN13153371, study PRJNA577476) | soil metagenome | isolation source: 80 cm soil or saprolite under grassland replicate 2 | place: USA:California | collected 2016-06-15
CGCTGGCCCATCCCCCAGCTCGCCGGCCCCATCCTGGGTGGGCTTGTCCCGTTCCTCGCATTCGTCGTGGAGCGGCGCGTCACCAAACGAGTCCAGCGGCAGATCGCCGGCCTCGCGAGCGGGCTGGATCGGCACACATAGTCGTCTGCCGGGTAACGGACGTGTTTCCCATCGCGACGAGCTGTCGCTGCGGCCGACGACGTGCTCGTGGCATTCATACGTCGAGCGCGACGACGGTGCTCCGCCAGCCATATCGCGTGGGACGGAGGCGCGACTCGTCGACCTCCAACTCAGGAACGGCGATCAGCTGAGGTGCAGGGAAAGGGGGTGACTGAATCCTCCCCTTCCAGATGGATCGGCTTGACCTCCATGGACCCTAGTTGAGCCTGAGGCAGTTGCTTCGTGCAGAAACGACACTGCCTGGGTGTACACGGTTGATGCGCCCGGCATCTACTCACGAGGTGGAGCGTTGAGCCACCGATCGGGGGCTGAGGATCGGGGCTGGCCTTGGTACGCGTCCTACTCAGGCCCGATACCGCGCGACCGCAAAGTTTCCCCCCGAGGTCCCGCCCACGACGGGCTTGTTCGTGCTGTGGGTGACGGAGACGCCATTCCTGACCAGGTCGGGCCGCTGCGACGCGACGATGAGGGCCACGTTCCCCCCTCCGCTCCATCCGACCAGGTGGGCGGGCCCTTCCGCGACGGTCTCCAGGAACGCGATCGTGTCCTCGGCGAGCAGCCAGTACGTGAGGTCTCCCTCGACGTCCGGCGTGTGACCGTGGCCCCTCCGCTCTGGGGCCAGGACCCGGAAGCGCTCAGCCAGCGCCGGGACCATGGGCTCCCACGGCCCGTTCCCGACCAGGTCGCCGTGCAGGAGCAGCAGCGGCGACCCGGACCCCCAGGAGTCGAACCAGGTCTTCACGCCGGCGGCGTCGACATACTGCCCCGTGCGTTCCCCCTCTCGCTTCCGCTCCGCCAGTCGGTCGACGGCCATGACGGCCTCCCCTCTCTCGCGATCGACCCCACTCTGGGGGCGCGAACGGAGAGGCTATGCCCGGCATCGCGAGTTTCCGTGGCCTTTGCCCGGCGGTTCTTGCAGCGGCGCCTTGTTTCCAGAGAGAGGCTCCTGGACACTAGGCGCGTGCCACGGGGATCGGGCGAACGGCGACGCCAGCTGGTCACGGTGCTGTTCACGGACATCGTGGGCAGCACGCAGCGAGCCGAGCAGATCGGCGACGCCCGGTGGCGACGGCTCCTGACGAAACACCACGCCATCGTTCGCCAGGCCCTCAAGCGGCACCGCGGCCGGGAGATCGATACGGCGGGCGACGGGTTCTTCGCGACCTTCGGCCAGCCGTCCGACGCCATCGACTGCGCCGCCGACATGATCGCGCGGCTGCACGCCGCCGGAATCGACATCCGCGCCGGTGTGCACATGGGCGAGGTCGAGGTCATGGACTCCGGGCTCGGCGGGATCGCCGTCCATGTCGGAGCCCGTGTCATGTCGAAGGCGGAGCCTGGCCAGATCCTCGTGTCGAGCACCATCCGCGACCTCATGTCGGGATCGGACCTCGATTTCCAGGACATCGGGTTCCACGAGCTGAAGGGCGTCGGGGCGCAAGTCCACCTGTATTCGGTGCGGCCCTCCGTTCCGGAAGCCGAGCCCGAGTCCGCCACCCCCGCGCCGGCGGAGCCGGCCGCTCGGCGGAGACGGATGGCGCTGCTGGCCGGAGGCGTCGCGGCGCTCGTGGTGGTGGCCGTCATGGTTCCGGTCATGCTGCTCCGCCATTCCTCCACCGCCGCGTTCGTGCCCGGGCCGAACACCGTCGCCGAGCTGAGCCACACGTCGGACGACGTGATCGGCGGGGTCGAGGTCGGGACGACGCCCACCGGGCTCGCGTTCGGGGACGGGCGTCTGTGGGTGGCGAACTTCGACGACAAGACCGTGCAGAGCATCGACGTGTCGACGCGGAAGGCCGAGCCCGCCAAGGGCGGCGTGCTGACCAATCCGACCGGGATCGCGGTTGGTGGCGGGTTCGTGTGGGTCACCAATGGGTTCTCCGGACAGGTCGTGAAGATCGATCCCCGACAGGCGAATCTGGCGAAGCCAACCGACGTGGGGTCGGGTGTCCAGGGAGTCGCCTACGGTTTCCGCCAGGTCTGGATCGCGCAGGCCGACCAAGGCGTGCTGATCCGGCTCGATCCCATCACCGGCTCGACCCGGCGCGTTCCGTTGCGTCCCGGGGCGCAGCCCATCGACGTCGCCGTGGGGGGCGGCTCGGTCTGGATCGCGGACGGCCAGGGCGGCCGGGTCATCCAGGTCGACCCGACGTCACTCGAGGTGCAGAACGCCGTCTCCCTGTTGAATGGCCATCCGAACCGGATCGCGTTCGGCGAGGGCTTCGTGTGGGTGACGAGCACGGATGCCGACTCGCTCACCCGCATCGATCCCGGTTCCGGGCAGTCGACGACCGTGGAGCACGTCGGGAACGGACCCCTCGGGGTAGCGGCCGGGGACGGGGGCGTCTGGGTCGCCAACAGCCTGGACGGGACGGTCGCCCGGGTCGATCCGCGGTCGGCGAAGGTCGTGGGCCGAGTCCACCTCGGGTTCAGTCCCGACGCGGTGGCGGTTACGCCGGGCGGCGTCTGGGTGAGCCTGCACGACCTCTAGGACGCGGCCGTCACGCCCCCGTGATCGGCTCCCACGGATGCGCCGTGAACAACGCCTTCTGGAAGCCGCAGAATGCGGGGTCCGATGCCGCCGGGCCCGTGCACCGGTCGAGCGAGAACGAGACGGCTCCGCCGTCAGCGTGCCAGGTGAGGTCCGACAGCGGAGCGGCGCCGTCGGTGGGCGCCTCGATCGTGAACTGGACGCGGTCGCCGGAGCCCGCGTAGGAACCGACCGAGACCGGGTTGAAGATCGGGTGGGTGGCTCGCTCGTGCCAGAAGAATGCGCCATCCCGCAGGACCACGGTGAACGTCCCGGCGTCCTCGGTGTCGTCCTTCGGTGCACCGAACCGCGTGAGGTCGTCCAGGGTGACGGTGGTCCGGTAGGTGCCCTCCGGGATGGGCGGCACGGCGCCGGTCGGCGTTGGGCTCGGCGGCGGGGGCATGGGGCCGACCACTCGCAGATGATCGAGGGCCGGGAGCGGGATGCCGATGGACGCGTCGACGGTGAACCCCCGAACGCGCGAGGAGAAGAGCCATCCCTCGACCTGCTGGGTGAGCGGGATCCACGGGACGACCTGCTCCGAGAGGTACTGGTCCAGCTGTGCCCAGCACCGGGTCTGGCTCTGGAAGACCATCTCCCCGCAGGCCGAGATCCGCCCGTCGAGGTTCGGGACGGATCCGACTGTGTACCCGTATCGCCGCAGCTGCGCCCCGGTGGCCCCGGTCAACGCATTGTTCGCGTTCCTGAGGGAATCGCTGCTCAGGAGCGGCGGGAAGAACGTGCTCGCGCTCGGGAAGTCCTTGAACCATTCGGTGATCCGCAGTGGAATGTGGCGGAAGGGATCGCCGTAGGACGAGTTGGCTGCGCCGTCGCCGATCTCGTCGACGCGGAGGTCGAGGCCGAGCGGGCGGAGCTGGGAGGCGATCAGGTGGGCGACCCGACTCGATGCCGGATCGCTTCGGCGGACGATCAGCCGGATCCCGGAACAGACGGCCGCGTCGCATCGCCCGTCGTGGTCCGTATCGAAGCGCGACTTCCGCATCTCTTCCTGCGCCGCTGCCAGGTTGCCCGTCGGGATCACGCCCGGCGGCTTGTACGAGACGAGGAGGTTGTCCTCGTAGGAATCGAGCGCGAGATGGGTGAACTCGTCCTGCCCGGCCCCGCCACCGGACTGGAGCTCCGCGGCGATCGCCCGCCGATCCACGGCCAGGTTCATGGCCCGCCGGACGCGCACGTCGTCGAGCGGAGGCATCGCCAGGTTGAGCGACAGGTACCGCTCCCCGTCAGCGGGCGTCACCGAGACCCGGTTCCGGAGCGACGGGTCGTTCAGCCATCGCGCCGCGACCTGGGGGTCGGCCGCCCAGTTCAGCACGACGTCGAGGGCACCCGACCGCACGAGCCGCTCCGCCTGGTTTGCCGTGTCGACCCGTGAGAACTCGATGCGGTCGGGGAACGCCGCGCGCACCGGGTCGACCGACGGCGACCACGACGGGTTCCGGACGAGCGTCGCCGATCGGATCCCGTCGCCCGCCGGCAGTGCCTGGTCCTCCGCCGGCGCCGCGTAGGACAGCCGCTCGCTCCCCTGGAACATGTACGGCCCGCTCGACACGATGACGTCCCCGTAGTCGAAATCGTGGCCCTGGGCGACGCCGAGGGGATCGCCGGGCCGCGCCGGGTTCGCCGGGATCGGCCCGAGGCCGGGAAGGGCCAGCCGGTAGCCGAGGTCGCCGACGGGCCTGGTCAGGTGGATGACGAGGGTGTGAGGATCCGGCGACTGCAGCCCGGAGACGTGGTCCGCAGTGCCGTGGGTGAACGCCCGCACTCCCGCGATCACGTTCCCGAGGTACGCGTCGGTGTAGTAGCCGCCGATGGTCCCGCCATCCGACCAGGGAATGGCCGGACCGGCCGGGGTGAACGCGCGTTCCAGCGAGCGGATGAAGTCGCCCGCGGTGATCTCCGTGTGCTGGAAGGGGGGTGCGTAGTGCACTCCCGCACGGATCCGGAAGGTCCAGGTCAGCCCGTCGGGGGACATGGCCGGCAGCGCGGTCGCCATGTCCGGCCGGAGGACCGTCCCCCCTTCGCCGACCGAGGCGCCGTCGTAGGAGAGCAGGGTGCGCATGAAGCAACACCGGTCCAGCTCGAACACATCGACGAAGCTCGTGGACTGCGGGTCGTACGTCCGGCCGCACAGCAGGAGCGGGCACCAGCCGGAGATGGAGTCATGATCCGACACCAGGCCCACTCGAAGCGTGCCGCCCGCGCTGGTCCGGCGGGGGGACGGGCTCGACGTCGGGGGACTGTCGTGCGACGTGCAGGAGGCGACCAGGGTCGCGAGGAGCAATGGAACGAGGACGAGCCGACGCCGCCGAGGCATGGAGGGAGGCTATCGAGTCCGTGCCTGGATTCCTAGAGCGTCGTGAAGCCGCGCCGGTACGAAGAATGAGCATTTTGTCGTTGTTCTCCCTCCCGTGATGAGGCCTCCTTGATCCGGAGCTACATTGGCTCCTGCCTGCGATGAGTTTCACGGGGCAGCGCAGTCGTATTCGGAGAAGCCGACGTCAGGAGAACAACCTGGGTCGGGCAGCGGGAGTCGAGCGGGAAGGAGGGTCACTGTGGCCGAGCTGAAGTTCAGCAACGTCATGATCGGAACGGAGCGCCCGGAGAGGTTGGGAGAGTTCTACGCCAACGTGTTCGATCGGCCGGCCGACACGAAGGAGGGCGGCTGGTACGGCTGGCAGTTCGGCCCCGTCGGGTTCTCGATCGGCGAGCACTCCGAGGTGAAGGGGCAGGCCGCGGAGCCCCAGCGCGTGATCCTGAATCTGGAGACGACCGAGGTCCAGGCGGAGTTCGACCGCATCAAGACTACCGGCGCGACCGTGGTCAAGGAGCCCTACGAGCTCCAGGGGATGTGGATCGCGACGTTCGCCGATCCGGACGGGAACTACTTCCAGCTGGTGACGCCGTGGGAGGGCGCGCCCACGTCCTGACGCGCGCCGGTTCCCGGATCGGTCCGGTCAGCCCCTGCCGTGCCACGGCCAACACTCGCCTGGGCTCGCTATCCGGGCGTCGGTCGAAGCAGGCGACCCCGAACGGTACCCATCGAGACCGCAGCCGGGCGAGCCCGAATCGAAGATGCGTGTGCCGCACCATCTGGTCCACCACCTCTCGGATCTTGCCGGTCGAGCGAGCCGGGGCCGAGGCTACGCGTCGCGGTGAGCTGCGTCGGTGCCACCGGTCACCGGGCGGCGGTGCTCCTTGCCTCGGCCATTCGGGCGTCACTCGATGGTTTCCGAGCCCGCGAGCCGCTTCTACGCCCCGCACTCGCACGTGGGGAAGCAGTCCCGGGCCCTGTCCCACCAGGTGACGCGCCCTTGTCGGAACCCAGTCAGGTTTTTGAGAACATCTGCCGAACGAGAACGGCGACCACGGGTTCGACGTGCCCGGCCATCGGGCAGGGGGTCATTGGATAGACCATGTACAACTGGTGGGTCCTGCTGCACCTGACCGGGGTCTTCGTCTTCCTCGTGGCGCACGGCGTCTCGGTGGGGGTGCTGTTCCGGCTCCGCCGCGAGCGCGACCCGTCGAAGGTGGCCGCGCTCCTCGAGCTGTCCGCCGGCTCGGTCAGGGCGTTCTACGGCGGGCTGGTCATCCTGTTGGTCGGCGGGTTCGCCGCCGTCGCCACGGGCCATCTGTGGAGCAAGCCGTGGATCTGGATCGCGCTCGGGGTCCTGGTGCTCGCCTCCGTGGGGATGGTGCTGATGGCCACTCCCTATTACCGGCGCGTCGGCTTCGTCTCGCGCGCCATGGTCGGGGGGACGGAGGCCGTCACGAAGGAGCAGTTCGACGAGGTGCTGCGCGACAACCGGTCGAACTCGGTTGCCGCGATGGGGTCCGTCGCGCTCGCGATCATCCTCTACATGATGGTGATGAAGCCGACCTTCGGGGTCGGGCCCGGCGCCCCTCCGGCGGTCCAGGGGTGCCAGCCCTCATCGACGATCCAGGTCAGCGCCTCGGGGGATGCGTTCAACGCCGACTGCCTGGCCGCGCCGGCGGGCCAGGCGTTCAAGATCGTCTTCGACAACCAGGACACCGACACGCACAACGTGGCGATCTACTCGGGTTCCAAGAACCTGTTCCGGGGGAACCTCTTCGGAGGCCCGAAGACCGAGACGTACTCGGTCCCTGCGCTGCCGGCGGGCGAGTATTCGTTCAAGTGTGACGTCCACCCGCAGATGACCGGCACGTTCAAGGTCGAGGCGGCCCCGGCGCCGAGTCCGACGGGGAGCTGACCATGGGATACCGCAAGATCCTGGCCGGGACGGACGGGTCGAAGACTGCGAAGGTCGCCGTGTCGGTGGCCGCGCGGCTGGCCGCACGGACCGGCGCCGACCTCCACCTCGTGATGGGGTGGGAGCCCCCGGGGCTGGACGCCGACCGGGCCGAGGGCATCCTGGCGAAGGCGCAGGCCGAGGCCGCGGTCGTCGTCGACAAGGTGCGGATCACCGGCGAGCACCACATCGGCGACGGCGCCGCGGTGGTCCTCGACGTGGCCAAGCGCCGCAACTCCGACCTGATCGTGATGGGGAACAAGGGGATGGGGAAGGCCCGGCGCATCGGCCTGGGGGCGATCCCCGACAAGGTCGCGCACATGGCCGAGTGCGACGTGCTGATCGTGCGGACCACCCACCAGGGAGAGCCGGTCGACCGGGCCGAGGGCCTCTACTCGAACATCGTCATGGGCACCGACGGCTCGCCGACGGCGACCGAGGCGGCGGCCAGGGCGTTCGAGCTGGCCGCGATGATCCGTTCGGAGGTCACCCTGGTCTTCGTGGGCGACCCGATCGTCGGCGCCATCGCCGTCGAGGAAACGGCCAAGAACCGGATCGGGGGGACGAAGGTGAACCCCAGGGTCGTCCCCAAGGGCGATCCCGCGAGCGTGCTGAACAAGACCGCGAAGGAGACCGACGCTGACCTCGTGGTGGTGGGAAACAGGGGGATGACCGGCGCCCGCCGGATGCTGCTGGCGAGCGTCCCGAACAAGGTCAGCCACACCGCGCCGGCCGACGTGCTGGTGGTCCGCACGGTGGGGCGGACCATCGACGACCTCCGTCCGGGGTCGGGTGGGGTCGTCCTGGCGGGCGGCCGGAAGGTCGCCGCGTTCCTCGACGACGGGGGGGTGCTGCACGCCTCCTCGCCGCGGTGCACGCACATGGGGTGCACGGTCGACTGGAACGAGGCAGAACGCACGTGGGACTGCCCGTGCCACGGCTCGCGGTACGACGTCGACGGGCACGTGATCCACGGTCCCGCGCAGAAGGACCTCGATCCGGCGTGACGACGGCCCGGGCGCCCCGGCGGATCCTCGTCGTCGGGGGCGGAGTGGCCGGCGGCAGCGCGGCGCTCGCCATCCGCGACGCCGGGTTCGACGGCGATGTGGAGCTGGTCGGCGCGGAGCCGCGCCATCCCTACGAGCGACCCCCCCTGTCCAAGGCGTTCCTCCGGGGCGAGATCGAGGGCGAGCGCCTCCGCCTTCGGCCCCCGTCGACGTGGGAGGAACGCGGCATCGAGTCGAGCACGGGGGAGGAGGTCGTGGCCGTCGACCCGGCGGCGGGCGAGGCCACGTTCGCGGGCGGCGCGACGGCCGCGTTCGATCACCTGGTGCTGGCGACCGGGGCTCGGAACCGGCGGCTGGACGCGCCGGGCGTGGACCTCGAGGGCGTGTTCGACCTGCGCACCGTGGACGACGCCCTGGACCTCCGCGAGGCGGCGACGCCGGGGCGCCGCGCGGTCGTGGTCGGCATGGGCTTCATCGGCTCGGAGGTCGCGGCGTCGCTCCGCGCGCTGGGTGTCGAGGTCACGGCGATCGTGAGCGGCAACTGGCCGCTCGATCGGGTGCTCGGACCAGAGGTGGGTGCGGCGCTCGCTGCGGTCCACGAGGAGCACGGCGTGCGGCTGCTGCCCCGTTCGACGTTCGCCGGGTTCGAGGGCTCCGGAGGCTCGGTGCGGGCCGCGATGACCGAGGACGGGCGGCGGATCGAGTGCGACATCGCCGTGGTCGGCGTCGGTGTCCAGCCGAACGTCGAGCTCGCCCAGGCGGCCGGGCTGGAGGTCGCCGACGGCGTGGCGGTGGACGAGCTGTGCCGGGCGAGCGCGCCGAACGTCTTCGCCGCCGGCGACGTCGCCTCATTCCCGCCGGTGGGTGGGGACGGCCGCGTCCGGATCGAGCACTTCCAGCACGCCGTGAAGCACGGCCGCGCCGCGGGCCTGTCCGCTGCCGGCCACGGCGAGCCGTTCGCCGAGGTGCCGTGGTTCTGGTCGGAGCAGTACGACCAGCGCGTCGAGTACGCGGGTCACCACCGGACGTGGGACGCTTTCGAGCTCCGGGGGTCGCTCGCGGATCGGAGGTTCCTGGGGTTCTTCTGCGAGCGGGGAGTGATGAAGGCCGTCGTGTCGCTCAACCGGCAGCAGGAGCTCCGTCACGCCATGCCGGCCATCGGCCGCGAGGTCGATCCCGCGCTCCTCCGGGACGAGGACGTGGACCTCCGCGAGCTGGCCGGGACGCACTGAAGCCCGCGGGCACAGCCCCGCTCCCCGATCAGCCGCGGCCCCACCGGCCGTACAGCCGGCTGGCCGGGTCGAAGAACCCACCCTCGGGCCGGGCGTGCGCGTGCCAGTGGTCGGGGATGCGTCGTCGCTCGCCGTCGATCCAGTAGCCCTCCGGATACCGCTGCGCCGCCACCTCGCCCAGGCGGTCCAGCAGGTCTCGCTCGACGTCCGAGTCGGGCAGGCCGTGCCGCCGCCACACGATCATCGGCGTCGCGCACACGGCGCAGTCGGCCACCCAGCAGTCGTCGTCCTCGTAGTGCCAGGCCGTCATCCGCTCGGCGCGGCACAGGAGGCAGTCATCCCCCGACGATGACAACGCGATCTCCCACCTCCACGCCTTGCCGGGCGAAGAATCCCCGGTTGGCCTCCAGGGCGCCGACGAACGGCCGTTCCGGCCGGTAGGTAGGACACAGCCGGCCGGTGCACGGCGCCATGTCGAGCAATTCCACGATCCGCCCGTCGGATGCCCAGAAAGCGATCGACAGCGGCAGGGGTGTGTCCTTCATCCAGAACCCGGCCCTCGACGGCCGGTCGAACAGGAAGGCCATGCCCGCGTTCCGATCGAGGCGCTCCACCCCCTGGAGGCCGCGCCGGCGCGCCGCGTCCGTGTCGGCGACGGTCACGCGCAGGCTCACGGATCCCGCCGCCGTGGCGATGCGTGCCTCGGCCGGCCGAGTGTCGGGGTGTGAACACGAGCCGAGCGATGCCGCCCCCGCGAGGAGGGCCAGGGCCAGGATCCCGTTCCGGCGCACGCCTCCCATGCTCGCACGGACGGGTGGCCAGGTGACGGGCGCCGGCGGAACGTCGCCTGGAGACGTTCGCCGGGGCCGAAGGCCCCACGCGCGCCGGGTTGTCCGGCCCGGGGATGCGGTCATGACCCGGGCCATGCTCGCCGCACCATGGCTACCCGACGACGCCCATGAACTCCGTACCGTTCGTCGAGCCCTGGCGGGTGAAGGCCGTCGAGCCGATCCGGCTGATCTCCCGCGTGGACCGCCGGGGCGCGCTCGCCGCGGCGGGGTTCAACATGTTCCGGCTGGCCTCGGAGGACGTGTTCGTCGACCTCCTGACCGACTCCGGCACCTCGGCCATGAGCTCCGCCCAGTGGGCCGGTGTGATGGAGGGCGACGAGGCGTACGCGGGCGCCAGGAACTGGTTCCACTTCGAGTCGGCCGTCCGGGAGATCACCGGCCTCGAGCACGTGATCCCCACGCACCAGGGGCGGGGGGCGGAGACCGTGTACACCCGCGCGTTCGTCGAGCCCGGTGACGTCGTGCCGGGGAATCTCCACTTCGACACCACCCGGGCGCACATCCGGAATCGCAGGGGTCGTCCGGTCGATGTGGTCGTTCCCGAAGGACTGGATCCGGACGACCTCTCGCCGTTCAAGGGGAACGTCGACCTCGCCGCCGCCGAGCGGGTCATCGAGCAGCACCCCGGGAAGGTGAAGCTGTTCGTGCTGACGGTGACCTCGAACACGAACGGCGGCCAGCCGGTCTCGCTCGCGAACGCCCGGGCCGTCTCGGAGCTGTGTCGCAGGCACGGGATCCGCCTGGTGATCGACGCGGCGCGGTTCGCGGAGAACTGCTACCTCATCGCCGAGCGGGAGCCCGGACAGGAGGGACGGGGCCTGCCGGACATCGCCCGGGATCTGTTCTCGCTGGCCGACGGCGTGGCGATGAGCGCCAAGAAGGACGCCCTGGGAACATCGGCGGCTTCCTGGCCCTGCGCAACCGCGCCGACTACCACGCCTGCCAGCCGTGGGCCGTGTTGTACGAGGGGTTCACCACGTACGGCGGCATGGCCGGCCGCGACCTCGAGGCGGTGGCCCGGGGCCTGTGCGAGGGACTGGACGAGACCTACCAGGTGGCCCGGATCCGGCAGGTCCGGCTGCTGCACGGCCTGCTGGCCGACGAGGGAATCCCGGTCGTGCGCCCGCCCGGCGGCCACTCCGTGGTGATCGACGCCGCGCGGTTCGCCGAGCACCTGCCCCGGGGTTCCTATCCCGCCGAGTCCCTGGCCGCCGCGCTGTACGAGGAGGGGGGCGTGCGGTCGGCCGCGCTCGGGTGGCTCGCCTTCTCCGAGGCCGCACGTTCCTGCTGCGGTCGGAGCACGTGACCGCCGACCTCCTCACCGACTCCGGCACCAACGCCATGAGCGACGACCAGTGGGCCGGGCTGATGGTGGGGGACGAGGCGTACGCGGGAAGCAGGAACTACTACCATCTGGAGGACGCGGTCCGCGAGCACTACGGCTATCGGCACGTCATCCCGACGCATCAGGGGCGGGGCGCCGAGCACATCCTGTCGCGGATGCTGATCTCGCCCGGCGACGTCGTCCCCGGCAACATGTACTTCACGACCACCCGGCTGCATCAGGAGCTCGCCGGCGGGCGGTTCGAGGACGTGATCATCGAGGAGGCCCACGACCCCCACAGCCTCCATCCGTTCAAGGGCGACGTCGACCTGGCGAAACTCGACGAGCTGATCCGCCGGGTGGGTCCGGAGCACGTGCCGTACGTGTGCATCGCCGGCACGGTCAACATGGCGGGCGGCCAGCCGATCTCCATGGCGAACCTCCGAGAGGTTCGGGAGGTGTGCCACCGGCACGGCGTACTCGTGATCCTCGATGCCACCAGGGCAGTCGAGAACGCGTACTTCATCAAGGAACGCGAACCGGCGTTCGCCGACTGGCCGGTCAGAGACATCCTCTACGAGATGTGCTCCTTCACCGACGGCTGCACCATGTCGGGCAAGAAGGACGCGCTGGTGAACATCGGCGGGTGGCTCGCCCTGAACGACGGCGACCTCGCGGCCGAGGCGCGGAACCTGTGTGTCGTGTACGAGGGGCTCCACACGTACGGCGGCCTGGCCGGGCGCGACCTCGAGGCAATGGCCCGGGGGATCGCCGAGTCGGTCGACGACGACCATATCCGGGCCCGCGTCCTCCAGGTCAGGGACTTCGGCGAGTCGCTCGTGGACCGGGGGGTCCCGGTCGTGCGGCCCATCGGCGGCCACGCCGTGTTCCTCGACGCGGCCCGGATCTACCCCCACATTCGCCAGGAGGAGTTCCCCGCCCAGCGCCTGGCCGCCGATCTGTTCCTCGACTCGGGCACCCGGTCCATGGAGCGGGGCATCGTGTCGGCGGGGCGGGACCCCGAGACCGGCGAGCACCGCCACCCCGGCCTGGAGCTGGTCCGCCTGACCGTGCCCCGGCGCGTGTACACCACCCGGCAGCTGGAGATGGTCGCCTCGTCGGTCGTTGCCGTCGCGGACCGGTTCGAGCAGACGGCCGGGCTCGAGATGACCTACGAGCCGCTTCTTCCAGGCACGGTTCCGCCCGCTCGAGGACGTCGTCCCGGACCGCTGAGCGCAGCCGCGTGCTCGGGGGCGGCTGCCCGCTCGGTTCGCTTCGAACGTCGCACGCAACGGGGGACCAGTGGCCCTCCGGCCCGGATCCCGCCGGCCGTAGTGTCAGGTCGAAGGAGGGGTGTGAGATGTCGATCGATGAGTCCACCCGAGACGAGGTGCTTCGAGAACGGGCCATCAAGCGTCTCAAGAAGCGGCGCGATTTCGTCGGGCACGTTCTCGTCTACTCCCTCGTCAACGCGTTCCTCGTGGTGATCTGGGGACTGACCGGCGCCCAGGGCTTCTTCTGGCCGGTCTTTTCGATCGTGGGCTGGGGCATCGCCGTGGTCCTGAACGCCTGGTACGTGTACAGCGACGACGAGTTCGACGAGCAGCGAATCCGCCAGGAGATGGACCGCCTCGAGCGGCGGGGTTGACCCGTGAGACGGGCATGCCCGGCGTCTCGACCGTCGCACTGAGCGGTCGAGGCGTGACCTGGATGTGTTCGCGGCCGGCCTCAGCGCCTCGCTGCAGGATCCGGAGATCCTCGCGCCGGCCGGCCAAGGCGTACGGTTGCCATCAGGCCCGAGAGCGTCCCCGACCATGAAAGAAAGAGGTGGGAACGAGTGGAGCGTCGCCGGATCTGCGTCGACGGCAACGAAGGGGCGGCACTGGTCGCCTATGCGCTGAGCGAGGTCATCGCGGTCTATCCGATCACGCCGGCCTCACCGATGGGCGAGCACGCCGACGACTGGGCGGCCGCCGGCCGGCCGAACCTGTGGGGCGTGGTCCCCGACGTCGTCGAGATGCAGTCCGAGGCCGGCGCGGCCGGCGCGTTGCACGGGGCCCTGCAGAAGGGAGCCCTCGCCACCACGTTCACCGCGTCGCAGGGCCTGCTGTTGATGATCCCGAACATGTTCAAGATCGCCGGGGAGCTGACCCCGGCGGTGATCCACGTTGCGGCCCGGACCGTCGCCACCCACGCCCTGTCCATCTTCGGGGACCACAGCGACGTCATGCACGCCCGGGCCACCGGGTGGGCCATGCTGTGCTCCTCGAACGTGCAGGAGGCGCACGACTTCGCCCTGATCGCGCACGCCGCCACGCTGCGCTCCAGGGTGCCCTTCCTGCACTTCTTCGACGGCTTCCGGACCTCCCACGAGATCGGCCGGCTCGAGACGCTCGCCGACGACGACCTGCGGGCGATCGTCTCCGACGACGACATCCTGGAGTTCCGGGGCCGGGGACTGACCCCGGACGCCCCGGTCCTCCGGGGCACCGCCCAGAACCCGGACGCCTTCTTCCAGGCCCGGGAGGCCTGCAACCCCTTCTATGCGGCTGCCCCCGGGATCGTGCGGGAGGTCATGGGGGCGTTCGGCGAGCGGACCGGCCGACGGTACGACCTGGTGGAGTACGTCGGCCCCCCCGATGCCGATCGGGTCGTGGTGCTCATGGGCTCCGGGGTCGGCGCGGCGGAGGAGGCCGTCGAGCATCTCGGCTCGCGGGCCGAGTCGGTGGGACTGCTGAAGATCCGGCTGTACCGGCCGTTCCCCGCCGAGCAGCTGGTCGCAGCCCTCCCGCCCTCGGTCCGCTCGATCGCGGTGCTGGACCGGACGAAGGAGCCGGGCGCGCTCGGCGAGCCCCTGTACCTCGACGTGGTCGGGGCGATCGCCGAGGCCATGGACGCCGACGAGCCCGCCTTCGAACGCGCTCCCCGGGTCATCGGCGGCCGCTACGGCCTGTCGTCCAAGGAGTTCACCCCGGCCATGGTCAAGGCGGTATTCGACGAGCTCGGCGCGGACCGGCCGAAGCGCCACTTCACGGTCGGCATCCACGACGACGTCACGCACACCAGCGTGGACGTCGATCCGGAGTTCCGGATCCCCCGTCCGGACGGCGAGGTCCAGGCCATGTTCTTCGGCCTGGGCTCGGACGGGACGGTCGGCGCGAACAAGGCCTCGGTCAAGATCATCGGGGAGAGCGCCGACCTGTGGGCCCAGGGCTACTTCGTGTACGACTCGAAGAAGTCGGGGTCGGTCACCGTCTCCCACCTGCGCTTCGGCCCGCGGCCGATCCGCTCGAGCTACCTGATCGAGGAGGCCGACTTCCTGGCCTGTCACCAGTTCGGGCTGCTGTCGAAGATGAAGGTGCTCGACCAGGCGCGCGAGGGCGCGACGTTCCTGCTCAACAGCCCGTACGGGCCCGACGAGGTGTGGGACCGGCTGCCCCGGGAGGTGCAGCAGCAGATCGTCGACAAGGGAATCGACTTCTGGGTGATCGACGCGTTCGAGGTCGCCGGGCAGACCGAGATGGGGAGCCGCATCAACACCGTGATGCAACCGTGCTTCTTCCAGCTCGCCGGCGTCCTGCCACCGGAGGAGGCCATCGCCCGGATCAAGGAGTCGGTCGAGGCGAACTACGGCAAGCGGGGTCGCGCCATCGTGGAGCGGAACTTCGCGGCCATCGACCGGTCGCTGCAGGAGCTGCGTCGCGTGGACGTGCCGGCGACGGTGACCAGCGAGCTGTCGATCGCCTCCACCATCCCCGATGAGGCCCCGGACTTCGTCAAGCACGTGACGTCGAAGCTGATGGCCGGCGAGGGCGACCTCCTGCCGGTGAGCGCCTTCCCGGTGGACGGCACGTTCATCTCGGGCACGGCTCGCTACGAGAAGCGAGCCATCGCCCAGGAGATCCCCATCTGGGACCCGGACATCTGCATCGACTGCGGCAAGTGCGCGATCGTGTGTCCCCACGCCACGATCCGGATGAAGCTGTTCCAGCCCGCGGCGCTGGAGGGCGCGCCGGACACGTTTCAGACGAAGGAGTTCAAGTCCCGGGAGCTCTCCGGCTACCGGCTGAGCATCCAGGTCGCGCCGGACGACTGCACCGGGTGCGGGGTGTGCGTGGACGTGTGCCCGGCCAAGAGCAAGACCGAGGTCCGGCACAAGGCCATCAACATGGAGCCGGTCTCCGAGCACCGAGAGGCGGAGCGGCCGAACTGGGACTTCTTCCTGTCGATCCCCGAGCTCGACCGGAGCCTGATCGCGCACGACTCCATCAAGGGGTCGCAGCCCCTCGAGCCACTGTTCGAGTTCTCGGGGGCGTGCGCCGGATGCGGCGAGACCCCGTACCTCAAGCTGGTCACCCAGCTGTTCGGCGACCGCATCGTCGTGGCCAACGCCACCGGGTGCTCGTCGATCTACGGCGCCAACCTGCCCACGACCCCCTGGGGGGCGAACCGGGAGGGGCGGGGGCCGGCGTGGAACAACTCGCTGTTCGAGGACAACGCCGAGTTCGGGCTGGGGATGCGCCTCGGCCTGGAGGCGCAGGTCGAGCTGGCCCGGCGGCTGCTGGCCGACCTTGCCCCGGTGGTCGGGGAGGACCTGGCCCGGTCGATCCTCGACGCCGAGCAGGAGACCGAGCCCGCGATCCACGCACAGCGGGAGCGGGTCGCCGAGCTGAAGCAGGCGCTGCGGGACGCAGGCCCGCCCGGCGACCCGGCGGTCCGGCATCTCCTGTCCGTCGCCGACAGCCTGGTCCGTAAGGGCGTCTGGATCATCGGCGGCGACGGGTGGGCGTACGACATCGGCTTCGGTGGGCTCGATCACGTTTTGGGCTCGGGGAGGAACGTGAACGTCCTGGTCCTGGACACCGAGGTCTACTCGAACACCGGAGGGCAGGCGTCCAAGGCCACGCCGCGGGGCGCGGTGGCCAAGTTCGCCGCCTCCGGAAAGGGGACCGGGAAGAAGGACCTTGGGGCCATCGCCCGGGCATACGGCAACGTCTACGTGGCCCAGATATCCATGGGCGCGAACGACATGCAGACGGTGAAGGCGCTGCTGGAGGCCGACGCGTGGCCCGGCCCCTCGCTGGTCATCGCCTACAGCACGTGCATCGCCCACGGCATCGACATGTCGAAGTCCATGTCGCACCAGAAGGACGCCGTCCGCAGCGGGTACTGGCCGCTGTACCGGTTCCAGCCGAGCGAGATCGAGGCCGGACATCCGTTCAAGCTGGACTCCAAGGCCCCTTCAGTTCCCGTCCGGGACTTCATGTCCACCGAGGCCCGGTTCGCCATCCTCGGCCGGACCCATCCCGACCGGGCGGAGCACCTGGTTGCTCTGGCGCAGGCGGACGTCGACGAGCGGTGGCGCTACTACGAGCAGCTGTCGGCCATGGAGCGGACCGTCCCCCACGAACCCGACGTCCAGCCCGAGGTGGAGAGCGACGCCGGCTATCGCTACGAAGGGGAGGAGGAGTCCGAATGAGTGCCGGGAGGCCGGACCTGACCACGACGTATCTCGGGCTCCGCCTGGCCTCGCCGCTGGTGGCGTCGGCGAGCCCGATCACCAGGGATCCGGAGAAGGTCGTCCTGCTGGCCGAGGCCGGCGCGGGGGCGGTGGTGATGCCCTCGCTGTTCGAGGAGGAGATTCTCCACGACGAGATCGAGCTGAACCGGGCGCTGGAGGCCGGCGCGGAGCACTTCGCCGAGGCGCTCGACTACTTCCCGGCGGTGCGGGATTTCGACACGACCACCGACCGCTACCTGTCCACGCTCCGCGAGCTGAAGGCCGCAGTGCGCATCCCGGTGATCGCCAGCCTGAACGCCACCTCCTCCGGCGCCTGGATCCGCTACGCCAGGCTGGTCGAGCAGGCCGGGGCCGACGCGCTGGAGTTGAACCTCTACCGGGTGGCGGCCGACCCCGACCGCACCGCCGCCGAGATGGAGGACACCGACCTCCGTCTGATCGCCGACGTGCGCGGGGCGTTGCAGATCCCGCTCGCGCTGAAGCTCAGCCCCCACTACACGTCGTTCGCGAATTTCGCCCGCCGGGTGGTGGAGGCCGGCGCCGACGGCCTGGTGCTGTTCAACCGGTTCTACCAACCCGACCTGGACCTCGAGACCCTCGACGTGGTGCCGCGTATCGAGCTCAGTCACCCCTGGGAGATGCGGCTGCCGCTGCGGTGGATCGCGATACTGCGACCGCAGCTCGGCGGGGACGTATCCCTCGCCGCCACCAGCGGGGTGCACACCGGGCTGGACGCGGCCAAGCTCCTGCTGGTCGGGGCCGACGTCGTCATGTCGACCTCCGCGTTGCTGCACTCCGGGCCCGAGCACATCGGGGCGATGGAAGGGGAGCTGTCGGCGTGGATGGCCGAGCGAGAGTACGAGTCGGTCACCCAGCTCCGGGGCAGCGTCAGTGGTTCCGGGGCCGAGGATCCGGCCGCGTTCGAGCGCGCCAACTACGTGCGGACGCTGTACTCGTGGACCGCGCCCTCCGAGCTGACGCCTTCCTCACCGACCGGGTTGACTTGATCGTCCGTCGTCGCCGCAGGCTTTGATTTGACGGCGTTCCTCGCTGGTGTAACGGTCACCCAACCTGCCATCGTGAAGGAGGGCTCGAATGAGACGCGGCTCGATCGCCCTAGTCATGACCGTCGTCGTGCTGATGGCAGTGCCCGGCGCGGCCGGAGCGACGCCGTCGAACTCGAGAGTGACTCGAGACGCCGACGGAACCACCAGTTACCTCCGGTACGACGGGACCAGCGACGCCGTGACCGAGGACTGCAGCCACGGCCGGCGAGCGCAGAACGAGCCTGCCGTCGCCGTCGATCCTCATGACACGGCCGTCGTGGTGGCCGGCGCCAACGACTACTGCACGGCGATCCACACGGGCGACGTGTGGGCCGGGTATTACCGCTCCGGCGACGGCGGGTCGACCTGGCAGGACAGCCTCGTCCCCGGCTATCCGGGCGACACATCGGCGGCCGGCCTGGCCTCCCCGGCCAATGGCACCTGCTCGGCTGCCGGAGACCCCACGCAGTTCTTCGACAACGACGGGCGCCTGTTCTACGGGTTCATCTGCTTCAACCGGGCCCAGCCCGTAAATGGCGGCGTGTTCGTGTCCCGGTACCTGGGCGACGGGAGCAGCTACGACCGCACGGTGCTGGTCAAGCGGGGCACCCCGTCGGCGAACTTCGCCGGGCTGTTCCAGGACAAGATCAACCTGACAGTGGACCAGACCGGTGGTTCGCACAGCGGAAACGTGTACGTCGCGTGGTCGCAGTACAACGGCTTCGCCGGGAACAACGCCATCTTCTTCTCCCGTTCCACGAACCACGGCGTCTCGTTCTCGGCGCCGTACCGAGTGAACCCGGTGGCGAAGGGGACGGGTTCCTACACCGATCTGGCCGTGGGCCCGGACGGCACCGTGTACCTGACCTTCCTGACGTACGCGACCCCATCCCGCCCCCACACCACGGTCTGGCTCCTGCGGTCGACGAACGGCGGCGCCTCGTTCCAGGCGCCGGTGAGGGTCGCGAACATCGCCCTGTTCGACTCCAGCCAGTTCAGCGGCAACGGGTTCAGCGACTGCGGTGACGGGCCGTTCGCCTGCCCCACCGGGCTGACGTTCTCCCGATTCACCAGCAACTCGGCAGTGGCGGCCGACGCCGGCGGTGTGCATGTCGTGTGGAGCGCCCGGAACGGCGCCGGGCAGGCCAAGATCTTCGTGCGCAACTCGCCCGACGGCGTACAGTGGTCGGCCCCGCCGGCCCAGATCGACGCCGTCGCCACCGGGCACCAGTGGTTCCCGGACATCGCCTCCGGGGACGGAACGCTCAGCTTGGTGTTCTACGACTCCAGCCAGGATCCCTCCTACTCGCCGGATCTTCCGCCGGGCGACACCGCGGGCGGGACGAACTCCGGTGACGTGGTGGCGGCCATGGTGGCCCAGTCAACGACCGGGGGGACCTCCTGGGCTGAGCAGGAAGTCTCGTCCGCCCGGAGCAACTTCGGTTGGGAGACCCATGGCAGCATGCGGGTCGGCTTCTGGGGCGACTACAACTACGTCTCCGCGGTTCCGGGAGCCGTGTACGCCACGTGGACCGATTCCCGCGACCTCGTCGCCGGGTTCGATCCAAGAGAGACCGGAGCGGACGACGACGCCGACGGCTTCGATGGGTTCCAGACCTGCGCGTGGGTGCCCAACGACATCAACGCGGCCTCGTACTCGTCACCCACTCCAGCCGACCCCTGCTTGAGCCAGGGAGGCCTGGACCAGAACATCTACGGGGCAGCGCTGTAGGACTCGGAAACACAATGATCAGAGCCGGCGCCGGGCTTCGGCCCGGCGCTCCGGCGGCAGCCCGAACGACACCCACCGTCCGCCCGAGGGCGGGACGACCGACCCTTCCGCCGGGCCGGGCATAGGCTGGACCCTGGGTGAGCCCATCCAAGCAAGGGGGATCCGCAATGCCTTCGCGTTTCGGTTCGCGCGGCCGGCGCTTCCGGCATCGGGCCACGGCGGCGCTGACCGCCCTCGCCGCCGGCATCCTGATGGTCACCGGGGGACCGGCCGGAGCGACCGCCCAACCGCAGGCGCAACGCCAGTTCACCGCGATGACCCAGAACCTGTACCTGGGGACCAACCTCACCCCGCTGTTCGGCGTGTCGGGCCCGGCGCTGGTCGTGGCGGCCACACAGGTCTACGCCCAGGTCGGGCTCACCGACTTCCCCGACCGGGCGACGGCGATCGCCGCCGAGATCGCGAGCGAGGCGCCGGACGTGGTCGGGCTGCAGGAGGTCGCGCTCTGGAAGAAGGGCCCCGACCCGGCGCATCTCACGACCACGTACGACTTCCTGGCGACCCTGGAGGACGCCCTGGCCGATGTCGGCGCTCCGTATCGGGCCGTTGCGGTCAACGTGAACTTCAACCCCTCGCTGCTCGTTCCGTTCGGCGCGCTCCCGATCCTCGACCCGGCGGGCCCCGGCGGCCTGTCCTGGGTCAGCTTCACCGACCGGGATGCCATCCTCGTGCGTTCCGACCTCCCGGTCTCGCAGCTGCAATGGTCGAACCCGACGTCACAGAACTTCCAGGCGACCATTCCGGTCAGCGTGAACGGCGGGACGATCCATGTCCCGCGCGGGTGGTCGACCGTGGACGTCAAGTTCCGGGGCAAGTCCTATCGTGTCGCCAACACCCACCTCGAGGCCTACAGCGCCGCCGTTCGGAACCTCCAGGGGCAGGAGCTGGCCGGCGTGCTCGCGGCCTCGCCCCTGCCTGTGGTGCTGCTGGGGGACCTGAACTCGAGGCCCACCGACGCCACGGGCCCCTATCCCGACCTGATCGCCGGCGGGTTCGTCGACTCCTGGCCCGAGGCCATGGACGGGAACCCCGGATTCACTTCGGGCCAGTCGGATGCGCCTCCGGACCCGCTCGACTGCAGCAGGCCCTCGACGATCGACCACCGCATCGACTTCGTGCTGCACACCGCCGGCGGATCGCTGCGTGCGGTGGACGGGACGGGTGACGTGGTCGGGGAGAGCCCGAGCGACTGCACGGTCCCGGGTCCGCTCGGCTATCCGCTGTGGCCGAGCGACCACGCCGGCGTGGCGATGACGCTCCACATCGGGCAGCCATAGGGAGGCAGAGCCGGAACCCGGACGCGCGGTCCGCCGCTCGCCGGCCGGGTGGTGATGTTCGTCATCGTCGACACGGCCGACGCTCATCCCGAGCGTCTTGGTGAGCGTGATGCGGTCTCTCTCGGCCGCCCGTTGCCGGCCTATCCGCCCTTCGTGTACCAGGTCCCGCCGATCTGGGAGCAAGCAGTCAATGAGGTGACCACGCTCGCAGCGCTGTTGAGCAGGCTCGACCTGCTCCCGGTCGACCAAGCGACTGGCGACCTTGCCGTCGCCCTCGGGGCAAGGTACGGGCTGAAGGCCGTGGACGGCGTGCACCTCGCGACAGCGGTCGGCTCCGGCGCAGACCGGTTTCTCACGAACAACGAGCGGGACTTCCCCCCGCACGATCACCGAGATCGACGTCACGTATCCCACCGACCTGGCTGTCCGGCGTAGATGGGACGAGAGCGGTTCCGAAGCGATTCAAGGGAGCGGCCGGTCCTGTTCAGGGAGATCGGCGTCCCGTATTGGCTGGGATTGACGCTCATCGAACCAGGGCCAGTGGCTGGCCGCGACGGTCGGTCGGAGGGGAGGCTGCTACTCCGATGCTCGACGAAGCGCGGCCGCCAGGTTCTCCGTCAGGTCGTAGAGCGATGGCCGCTTGCTCTGGACTCCCCGCATCGTGAGCGCGGACCCGATGGATGAGTGCTCGGCTGTCGGGTTGGTGGGGGCGTCGGATGGCGGGTATCCGCGGGCCGCGTAGACGATGCAGCGGTGCCGGCGCGAAAGGAATCGGATCTGAGGTTCCCGACTCCTAATGATCCCCTGCGAACTCATCCCGCTTCTCTCGCTTCCTGGCCACCGGCACGGACCCCACGCCGACGGGGTCCGGCCGGTGATCTCGACCCCCCGCTGCGCCACGGATGAAACGGCCGACCCCCAGGCTGACGGCGAGGCCAGTGGCGAACCACGCTCCGCATCCGATGAGGATCTGCATTGCCATTCCCGTTCGGGCCCTCCTTGTCGAGCCTGTCGAGTCCCGTCGTCCGACCGTAACCGGTCCACGTGGAGGTGAGCTGGCTCCAAGGTGAACTGCCGTGGAACCTCGTTTGGCGGATCCGCGGAGGGCTCGAACCGGCCGGCCGCGTTGCAATGACCGCTGGAGACCCCGGAGGTCCTCAGTTCTCGGTTAACTCCTACCGCCGGTTCGTGGCCAGAGGCCGAGCGTAGGCGGGAACGGCTCGGTTCACCCGCCCGACGCAGATTTCCTACGCTGGTCGAGCGATGAGCATACGGTGAGCCACTGTTACAGTCGGCCCGGTCCTCGACGTGGTCTTGGACGAGCGCTCGTCGGGCGCTGGGGTCGATGGACCGATGCAACTGGGGCTAGGGGCGGAGGCGAGCCTGAGCGGGGAAGCGGTATCGCGAGTCGTTCGGAAGCGTGGGAGTGTTCCCGGGAGAGGGCTGTCGTGAGGGGACGACGCTCGAAACCGTTCGTCGCAGCGCTTGCGGTGCTCGCTGTCGTGTTGCCCTTCCAGCTCGCGCCCCCGAGCGGCGTCGCAGCCGCCGCATCTTCGATGAGGGCCCGGGAAACCCGCGAGGTCCAGACGATCTGGACTGCCGAGTTCAGCGAGCCGCACCCCACCGGCCTGGCCTATCTCCCCGGGCGCCGCGAGATCCTCGTGGCGGACGTCCGGAGCGGCTCCACCTCGATCCTACGGATGAGCTCCTTCGGCGACTCCGAGGGCAGGTTGCATCTGCCTGGCCTGTCGGACCCGAACACCCTCGCCTTCGACCCGACCCGTCGTCGCCTGACCGCGTTGAGCGGCAAGCAGCTCGTGACCGCCGCCGCCGGCGATCTGGCGCGCGCGACGCCGCCCGTGAGTCGCACCGATGTGTCCGCCCTCGGCCTGCGGGACCCGCAGGGGGCGACGTTCAACCCGGCGAGCGGGACGTGGTTCATCCTGGACGACGGGTCTGACGCGATTGTAAAGGCATCCGCCGGCGCCCATCCCGCCGTGATCGGTCGGATATCCCTGGACGGCATCGGCGCCGGAAAGCTTCGAGGGGTCGCGTTCAACCCGGCCGACAGGCTCCTGTACGTGATGAGCCCCGATCGGGATCTGCTCTACGCGCTCGATCGGTCGGGATCGGTCGAGACCACCTACGACATGGGATCGCTCGGCCTGAAGCGGCCGACGTCGATCATGTTCGCGCCGAGCGCCGACGCCACCGACGACCCGTCCACCCAACATCTGTTCGTCAGCGACGCCGGCACGTCGACTTCCTCGGGCGCCGTCATGGAGGTCACGCTGGCGGCCGCCGCGGCGGTTTCCGCTCCCACGCTCACGGGCACGCTCGTCCAGACGATCGCCACGTCGGCGTGGAACCCGGCATCGCCTGACCCCTCAGGGGTCGAGTACCTCCCGGGGGTCGATCGCCTCATCGTCTGCGACTCCGAGGTCGATGAGGTCACGGGAGCCGGCTACCACGGCGTGAACATGTGGCAGATCACGAGGACCGGAACGGTGACCAACACCGGCACCACGTATCCCGCGTTCTCCAAAGAGCCGACGGGCCTTGGCTACGATCCCGGGTCGAACACGCTGTTCGTCTCCGACGATGACGCCAAGAGGATCTGGATCGACAACACCGGCGGCGATGGCCGGTTCGGGACCTCCGATGACGTCGTGACCTCGATCAATTCGGGCAACTACGGCAGCAACGACTCCGAGGACCCCGAGTTCGACGCGACGACCAGCCAGCCGACCTCCGGGCACTTGTTCTTCGTCGACGGCGTGAACACCGAGGTCTACGACATCAACCCGGTGAACGGGGTCTTCGGCGACGGCAACGACGTCATGACGCACTTCGACGTCGGGCAGTTCGGCCCCACGGACTGGGAGGGGCTCGGATCTGACCCGACGACCGGCAACCTGCTCGTCGGCGCCCGGGCGACGAAGCAGATCTACGAGGTGACGAAGGGCGGCTCCCTCGTCCGGATCATCGATCTGTCCGGGATCACCGGGCTTCGGTACGTCTCGGGCCTCCAGATGGCGCCGGCGAGCGACGGCTCCGGGCGGTTGGACTACTGGATCGTGGATCGCGAGATCGACAACGGCTCGAACTCGAGCGAGAACGACGGGAGGCTGTTCGAGGTCCGTGTGCCGACGTCCGACGCCCCACCCTCGATAAGCATCACAAGCCCGGCGAGCGGCGCCACGGTCTCGGGCATCATCCCGGTCCAAGCGAGCGCCTCGGACGACCACGGTGTGGCCAAGGTGGAGTTCTTGGACGGCGCGACAAGCCTCGGCGTCGACACGAACGGGGCGGACGGTTGGTCGATCTCATGGAACACGACCGGGGTCGCCGACGGCGCGCACTCGCTGAAGGCGGTCGCGACCGACACGGTCAATCAGTCGGCGACGAGCGCCGCCGTCCCGGTCACCGTGGACAACGTCGACAATCCGCCGACGGTCGCGATCACGAGTCCGCCCGATGGAAGCTTCGTGAAATCGACGAGCGTACCCATCCAGGCGAACGCCTCGGACGACAAGGGCGTGACGCAGGTCAGGTTCTTCGCCGACGGCACCAGCCTCGGCACCGACACCAACGGCTCGGACGGCTGGTCTTCGCCGGTGAACGCATCCTTTGCCGACGGCCCGCACACCGTCATGGCCACCGCGACGGACACGGCCTCGCAAACGGCGAGCGACACCAACAGCTTGACGGTCGACACCGTGGGACCGACGGTCTCGATCAGCCAGCCGACAGCCGGCAGCACGGTGTCCGGCACGACCGTGACGGTGGCGGCCACCGCCGCGGACGCGAACGGGGTCAAGTCCGTTCAGTTCTTCGCCGGTGCGGCGAGCATCGGCACGGACACGAACGGCGGGGACGGCTGGTCCGTCGTGTGGAACACCACCACCGGGAGCAACGGATCGCGGACGCTCACCGCCGTCGCGACCGACCAGGCGGCCAACACCACCACGTCCAACGGCGTCGGTGTCACCGTGAACAACCCGCTCGTCGCCGACATCCGGGTCGCCACCAGCTCCGACGACGCGGAAGAACGGGTCTCGAAGGGCAGGATGACCCTGACGAGCACCGACCTCGACATGATGGTCGATGGAACACTGCCGCAATCGGCGGTGGGACTGCGCTTCAACGGGATCAACATTCCTCGGGGGGCCACGGTTCTCGACGCCTATGTCCAGTTCGAGGCCAACGAGAGCTCATCTGAGGCGACCACGTTGTCGATCCACGGTCAGGCGATCGACGACGCCCCGACGTTTACGACCGCGAAGTTCAACGTCACGTCCAGGACGCTCACGAACACCTCGGTGTCGTGGACACCCCCTGCCTGGGTGAAGGCCGAACGGGGACCGGCAGAACGCACGCCCGGTCTGACGAGCGTGATCCAGGAGATCGTCGGGCCGACGACCAACTGGGCTGCCGGGAACGCGATCGTTCTCGTCATCGCGGGATCCGGCAGGCGCGTCGCAGAGTCGTTCGACGGCGCAAGGTTCGCCCCGGTCCTGCACATCCAATGGTCAGGTGCATGATCGGGCCATGAGGCTTCGGCCTGCTCGGGCCGTCGAGCGCTCTGCGAATACTGTGCGGTCCACCGACGGCTGGTAGTCGAACTCGGACTCGGAAAGCCAAGATGGACCAGGCGATAGACAGCGTCAGCGCACTCTTCTGCGGAAATTGGCCGAAAGCGAATGGCTGCGCCGGGAATGAGCTGTCCCTGTCAGACCTGACACAGCGACCAGTCATGCGAAAGCCTCACGCCCGGCGGGGTGCGGCCGTCGAAGTGCCCCGAGAACCCCGGACCGAGGACCCAGGTCACATCGATGAAGATCGCGTTCGTCGGCCACGCCTTCCAGGTCGACCCAAGAGGCGTCTCATGGTAGCAGATCAGGTCGTTCCGCAGCTTGTACCGTCCCACCGTCGGGAACTTGAACATCCGGGAGTGCCCGTACCCGTCGGATGCCCGAGCGTCAGGCATCGCCAGGAAGATGAACTTCGAGTTCCTGACCCTGATGTACCCGCCCTGCTCCAAGCTCAGACCCATGTGTGGGTAGAACACCGAGTTCCGGACCACTCCCACCATCGCCTCGTCAGCCTCGATGGCGTCGTCCCGCGTGTAGTAGCACCGCGCTCCTTGGACGCGGTAGGTGGATCTCGACCCAGCCGACGGACGGGGCTGGATGCAGTCGAACGTGTTGCGGGCGTGGGTATGGTCGAACACGATGCCGTCGCCCCGCATGTAGTAGGCCGTCCCGTGCCCGTTCAGGTTCGCGGCGAAGTTATCCCACGTCCAGGACCGGGGCTCCTGGCCGATCACACGGCCGCCGAGCACGGTGTCATTCGAGCCCGAGAAGGTGAAGGGGAACAGCGTGACGTATGGGTAGGCGAGGGAGGTCGCGCCCCGCAGGTCGAAGGTCAAGTTGTCCCCAGAGCGCTGGACTTGAGTCGTCAAGCTCCCCGAGATGAGGACATTGCGGGTGTCCGAGGTGGTCGGGGAGGAAGTCGACGGTGAACCGGCCGAGGAGTTCGCGATGACTGCCGTACCCGTGACCACGAGGGCGAGAGCCAGGAAGGCCACGAAGACCATTCGCAACAGGTTGGACGATGTTCGCGCCATGTCGATCCTCCGGCAGGACCCCTTGCGAACCCACCGGAGGGCCCAAAGGGTCTTGTGTAGGTCCGGACATGGGATCGACCTCGATCGCGAGTCCTTGAGCCGGTCGGCGAATTCGAGACCTGCGGAGTAGGCCACAGACGAAGGCGACGATGAAGGCCGGGGCATTCCGGTGGCTCCTCGAGCGCCTACGAGGTCAGCGGCTCAGACTCCACTCGCCCGCCGGCGAAAATCCTGGCGTGGCTATTGCCCGTTGTGTAGAGCCAGCGCGGGACGCAAACGGTCAAGAAGCTGTTCCGGTGGAACAGCCGACGCCTCCGCCAAGACCACAATGTCGTCGGCGCGTAGATGCACCTGGCCAGTCATGGGTTTGCCGCGCCGAGCTTCGATCTGCGCCACGAAGTCCTGGACCATACCCCGATCCTCCTCCGTGACCCGCTCGAGGCGGGTGAGATCGATGATCAACTCTCTCTGAGGCTGCGACTCGGCTACGATCTCGGCGAGAAGATGAACCGGGGGAACGGCATACACACGGGCCAGTTCGATGAAGCGCTCGATCGAGATCGATCGCTCTCCCCTCTCGTACCCCCCCAGTGAGCTTGCTTTGAAACGGCCTCGCGTGCGGCGGGCGACCTCTTGTAACGTCCAGCCACGGAGGTTGCGAACTCGCCGTAGGTGCTGTCCGATGATCAATCCCAGAGGGCTCTGCAAGGTTGTGCCTCCATCAACGCCATCGTCGCACCTTTGAGTTCAGCCTAACCCATTGGCAACACGATCTTCGGGATTCGGGATCGCCTTCCACCACGCCCGGTAGCAGGGCAACCTCAACGATCGACGACCATCCTCGCGCCTCGCGCCCCTGCCAGGGAGTCCGGTTCGAGACCACACGGATGCGGCGTCGTGATGCGATCTCGGGTCGCAAACCGGGAGCTCACTCTCGCGGCATCTGACCATCGGTCACGCCATCGGCCGCTCCTCGAGGCGACCGGACGATCGACTTCAGGCCGATCGGCCTAGGGAGCAAGCCTCTTGCGGAAAACCGCGCATTGCGTTTTAATCTAGAAGGAGTCGAGGAGTCCGGTTCGTCGTAGTCCACGTGACGGGTGCCCGTCCGCCGGACAGGCCAAGAGGGGGACTCGACTTGGTGACGATATTTCACTGTTCTTCGGGGTGCGCTGCGATGAACGAACAAACCGATACCATGAGACGGCCACGACTCGATGGCCTCGCGTACGCGGCCGAGGTGGCCCAGGCGGCCTCCCCTCGGCTCGCCGGGTTGGCCACCCTCAGGCACTGTTTTGACCGGTTCGACCGGCCCGTGGCGGTATGGGCGCGCGAAGGGGATGGGGGCGATCTCCACCTCGTCGGGGCTCTGGGGCTCACATCGAGTCAAGCAGAGCTGATCCGTACCGACATGCCCGCGTCGCAGCCCTGGAACTCCGTTTCGGACAGGGGGCGCTCGGACATCCTCCGACGCTTCGCCGCGCTGGCGGGGGAGTATCCGGTCGAGGCGGTAGAGGCGGATGACCTGCTGGTTCTCGTCGCGGGGGTAGATGTTGACATCTCGGAGCATCTGTTCGAACTGCGGAGCTTCCTCAAGGAGATCCGGCCGCGGGCGTGGGAGTGGCGTTCGAGCAGCGCGCTCGAGCCGCTGGAGATGGCGCTGGCCAGCGCCGCCCATGAGATCCGGGGACCCCTGCTCGCCGCGAAGGCCGCGGTGGAACGCTCCCTGGTCGACCCCGACCCGCACACTGCCCGCAGCCTGCTCGAACGCTCGGCGGCGCAGCTCGGACAACTGGCCGGCGACGTCCTCGGTCTGTTGCGTTGGTCGTCCGGGGCCGATGGCCTGATCTTGGAGGCGACGCCCATCGCGGAGGCGATCCGCCAGGCATGCCGGCTTGGGACAGCCGAAGCGGGAAGCGAGCGGCTCACGATCATCTGTGACGACTCCGTCGCGATGCTGGATCGCAAGCACTTCCCAACCGCGATCGCGAATCTGATCACAAACGCTCTCGCGTATTCGGCAGACGGCAGCGGCGTCGCGGTCACGGCCCGGTCCGCAGAGGCGACGGTGGCCGTCACCGTCTCGGATTCGGGGCCCGGGATTCCCCCCGCCGAGCACGAACGGGTATTCGCCCCGTTCGTACGGGGTCGCTCGGCGGCCGCCAAGCCGGGCGCCGGGCTTGGCTTGTTCATCGTCAGGAGAATCGTCGACGCGCACGGAGGACGCATTCTGATCGAGTCCGGGTTCCCGGGCACCAAGATCACTGTTCACGTGCCCAAGGGAGCGGATGCCAGGTGACACGCGTCCTGATCGTGGAGGATCACCAGCTGTTTGCCGATGTGATACGGGCGAGCCTGCTCGATCTCGGTCTGGACGTGCCGGAGCCGGTATCCAAGGGGGCCGATGTACTCGAGGCGGTCGCACGGGAGCAGCCCGATCTCGTCCTCCTGGACATCGGGCTGCCGGATCAGAGCGGGCTCAGCGTCGGCCGAGCGGTGCTCGAACAACGCCCCGAAACCAAGGTGGTCGCGCTGACGGCGCTCGACGATCCTCGTGCTCTTCAGGAAGCCTTGCGTGCCGGATTCCATGGCTATCTCACCAAAGACATATCGGTTCCGACCTTCATACGATCGATCCAGAGCGTCCTGGACGGCCAAGTGGTGGTGCCGCGCAGGATCGCCAAGGCAGCCTCTGGCGGGGTGGAGGGCGACGAAGACGCCGCGCTGCTGTGGAGGCAACTCACGCGGCGCGAGCGTCAGATCCTCGGGCTCTTGGTCGAAGGCCTGAGCGGCAAGGAGATCGCGAGCGCCCTCTCGGTGAGTCCGCACACCGTGCGGACCCATGTCCAGAGCATTCTGATGAAGCTGCAGGTCCACACCCGTCTCGAAGCCGTGGCCTTCGCCATTCGGCTCGGCATCGCCCAGACGCTGCGGCAGGAGGTGCGAGGGGCCGGCTCGGACGTCGCCTGACAGGCTGCGTGGTTCGCCACCGCAAATCGAGTAGATCGCCTACGGCGGGTAACGCATGCGCGGCGATTCCGCCTGCGACATAGTCAGGAGGGATAGAGAGCGGAGCGGAATGCCGACCAGCGAGGAAGAGCTCCCGGAAGTCCGAATTGTCCTGGCCGATCGGCACCAGCTGTTCTGCGACGCAATACGGAAAGCGCTGGAGCGGAAGCCTGGTTTCCGAATCGTCGGCCTCGTGCACGATGTTGGACACTTGGTTGCCGAGACCCAACACCATCAGCCGGCGGTCGTCGTAGTCATCGCTCCTTCTCGGAGGGACGAGGGCGTGGTCACCGCGCGGCTGGTCCGCGAGCTGGGACCTCGAGCTCGGGTGGTCCTGGTCGGAGCGGACGATCTGGCGATGCTGGCCTCGGCCTTCGACGCCGGGGCCTACGGATACCTGACCCAAGCCTGCAGCTTCTCTGATTTCGTTCAAGCCCTTCGCAAGGTCTCCGAGGGCCAGATCTGCGTCTCGGAGTGCATGATGGGGGCGGCGCTCGACTACTTCACGACCCGGTCCGCGTCTCATCGATGGCGGTCGCGCCTGGCTGAGCGGGAAAGACGGAAGCGCGCGGGACGCCCAGCACTCACCCTGGTCGGCGGGGAGAAGTCCGGAGACTCGACAGCCGTCGCGCTCGGCGCTGCCACTGCCCGCTGCGAGCGCGGCGAGTCGACCACCACGGCGCGGGTTCGCTCCCCGGGTGTGCTGCGGGCGGTCGCCGACCCCGAGTAGGACCGCGGGATCGGCCGCCAACTCGCCCTGACTCGAGGGCGACGACGGATTGAGCCACGCGGGGATCATCCAGATACGCAGATCGACGTAGTTAGAACACGTCGCGACGCGCATGCGGCATCATCCCTCGTAGCGCATGCTCGCGCTACGGGGGATCCCCGGATGGCCGACAGGGAGGGTCTTTTGACGGATACAGGTGCCGTGGAGACGATTCGAGTCATCCTTGCGGACGAACAGTCCCTGTCGCGTGAGGCCATTCGCGCCATCCTCGAACGGGAGTCGGGCCTGCGAGTCGTGGGCGTCGCATCGGACGGGCTCGAGGCGGTGGCGGAAGCCCGTCGGCACCGTCCAGACGTCGTCATCCTCACCAACAGCCTTCCGAACTGCGACGGCGTGCTGGCGACCCGGAGGATCCGGGTTCACGTTCCGGAGACAAAGATCCTGTTCCTGAGCGCGGTGGAGGACTCAGAGCTTCTCTTGTCCGCGTTTCAGGCAGGCGCCAACGGGTTCCTCACGAAGAACTGTGCGCTGGGAGACCTCATCAAGGCGACGACGGCGATCCATCGAGGCGAGGCTCAGGTCCCCCCCAGAATGCTCTCCGCGCTGATCCAACACCTCATGGGGCGGCGCCAGCAACAACAGGAGAGTCTTCAGCTTCTGGCGAGACTGACCCGGCGCGAGCGCGAGGTCCTCGCTCTGCTCTCGGATGGGGGCGACAACGAGACGATCGCCCGTACGCTCGTCATCAGTCCGCAGACGGCTCGAACACACGTCCAGAACGTGCTTGCCAAGCTCGAGGTCCACAGCCGCCTCGCGGCGGTGGCGTTCGCGACACAGCGGAGTGTCATCGAGACGCTCAATGACCTCCAGCGCTCTGTCGACATGCGTCCGTCCCCACGCCGGGCCTCTCGGACCCGACAGCCACGAGAGAGGGCGCGAGTGGGCGGGAAGGTCTGGGACTCTGCCTCGTGGGCAGGATCGCGCCAGGGGGTCGCCAATGAGGTCGGACGAGAGCGATGAGGGGGCTGGGATGAAGGTCGCGGTAATCGGCACTGGCCATGTTGGTCTCGTGACGGCGGTCGCCATGGCTGCCATCGGACACGACGTGGTGGGTTCGGACACGGACGAGGGGAAGATCTCGCTCTTGCAGCGCGGAATCCCCCCATACTATGAGCCCGGGCTGGAGCAGGCGCTGGAGGAGAACATGGCGGCCGGCCGGCTCTCGTTCTCTTCGACCACCGAGGAGGCTGTCCGCGACGCAGAGATCGTGTTCATCTGCGTCAGCACCCCGCCCAGGCCCGACGGCGAAGCCAATCTCCTCTACGTGGAGCAGTCGGCGGCCGATGTCGCCAGGCACGCCCCGGACGGAGCCGTCGTGGTGGACAAGTCGACGGTCCCGGCCGGCACGGCCGACCGGGTGCGAGAAACGCTGCGCCGGGAGGGCAAGTCCGCTCGGTTCGAAGTCGCCTCCAATCCTGAGTTCCTTCGGGAGGGGACCGCCCTCCAGGATTCGCTCGAGCCCGACCGCATTGTCATCGGGGTCGAGTCGGAGACCGCCTCGAGGGCCCTCCGTAGTCTGTACCAGCCTCTCGTTGAGAAGGGGTGCCGGCTCATCGAGACGGACATCCGAACGGCCGAGCTCGCCAAGCATGCCGGCAACGCGTTCCTCGCGCTCAAGATCTCGTTTGCCAACGCCATGGCGCAGATCTGCGAGCGCGCCGGGGCGGACGTCACCGCCGTGGCCGACGTAATGGGCGCCGATGCCAGGATCGGCAGGGCCTTCCTCAACGCAGGACTCGGATACGGAGGCTCGTGTTTCCCCAAGGACGTGGCCGCGCTCGAGCGCTTGTCGGCGCGGCTCGGCTACGACTTCCCTCTCCTGAGGGATGTGGATGCGCTGAACCGGCAGGCCATCGAGGCGGCGGCGCAGAAGATCGAAGAGGCAGTGTGGAACCTTGAAGGCAAGCGTCTCGCGCTCCTTGGCCTGTCGTTCAAGCCGGGCACGGACGACGTGCGGGTGTCACCGGCGCTGGCTCTCGCCCGACGACTCCTCGCGGCCGGCGCCCACGTGGTTGGCTACGATCCTCAGGCCGGAGATGCGGCGCGGACCGAGTTGCCTGAACTCGAGATCGCCCTGAGTCCGTTCGAGGCGGCGGCCGGTGCTCACTGCCTGGTCGTGGCAACCGAGTGGGATGAGTTTGGGCGGCTCGACCTGGGCTTGCTGAAAGAGGTCATGCTCTACCCGATCGTGGTCGACGGGCGGAACCTGTTCGACCCGGAGGAGATGCGGCGGGCCGGCTTCGCGTACTACCCGACCGGACGGCCGTCGGTCCTCCAGGATCTGTCGCAGCCTCGCGAGTTCGATGCGAGTCTCGGCACGGATCTCGTCGCGGCTCGCTCCCCGGGGTCCGCCTGACCTGAAGGATGCGTGAGCATCGCCGATGAGCGCCACGTACCTGCTGAGGTTCGACGACCTCTGTCCCACGATGCGCAGGTCAGCTTGGGATCGCATGGAGGCGGTCCTGGTGGACGCGCGAATCAAGCCGATCGCAGCCGTCGTGCCGGACAACCGCGACCCCCGGCTGATGGTGGATCCGCCGGACCCCGGGTTCTGGGATCGAGTCAGGAGATGGCAGTCCTGGGGATGGACCATCGGGATCCACGGGTACCAGCATCGGTACGTCACGAATCGGGCGGGGCTCGTGGGGATCAACAGATACAGCGAGTTCGCCGGCCTCCCACGCGATGAACAGCAACGGAAACTGGAGGCTGCCCTTCGGATCTTCGAGAGCGAGGACGTGGTCCCGGGCGCGTGGGTGGCGCCGGCCCATTCGTTCGATGGGACCACTGTCGACGTCCTGCGGCGCCTCGGCGTCCGGACCATCTCCGATGGCCTGTTCCCACTGCCCCACCGGGACGGCCAGGGCATATTGTGGGTTCCGCAGCAACTGTGGCGGTTCCGCGCGGTGCCCGCGGGGGTTTGGACGGTCTGCGTGCACATGAACACCTTGAGTGCGGAGGGCGTGGCGCAGCTGCTGCACGCCATCCGGTCCCATCGGCACCGCATCCGCGACCTGGACATGGTCGCCGCAGACTACTCGCAGCGCCGGCCTGGACTCTCGGATCGCGTGGGCCCCCCGGCGCTTCGAATCGCGCGGCGTCTCAAGCGGTCGGCAGGTCGCGGCCGGCAGGGGCGGGCCCGGGCCCTGCCGGCCGGGAATAGCGGGGCTGCATGACTGCCGTGCGCCACCTCGGTCGGTCGGCGTACCTCCCGTACGCAAGGGAGACCGTGCGTGCTCGCCCGCCTGCCGCTAGCCTGGCATCGTCGCCGCCATCTCACCTCTGGAAGCGATCAGGCGCGCGATATCCAGACATTGGGGGGGAAAAGTGAGCTACGTAGTCCTGCGCGTCCGTCAGTCGTCGCAAGCGATGTCATCGTGCGACGGTCCCGTCACCGACGCGTGGCGGCGCCGGGCCGGGGGGTAAGGATGCGCCCCATCTGGCCGTCTCCGCCTCCCGCGGTCGTTCCCCGCGAACAGCTTCCGGTGCAGCCGCCCAAGCGCCGGATCAAGGTGCTTCACGTCATCACGCGTTTCGCCGGTGGGGCTGGGGGCAACACCCTGCTGTCGGCGGCGGGGATGGACTCCAACCGCTACGAGACCTGGATCGCCGCGGCCTCGGACGGCCCGCTATGGGAGCGGGCTTCGGCGTCGGGCATCAGGAGCGTTCGCCTTCCGCGGCTTCATGAGCGGATCTCGCCACATGAGGACGCCCTCGTCCTGGCCCAGCTCGTGCGGCTTATCCGGCGCGAGCGGTTCTCCATCGTGCACACTCACTGTTCGAAGGGTGGGGTCCTCGGAAGGCTCGCGGCCTCACTCGCGGGCGCACCCGCCGTCGTGCACACCTTCCATCTATTCGCCGCTCACGACGAGCTGAGCGCCACGAGGCGCGCCGTCTACCGGTCTCTCGATCGGCTGGCACGCCCCTTCGCCGACCGGTACGTGGCGGTGGCGCCGCGGGTGGCGCGTGAGGCGGTGGAGACCCGGCTCGCTCCTCCTGGGTCCGTCACCGTGGTTCCGTCCGCCATCGAGGTCCACGGCATCCCGCACGAGCGGGATCCCGACATCCGACGTGAGCTCCGCATCCCGGACGACGCGCAGGTCGTCGGATGGGTGGGCCGGATGGTCCCGCAGAAGGCTCCGCTCGACTTCGTGCGGATGGCGGCGGCCGTCAAGCGGGCTCGCCCTGAGACGGTGTTCGTCATGGTGGGAGACGCCTCGTTCGAGAGCGCCCCGCTCGAGCGTGAGACCAAGGCGGAGGCCCGGCGGCTCGGCGTCGACATCGTGTTCACGGGCTTCCGGCCCGATGCGCCGCGGCTGGCCGTCGCCTTCGACGTCTCGGTCATCACGTCCCGGTACGAGGGATTGGGGAGGGCCCTCACTGAGGCGATGGCATCCGGCCGTCCGGTCGTGGCAACCGCCGTGAACGGCGTTCCGGACCTCGTCGAGCCCGGGTCGACGGGGCTGTTGGCGCCGGCAGGAGACACCGAGCGGCTGGCCGAGTGCGTGCTCTGGCTGCTCGATCATCCGGAGGAGGCCCGGCGCATGGGCCTTCAGGGCCGCGCACGCATCGGCTCACACTTCGATCAGGCCACCATGTGCGCAATGCTCGATCGGATCTATTCCAGTCTCCTCGGGATCCCCGACAGAGACGGCATGGTCCCGAGGGTCGTGCCCGCCGGGACGTCGATTGCCGCGTCGAACGGAAACGGGGGCTCATCGCATCGAGGCGTATCGGCAACGCGTGTTCGGGTCGGAGGACCAGGTTGAGCGCGGTGGAGAGTCGCGGAGAGCGCGCCACGCTTCGGACCGCCAGCAGGCCGGTGGACCTCGCCGGGTCCGAGGCAAGCTCCCCCTCCATCGGCACGTCGAATGGCGAGCTGTCTCACGAGATCGGCGGCGACGGGCCTCGTCCTCTCGGGCTGATCTCGGCGCTCTGTACGACGCTCCGGGACGAGGACGTCCTGTACTGCCACTGGAAGAGCAATGAGGCTCTGGATCGGTCGGCCACCGGCGAGAACGATCTCGACCTCCTGGTCGGCCGCCGGGACGCGCGGCGCTTCCAGGAGATCCTTTATCGATTCGGTTTCAGGCCAGCGGTGGCGCGGCCGGTCGATCAGCTGCCGGGAATCTTCCACGCCTACGGGCTCGACCAGGAATCGGGGAAGTTGGTCCATGTGCACGCACATTTCCAGCTTGTCCTCGGCGATGACATGACGAAGAACTTCCATCTGCCGATCGAGGAGCCCTACCTGGGGTCGAGCTTCCAGGGCCCCCTGTTCCGGACCCCCTCGGCGGATTTCGAGTTCGCCGTGTTCGTGATTCGGATGATCCTCAAGCACGCGACCTGGGACGCCATCCTGATGCTGCAGGGCTCACTCTCGAGCTCGGAGCAGCGGGAGTACGTGGACCTCAGTGACCGATCGGACGCCCAGGCCGTGCGGCGCCTCGTCGCCGAGCACCTGCCAGTCATCGACGAAGATCTGTGGGAACTGTGCGTTTCGGCCGCCCGCCCCGGCTCCTCCGCGTGGATCCGTATGCGGGTGGCTCGGCGCCTCCAGCGTCGGCTGCGGGCGCACAGCAGGCGGCCGCTGTCGGCAGACACGGGCCTGAGGGTTTGGCGCCGCGTCAAGCGTCTGATCGCTCGATACGTCGTGCCCCGGCGACCCCGCCGCAAGCGGCTGGAGGGAGGGGGAGCGGTCGTCGCTATCGTCGGCGGCGACGGGGCCGGGAAGTCGACAGCCGTGGCTGAGCTCCAGGGGTGGCTGTCACGCTCCTTCGTGACTACCCAGGCTCATCTCGGAAAGCCTCCTCGCTCGATGATCTCGGTCGTGGCGAGAGGCGCGTGGGGTATCGTCCGGTGGATCCGCCGTGCCGAAGAGCCGGCGGCCGGGAGTGGGGGAAGGACGGAGGGCCATCGGCCGGCCGCCCGGCTCGTCTGGGATCTCCTGACCGCTCGGGACCGTTACCGCCTGTATCGGCGCATTCGTCGTTTGTCCTCCAACGGCGGGATCGTGATCTGCGACCGGTACCCGCTGCCCCAGGTCCGACTCATGGATGGGGCGGGCAGAGAGCCGGTCGGATCGGGGGAAGGCGGACGGGCGGCCCGATTCCTTGTGGCACGCGAGCGCCGGTACTACCGGCAGATCCTGTATCCCGACATCCTGCTCGTCCTGCGAGTGGATCCCGACATCGCGGTGAGTCGCAAGCTCTCGGAGGAGGGGGAGGAGTTCGTCCGCCCTCGGTCCGAGGAGATATGGCGCGCGGATTGGTCAGGGACCCCGGCGATCATCGTGGACGCCGGTCGCCCGAAGGCCGAGGTGCTGCGGGAGATCCGGTCCGTGGTCTGGTCGAGGCTGTAGGGGGGCCCATGTCCGTGACGAGCGAGGCCACCCGGTCGGCCCATCCAGGAGCCGGCTCTCCGCCGCCTGCCGCAGCCCCCCACGGTGGTTCGCGGACGTCGGGTGGAGGCAAGGTCTCTGGACCGCTCGCCATCTTCACCTCAACCATGGGCGGCGGCGGCGCCCAGCGTTCGATGGTCAAGCTGGCGGGGGCCATCGCACACCGAGGGTTCGAGGTCGACCTCGTGCTCATCCGGGCCGAAGGCCACTACCGCTCCGAGGTCTCCGAGGCCGTCCGGGTGATCGACCTCGGCGCCCGCCGCGCCCTGGCGAGCATTCCCCCGATGGTGCGGTACCTGCGACGCGAGCGGCCGGCGGCCCTCCTCAGCTCGCTGGACTACGTGAACATCGTCGGGCTGTGGGCTCGGAGACTCTCCGGGGTCGAGACCAGGATGATCGTGAGCGAGCGCAACACGCTCTCCAGCGTCGTGCAGAACGCCTCGCGATTTCGAACGAAGCTCAGGCCTCCCCTCATGCGGTGGTTCTACCCCTGGGCCGATGGGATCGTCGCGGTGTCGAGGGGCGTCGCGGACGATCTGACGAACATGACCGGGATCACCTCCGACCGAGTGCAGGTGATCTACAACCCGGTGATCTCTCCGCTCCTCAGGGAGATGGCCTCGGCGCCTCTCGATCACCCATGGTTCCGTCCCGGAGAGCCCCCGGTCGTCCTCGGCTTGGGGCGCCTGAAGCCGCAGAAGGACTTCGGCGTGCTGATCGAGGCCTTCGCTCACGTGCGAGAGACACGCCAGGCCCGGCTCCTCATCCTGGGAGAGGGGCCGGAGCGGGGCCGGCTGGAATCGACAGTCCGCCGACTCGGATTGGAGAACGATGTCCAACTCCCTGGCTGGGTCGTCAACCCGTACCCGTTCATGTCCCGGTCGGGGTTGTTCGTCCTCTCCTCCAGGTGGGAGGGCCTCCCGGGGGCACTCATCGAGGCCCTGTACTGCAGCGTCCCGGTCGTGTCGACGGACTGCCCAAGTGGACCCCGGGAGATCTTGGAGGACGGACGCCACGGCCTCTTGGTGCCGGTCGGGGACGTCCCAGCTCTGGCCCGGGCCATCGACATCGCGCTCTCTGGTGCGGGGCCGCGCCCGAGCCCCGACACCTGGCGCGCCTTCGATCAGGAGGTGGTGGTGGACCGGTACCTCGAAGCGCTGCTAGGAACACGTCACGAGAGGGAGGCCGAATAGCGTGCGGGCACTCGTCACGGGAGCCGCAGGGTTCGTGGGGAGCCATCTCGTCGAGCGTCTCCTGGACGATGGCCAGGAGGTGCGTGCCGTGGACTGCATCTCCTCCTATTACGACCCCTCCCAGAAGCTGGCCAACCTCGGGGAGATCATGGGATCACCCCGGTGCGAGTTCATCCGGGCCGATCTCCTCGAGTGCGACCTCTATGCGATGTTGGAAGGTGTGGACGTCGTCTTCCACCAGGCTGGGCAGCCGGGGGTCCGCGCCTCGTGGGGGACCGGCTTCGATGGCTACGTCGAGAACAACGTGCTCCTCACCCACCGCTTGCTGGAGGCGGTCCGGGACGCCGGCGACGTCCGCCGGTTCGTCTACGCATCCAGCTCATCGGTGTACGGGAATGCCGGGATGTACCCGACCAACGAGGACGACCTGCCGAAGCCCCAGAGCCCCTACGGGGTCACCAAGCTCGCCGCGGAGCACCTGTGCGGCGTGTATGCGCGCAACTTCGGCGTCCCGACCGTCTCGCTGAGGTACTTCACGGTGTACGGGCCCCGTCAGCGTCCGGACATGGCATTCCATCGCCTGGTGGAGGCGGCCCTGTCCGGTCGGCCGTTCCCGGTCTTCGGCGACGGTCATCAGGTCCGGGACTTCACCTTCGTCGCCGATGTTGTGGAGGCGAACCTACTCGCCGCGAGAAGTTCGGTGCCGCCCGGTGCGGTCATCAACGTCGCCGGCGGTTCCTCGACCACTCTCCTCGAGGTCGTCGGCCTCATCGAAGAGCTGGCCGGGGTTCCGATCGAGTTGCAGATGGAGGACGGGCAGCCGGGCGACGTGCAGCGGACGGGCGGGTCGACGGCGCGCGCCGCCGAGCTCCTGGGGTGGAGACCCCGGGTATCCCTGCGGGATGGTCTGACGCACCAGGTGGCCTGGCACCACGCTCGGGCCGCCACCGTCTAACCGCATGACCCTCGCCGTTCCGCCTCGGGGCCTGCGGCCCGCGGGCGAGCAGTCGAGGACCGGGGGCATCGTGGAGTTCTGTGGCCTCCCCGGAGCGGGGAAGTCCCACATCGTCGACCGGGTGGCCGCCTGCCTGGCGGCTCGAGGAGTTCGTGTCAACCGCCCGGATCAGAGGGTGTCCGCCGACGTTCGAGCGCTCGCCCGGGTGGGCCGCAAGGCGACGCTCGCGGGGGCGCAGGTGCTCGCCCGGCCATCGACCTCCGCCCGGCTGGCCGGCGCGATCCGAGCCTCGCGCCAGCCCAGGCCGAAGGACACCGTGGCCCTGACCGCGCAGTGGCTCCTGGTTCAGCGTCTCTATACCCGAGTCATGGCCCGCGGCGGCGTTGGATTGGTCGATGAGGGTGTCGTGCAGACCCTCTGGACGATCGGGGTTCGCGGCGAGTGGTCGGGGATCCTGGGGGCCCTCCGGGCCCGCTCTCGCGATTGGGTGCGTCCCGCCCTCGTGGTTGTGGTGGACGTGCCAGTGCCGGTGGCGATCCGCAGGCTGCGCGCTCGAGCCTCCCGGCATAGCCGCACCCAGATGCTCGAACTGTCCAGGATGGAGCGCGAGCTGGATGGAGGGAGAGTCCTTCTCGAGGACCTCCTGACATGGTGGGCGTCATTCGGCACCGGGGGACTCCTCCGCGTCGCGAACCCCGCGGATCGCCCCCCGGACATGGAGATCGCGCGCATCGTGGAGCGCATCGAGTCGATGTCGACCTGATCGCATGCTCGCCTCGGAGCCCCCCGGGCGCCATGAGCGGCGACGTCAGGTCAGGACGACCGAGAAAGCGGCGGCGCCTGCGGTCACGCCGGGGACGTTCCCCGAGGGTGCCACGGGGAAGGCCGCAGACGGACGGAGTTCGACCTACGTTGCCTGCGGCAGGAACTCGTTGTGCCAGTAATCGCCCTGAGACGCCCGCGACGTGATGACGACCACGCCGCTGGCCGCGGTGGCCAGTTGCTTGGTCGAGGTGGCGTCGTCGAAATTGTCGATCCCGTTCGCCGTCCACGCCGCTGAGTCGGTCGGCGTGAACGACGGCGAGGAGAACGAGCTCTCCCAGACTCGCACTCCGGGTGCCGTGTTCTTCCGCCCGAAGACGTACATCCGGTCGGTCGAGGGGGAGAGCACCACGATGGGGCGGCTCCCGTTGACACCCACCGTGCTGACTGTGAATGCGGTCCACGCGCCGGAAGCGCTTCGTCGGAGCAACACGACGATGGGGTCGTTCGGGTTCTTGTTCTCCGGGTCGTTCAGGCTGGTCTTGACGGCGACGTAGAGGTCGTTGCCGTACGTCTTGATGTTGATGTGGTTGTCCGCACAGAGGTCCGACGTGGCCGTCGGGCAGCCACCTACCCCGCCGCCGTAGGCCGTCTCGATGTGCCACGTGCCGAGGGATTCCCCGTCGGCGCGCCACGCGAGGAAGAACCGCTTCGAGTTCTGATCCGACCACATCACCCCGATCTTGTTGGAACCGAACGAGGTGACCGCGGCCTTGTCGTCGCTCGTCAGCGCGCCCACGGGGAGACTGGTGAGGGTGAATGCTCTCCCTCCGGGAGACGTGGAGCCCACCCTGACGGCACGGTGATACGTGTACGCCGTCCACAGCCGGCCGAGGGTGTCCTTGGCGATGGTGAGCAGGCCGGCGCCTTCGGTCGTGATGACGCTCGGCGACGATGGGGTCCCCCACGCGCCGCCTCCCAGGTACGGAACCGTGTACAGGAGGCTCTGCCTGGGGTTCGTCTCGGTCGACCCCTTGTCGTCGCGCAGGCTCACGTACAGCCGGAGTCCGGCGAGGAGGGTGTCGGCCTTGGCCCACGGGTCCGCCCCCGGGAACCGCAGCGTCTTGACCCACTGGTGGTCGACCAGCTGCCACAGGTACACGCCCGCGGCCGTCTTGGCGTCGCCGGAGGTCCCCAGCACCGCCCACCACCGAATCGGCTGGGTGAGTCCGTCACCCGTATAGAAGAGCTTGCTCTCGGGTTTCCCGTGGGACCCCTGGCCGCCGGCTGACGCCACGGCAGACCCGTAGGTGAAATCCCTCTGGCCGTTGGCGGTGAGCTTTTCGGGGAAGGCGCTCGCCAACTGCGCGCCGAGGACGAGGACGATCACCGCCACCAACAGGCAGCGACAAAGCGGGAGCACGCACGGATCCTAGGGGCCATTGCGGGGAAGCCGCTACCGCCTTTTGCCGTAGCCTGTCCTACCACAGCGACGGCCCCCCGGCATTCCGCAGCGCGGACTCCTCGGCGTCGCGAACGGTGCGGAGCCTCCGGACAAGGAGGTGGCGCGCGTCGCGGAGCGCATCCAGTCGATGTTGGCGGGATCGCTTGCTCGCGGCCGGGCCCCCGCGCCATGAGGGGCGACGTCAGGACTGGACGATCGAGGCGTCGTCGGCGTAGAAGCAGGCTCCCTGGGGCGCCGAGGGGACGTAGCCGGCGAAATCGAGGGTGGAGCTCCCCGGAGATGTCGGGATGATGGCCACCGTTACCTTCTGCCAGGCCGTGGTGAGGGTCACCGTGGTGATCTGCTGCACCAGGGTCGTCCCCGCCTCGCGCTCCCGGAATCGGAGCTTCAGGGTGGCGCCGGAGGTGTCGGCCCGGACCCACAGCGATCCGGTGTAGGTCCCGCCGGAGGTGGTGGCTACCGAGTTCGGGCTATCGTCCAGGGTGCACTGCACCGTCGCCGTTCCCGTGTTGACGAGCTGGGCCGACCAGCTTCCCGAGTGGCCACCGGCGAACCTCGACATGGTGACAGCCGCGTATCCGCCGTTGTACCACCCCGAGGTGGAGGCCTCGAAGCCCGGGTTCCCGACGAATTCGTGGGGAGCGACGCTCACCGCCGCCGTCGCCTGGGAGGACAGCCCGGCCGTGTCGGTCACGGTCGCGGTCACCGTGTAGGACCCCGCCGCCGCGTAGGTGTGCTGGGCCGTGGCCCCGGCCTGGGGGCCCACGGTCGTGCCGTCGCCGAAGTCGAAGGCGTACGTGGAGATGGGGGTGGCGTCGGTATCCGTGGAGGCCGAGGCGTCGGCCGTCACGGCCAGGGGAGCGTTCCCAGAGGAGGGGGTGACGGTGAGGGCCGCCGTCGGGGCTAAGTCCGGCGACGATGCCTGTGGCAGGAACTCGTTGTGCCAGTACTCGCTCTGAGATAACCGGGACGTGACGACGACCACGCCACTCGCCGCGGTGGCCGGTTGCTTGGTCGAGGTGGCGTCGTCAAAATTGTCGATCCCGTTCGATGTCCATGGCGTCGAGGCACTCGGAGTGAAGGAGGGGGAGGAGAGCGAGCTCTCCCAGACCCGCACCCCGCTCGAGTTCTTGCGCCCGAAGACATACATCCGATCGGCCGAGGGCGAGAGCACCACGATGGGGCGGCTCCCGTTGACACCTACCGTGCTGACGGTCCAGGCGGCCCAGGTTCCGGACGCATCGCGTCGGAGCAACGCGACAAGGGGATCACTCTTGTCCGCGTTGGGCGCGTCGCCGAGACTGGTCTTGACCGCGACGTAGACGTCGTCCCCGTCCGTCTTGATGTTGATGTGGTTGTCCGCGCACAGGTCCGACGTGGCAGTCGGGCAGCCCCCCACGCCGTCGCCGTAGGCGGTCTCCATGTGCCAGGTGCCGATGGGCTCCCCGTCGCTGCGCCACGCGAAGAGGAACCGTTTCGAGTTCTGATCCGACCACAGCACGCCGATCTTGTTGGAACCGAACGAGGTGACCGCGGCCTTGTCGTCCGTGGTCACGGCGCCGACGGGGAGGCTGACGAGGGTGAAGGCGTTTCCTCCCGGAGACGTGGAGCCCACCCTGACGGCGCCGCGATTCGTGTAGGCCGTCCACAGCCGCCCGAGGCTGTCCTTGGCGATGGTGAGGAGCCCCGGCCCCTGCGTTGTGATGATGCTTGGCATCGACGGGGTTCCCCAGGTCCCGCCTCCCAGGTACGGCACCGTGTACAGCAGGCTCTGTTGGGGATTGGTCTGGGTCGATGACTTTTCGTCGCGCAGGCTCACGTACAGGAGCTGTCCGTCGAGGAGGGTGTCGGCCTTGGCCCAGGGATCCGCTCCCGGGAACTGCAGCGTCTTCACCCACACGTGATCCACCAGCTGCCACAGGTACACGCCCGGGGACGTCGTGGCATCCCCGGACGTACCCAGGACCGCCCACCACCGGATGGGCTGCGTGGCCCCGTCACCGGTGTAGAAGAGCTTGCTCTCGGGCTTGCCATACGAGCCTTCGCCGCCGGCGGACGCCACGGCGGCGCCATAGGCGAAATCCATTTGGCCGCTGGCGGTGAGCTTCTCGGGGAATGCGCTCGCCGACTGCGTGCCGAGCAAGAGAACGATCACCACCACCCACAGGGACCGACGTAAGGGGCGCACGAGGGAACGGTAAGGTAGATAAGTGGTGCTTGGCTACACCCTTCCGCCGTAGATGCTCTACGCTGGGTCCAGGCACGCTCTCCTTGGTCCTGCGGCCTCACGGGGCCGTGGGAACGCGCGACCGCCGACTGCTCGGCGAAATGGATCCGGGTCTGGCCCCCGCAACGAGCCACACTCCGAGGCCTCCCAGCCCCCCGCTGCTATTCGCGAGGACGTCGGCCCACTCGGCGTCCCGGCCGACGACTGCCTGGCATGCTTCCATGAGGGCTCCGAGTGCGATGGCGCCGCCCACGACGAGGAGCACCCGGAACGTGCGTCCCTCGCGACGATCTCGTGCCGCAGCGGCCGCGAGGGATGTCGCCGTGAGCACTCCGTAAGCCAGCGCGTGGCCCGCGTCTCCCGCCCACTTCGAATGGAGGCCGGCCAGGACATCGGGTCCGAGCGAGAGCGTTGCGATCACGCCCACGACGAGCAGGATGGCCACGGTGCCGCATACTGTCCGAATGCCCGTCTTGCCGTCGGCCATGGATTCCGGTCCACTTCTCCATGCGGGGCTAACTCGCGTGGGGAGCGGGTGGCCCGCCGAGCCTTCTGCCGACTTCGGGCACGATGTAGGTGCCAGACCCCCTTCGGAGCCATCCTAGGGACGGGGGCTGCCCCCGACATGCGCCCGAGGCGGTATGTCGGCTACGTCGTTCAACGCATGCTGGTGGCGGGCAGAACCATTATCTTCACTGCGGATTTGCCAACCGCCGCTGACCCATGGTCGACGCGGCCATCGGCGAGGAGAGGCCGTGGAGAAACCAACCAAAACGGACGCTCGGCCGGGGGCCCTCAATGGGATACCAGACGCAGGACCCGGGAAAGAGCCTTCCGCGAGGGGGGGGCAGCCGGCGGGCTTGCCCCGATTCCTGGCGACATTCGACATCGAGGACTGGTTTCACGCCGAAAACGTGCGTTCCAGTCTGCCCACGGCCGATTGGGACGAGCTCGAGGCGCGTGTCGAGCGCAACGCGCACGAGGTGCTCGACATTCTCGCGGAAGTCGGGGCCCGCTCGACGTTCTTCGTGCTGGGATGGATCGCTCGAAAATATCCAGGTTTGGTGCGCCGCATCGTCGACGAGGGCCACGAGGTGGCGAGCCATACCGACCGCCACCTGCGGCTCGACATGCTCCCCTCCTTCGAGCTGGCGCGCGATCTGGCTGCCGCTCGGGATTCCCTGGAGCAGCTGACGGGCGCGCCCGTCCTGGGCATCCGCGCGCCGAACTTCTCCATCAGCGACTCGGTGCTGGATTGCCTGGCCTCGGCCGGGTACTGGTACGACTCCAGCCTCTTCTCGTTCAAGGCTCATGATCGCTACGGTCGAATCTCCGCGCCGGTGAAGCCGGACGACCCCGTGGTGGAGGTGCGCCCTGGGCTGTTCGAACTGCAGATGACACAAGTCCGCGTCGGGCCGATCGCCGTTCCGTGGTCGGGAGGGGCGTACTTCCGGTTGATCCCTTACCCGGTCTACCGACGCGGCGTAGCTCGCAAGCTGCAAGCCACCGGCTGGTTCATGTTCTACTTCCACCCGTGGGAGCTCGACGCGGAGGAGAAGCGGCTACCCAGAATGCCTCGCTCACTCAAGCTCCGCGCTTACGCGGGCCGAGGGAGGATGCGCAAGGATCTGCGCAGGCTCGTTCGCGAGTTCGGTTCCAGTCGGATCGACGAGGCGCTGGTGTCGAGCGGCCGCACGTCGCAGACGGCCGGCTGACCCGACTCGTCTCTCGACCGGCCGCGCAGGCGCCTGGCGAGTGTCGTTCGGCTGGCTGTCCCCCCGAAATGCCAGCGGCACGGTTCGAAGGAGGATCACCAGATCCCGCCACAGCGACCAGTTGTCGATGTAGTGGTTGTCGAACCGGGCTCGCTCCGGGATAGCATCGAGGCCCCTGCTTCTCCCGTGGATCTGGGCCCACCCGGTGATCCCACCGGCCACGCGGTGCCGGTCGTTGTATCCGCGAACGTCGTTCTTGAACCGATCGACGAAATGGGGACGCTCCGGCCGGGGCCCGACCAGGGCCATCTCGCCCCGGATGACGTTGACGAGCTGGGGCAGCTCGTCGATGCTCAGCCGCCTGAGCAGCCGGCCCACGGGGGTCACGCGCTCGTCTTCCGATTCGAACCACGCGGTGTCGCAGTCGTGGTGTTCGCGCATGGTGCGGAACTTCATGATCTGGAAGAGCCTGCCCTCGCGGCCGACCCGAGTCTGACGGAACAGGATGGGGCCGGGGCTGGACAGCCGAACCGCTACCGCGCTCAGAAGCAGGACCGGGGACGCCAGCACCAGGGCGAGGGACGCGGCGGTGAGGTCGAAGGCCCGCTTGGCGGCCCATGCCGCCCAATTCGCGTTCGGTCGTGGGACGTGAACGAGGGGGATGCCCCATAGGTCGTCCACGGTATGGCCCCGAATCCCGCCGAGCTCGTGAAGGCGGGGCACGATGTGGATGTGGAGTGGAAGCGATTGGCTCGATCGGAGGGCACGGATCACGGACTGGTCGTCCTGGGGGCCCGAGGCGACGATGAGTCGGTCGATCTTGAACTCGTGGACCACTCGAAGGAGGTCATCGTCGTCACCGAGGATGGGGAGCGGCAGATCCCGCTCCCCGGCCCGACCAATGAATCCGACTGGCCTGAGCCCGAACTCCGGATGCCCTTCGAGAACGTCCGCAACCTGGAGGGAGACGCCTTCCGTGCCCACGATCAATGCCCGGTCGAAGATCAGATCCCTCGCCTTGGCTCGCCTGCCGAGGGCATAGACGGTCAGCCGCCCCATGACCACCAGTGCGAGCGCTGACGAAGCCACGGCCAGCATGCGCGCGTTCGAGTCGAAACCCACGAACGGCAACAGCACGACGAGGGGGAGGGCGACACGAGCGAAGAGACGGCCCGTGTCATCGGACACCCGTGGGTTGAGCCGCGATCTGCAGGATTCGTCGGCGGCCAAGAGGAGGAAGACGGCAGCAGCGTACCCGACGGCGAGCATGTGGAACCCCGTGATCGCCACTGCGCCCAGGAGAGCCGACGCATCGGCCCAAGGAACCAGTTGGTTGAGGATCCGCATTGGGGCCGCCTGCCGTACGACGAGTGGGGCCGCAAGGGGTTCACGCAGGGCCAAGGGAGTCACGCCTCCACTGGTCGCCGACCGGGCAGCGCGCGGGCGTGCGCCGCCTCGGTCGAGCCCTCACGTATTGCCGCATCGAGTCCTCCCCCCGGGCCGGCCCAGGAAACGCCGGTCCGCCGGCCCTTCTTGCTTCTGCCTTACTGACTGCAGTGTTGACCGGTGGACTGAAGGACGCATGCGAGGTTCTGCGTAAGATCCTTACGGTGCTTGGCCCGGGTTGGAGCGTGGTCGCAGCCGCCGTGCCGGGACCGGCCAGGGGTTCACCCGAGGCACGCTTGCGCAGGAGCGCCACGGCGTCCGGGGGATGGTAAGTCGTCTGCGGGGCGATGGCGTTCGCGGCTTTGTTGCCACAGATGCCGTCTCGGGATCTTCTCAACTTGCCACGCCAGGTGGCGCCACTACTCGGAGGCACGACGCCCCACTCGCCCCGCGAGTCAGCATGGAACGGGCCGGCACCGTTCCGCATCTGCGGGATCATCCACCCCGGACGCGAAAGGAGCCAACATACGGAAGGAGCCGGCCATGCCCGCCATGCTCAGTGTCCTCATCCCGAACGGTCACTTGACAAGCCGTTCCACACCAGAGCGGTGACAAGCGGTTCACGACGGCTCCGAAACCACCGCCGCGATGGGCCTACGCGCTTCCCCTGTGGGTGGTGAGGCGCTCGGGCTCACGCTCGGCCGGCGTGTGTCTTTCTCGGGGGCAAACACGCGTCCGCACACCGCGATGAGCCCGAAGATCAGCCAGGTCTGCTTCTTCTCCTCGAAGTTGTACAGGCTCGCGCCGATGAGCCACGTCATGAGCATCGTGATCCAGAGGGCTCGTAATCCCTTGGGCAACCGGAGGGCGGTGCGAAACGACTTGACCAGGATGATCATGAAGAGCACGAAACCGATCAGGCCGATCTCGGCGAGGAACCCGAACGCGAAGTTGTGGGCGACCTTCTGCGAGTCAGAGGTCCGGAACGCAGCGGCTCCCATGCCGGTGAGCGGCCGGGCGGCGAACTCCTCCAACGCCTGGTGCCAGATTTCCGTTCGCCCGTCGAGGCCGGTTGCCGATCCCCCGCTCGTGGTCGACAGGCGATCCACCGTCGCCTGTGGAAGGAGTGTGGTCGTGTAGACGAGCCCGCCAATCACGACGAGCCCGAGGACCTTGAATGCGCGGCCCCCCCTCAGGAGCGTCACGAGGATGTAGACCACGGCGGCGGCCATGGAGACGATGGCCGCGCGAGAGCCCGTGAGCATGACGGCGAACGCTCCAACCGGGATGTAGGCCATGTTCACGAGCCTCATCACGCGACTGGTTCTGCCAGCGGTGCTCGCCAGGTACCAAGCGAAGGGGATTCCAAACACCAGGATCAGTCCCATGTCGGTGAACTGGAAGGTGCCCGTGGCCACCCGATCCTCGTAGCCGCTCAGCCCGTTGGAGGCATACGTGATGATGACGCTGGCGGCCGTGACCCAGGCACCGAGGACATAGGCCTGCGGCACGGACAGCGCGGCTTCCTTGGGGGTGTCCAAGACGTCCCACATGATGTAGACGAAGACGAAAATCTGAACATAGGTAAAGAACCGTTCCGTCGTGGCCACGAGATCGACGGTCCAGAAGACGGAGAGGCCGTTCCACAGCACGAACGCCAGCAGGGCGACGTGGACGGCGCTGGGGAGCCGGATCCTTCCGGAACGGATCACGGACAGAGTCCACACGAGGGCGACGAGGAGTCCGGCGGCCCTGCTGATTCTCCCGATGCCCCCGAACTGGATGATGTTCTCCCACGGGACGGTGAAGACGAGCAGCAGCAGCCAATAGACGAGGCGGTGGGTCTTGAGCGATCGGTTCATGCTCGCCTCAACACCGTCCGGACTCGATGCAGCAGCTGGGTGCGCTGCCGAGCGGACATCCCCCCGAAGAGGGCAGCGGCGGCCACGACCACCGCGGACACCCCGGCCAGAAGCACCAGGCTCAGCCATGTGGCCGCGTGCAGCACGGTGCCGACCGCGGCCGCCCCGCCCAGGAGCATGGCGGTAGTCAGTCCGGGCCGAGCCAGCCCCTTGAGCTGCCGACGGAGGGGGATGTCCAGCAGCCGGCCGACCATTATCGGGTAGGCCACGCTCTGGATGGAACGCCCCGCGATGAAGCCGAGCACCACCCCGACGATCCCCATTTCGTACTTCGCCACGAAGAGCCAGGCCAGCCCGACGGACAACGCGGCCGACACCACACCGAGCAGCGCCTTCCAACGCAGCCGAAGGGTGACGTCGATGACGTTCGAGTCCGTGCGGATGAGTGCCCACTGAAGGATCATCACAACGATCAACGTGACGGCCAGGGTGCCCGGGTAGTGACCGGGGCCGACCCACAATCGGAGGAACGACCCCTCCCACATCAGCACGCCACAACCGCCGATGATCGCCGCCAGCCAGGTCATCGACATCGTCTCGTGGCGTACGTCGGTCGCCCGGCGGGCATCTCCCGCGCCGACCAGCCCCCCGAGCCCGGGGGTGACGGCGAAGATCAGGATTGCGACGATAGCGGAGGTGGCCTCGGGGATGTACCGGGCCAGGGTGTAGTTCGCGACGAGCTTGGCCGAACCGGCGATGCCCAGCACCACGATGTCTCCGGCCTTCATCACCTGCATCACGAAGTTCCACACGAGGAACCACCAGCTGAGCGAGAGAAACCTCTTCACGCCCTGCCGGCTCGGCCTGGCGATTCCGAACCAGGCCACCCTGGAGCGGACGATGTGGAGGAACATCGTCCCCGAGAGCAGGGTCGTGCCCACGGTGGCGAGAGCCAGGCCGACCAGGCCGGCGTGGAGCACCAGGGCCAAGACGGACATGACACCGCCGAAGAACACGACGGACGTGGACAGTCCGACCCGCTTGTAGGCCAGGTTCTCGCCATAAAGGACCGACTGGGGCATGTTGGCGAGCCCCTGGATGACGAGATTGGCGACCAGGAGCGCCGCGGCGACTCGCACCATGGTCTGGCTGGCAGCGGGGAGATGGAGCCAAAGCGGTGCGAAGTAGCCCAGCACGCCTCCCACCACGACGAGGAGGGGAGCGAACAGGGCCCATACCGCGATCGCGTTCCCGACCTCCCTGCGCTTCGCGTCCTGGTCGTCGGACGACTGTTGATACGCGACGACCCACTTCAGTGCCTCTCCGGGCCGCCCGCTCGCGGGGCCTGCGTGGCCGATCAGGGACTGCAGGAACTGCCAGGCACCGAACATCGTCTGCCCCAGGCGGGAGAGCATCAGCGGACTCACGATCAGTCCGACCATGACGCGGGCCCCGTAGTCGAGCACCGCCACCAGCGCGTTGAGGGACGCCTTCTTGGTGAGGTTCCCGTCCGAAAGGAGTCGGGTGGCGAAACGGGTCCGAAGGCGGCCCTGTTCAGCCATCCCGGGCCCCGGTCTCGGTCAGGGCCTGGATCAGCTCGTCGGCGAGCTCCGTGGGGGAGCATCCGTCCGTTCGGTATCGAAGCAGAAGCGGAGCGGATCCGGTCGACCAGCCGGCAAGCACGCGGTCGAAACCGCGACGATACCGGGCGAGGAATCTCCGAGCCTCACCGTCCGACCCGCCCTTGACCGGATGATTCCGGTCTCGAGCCCGGATCCTCGAGATGAGGACATCGTCCGGGGAGTCGAGCCAGACCACCACGTCAAGGGCCGAGCCCCATTTCGCGAGCGACGCCCTCCACCACCGTTCCAACTCTGGAGTCTTCGTGATCGGAGAGCCGAACTCAGCAAGGAACGCGAGGCGGAACAGGGGGCCGTGGTCCAGTATCAGCGTCCTGCAGCGAGGCGTTCGGCCCAGCGAGCGATGCCATCCGTCGAGATACGCCATGGCTCTCGCCTCCGCATCGGTCAACCAGCCCGACCCGGTCCCTCGAGCGAACGCAGGGAGGAAGCGGACGGAATTCGCTCCATGGGAGCGCAGCAGTTCGATCCGGCTCAGATGGATTCCGACCTCGATCAGCGGGTCCCGGAGCGCCACGGCCTCGATGAGCGTGGTCTTCCCCGTGCCGGCCGGCCCCGCCACCTCGACCACCAGAGGCCGGCTCGGCGATGGGGGCGCCGCATCGCGCTGCGTCCGCACGCAAGCCACCGATCATCGCCCGCCGCGGCGCTCCATGGCAGGGGAGGGCAGGGGGACACGGCCGCTGCCCTGCCGCGTCCCGTTGCCGTTCTCCCGCGTCGCCTCCGGGGCCGGTGCCCACGGACCCATGGCTCGTTCCCGGTCGCCGGTGTCCAGCACGTAGATCAGTCCCAGTGCGATGGAGAAGCCGACGATCGCACCGAGCAGCGTGTCCAGCTTGATGTTGGGACTCACCGGGGACGGGCCCGCCTCCGCCACCTCGAGGATCTCGATCTGGTTCGAGGTCGGCTCGCCACTCGAGGCCGCGAGGATCTCGGCGTAGTTCCCCTGCATGGCGAGCAGCAGCTGCTGGGCGTGGTCGATCTCCGCCCGGATGCCCCTGATGTCAGATGGGAGCGCGGTGTCGAGTTCGCTCGACAGCTGATCGATTCTGTCCTGTTGGTTCTGGATCGACTGCTGGAGGTGATCGAGCAGCGAAGGAGCGAAGCCATCGGACTTGGCGCCCGATGGGCCAAGTCCGATGAGGCGTTGGGCAATCGCTGCGGCGATGGCCTTCGCTCGCGGCGGAGTGCTCGCGTCGACGCTGATGACGATCAACCGGGGGTTGTCCTCCGGCAGTGTCACGTGCACCTGCTTGGCCAGGGTCTGCCATGAGGTGTGCAGGCCGAGGGTGCTGACCACGTGCTGCATCACCGGTTGACGGCGCACGATGTCGGCGTATGTGTTGGCGAGGCGCTCTCCGACATCGAGATCGTCCTTCCCGACATCGGACTTCGTCAGGGGCTCGCCCACGAGCAGGCTCGTTTCGGCCTGATAGACGGGCGCCGCGGTGTGCCCGATGAAGAACCCGCCAGTCGCGGCACTCCCGGCCAGGAGGAGGATGAGCCACCAGCGGTGGAGCGCCATCCTCATCAAGCCACGTGTATCGATCCAGTCACTCATCGGCTCACCTCGCCGTGCTCGTGGCCGAGAATTGACCTCGGCGATCTCGGAATAGATCCGGTCGTATCTAGCGAGCATGGGCCGAACGCCGAACCCATCCTCGACGAGCCGCCTGCATCGTCGGCCGACGTCGTCCCTGGCGGCTGGGGACATGCGGCGGAATCTCCTGAGCGCACGCACGAACCCATCGATGTCGTCGGGGCTCACCAGCGGGATGAAATCGACGCCCCGCGTGATCTCGCGGTGGGCGGGGATGTCGGAGAGGACGACCGGACGACGGCAGGCCATCGCCTCCAGCACGGCCACCGGCAGCCCCTCGGCACGTGATGAGGAGACGAAGACGTCAGCGTCCCAGAGGTGTCGGTAGACGTTCTTCCTCGACACCAAGCCCGTGAATCCAGCCTCGGCGCCCGAACGCATCCCGAGCGCCCTGGCCTCGAGCATCGGACGCAATGGCCCCTCGCCCACGAAGGTTATCCGCCATGCGGGGTCGCCGGCCTTGTCGACGGCTTCGATCACGACGGAGGGATTCTTGACATCGATGAGTCTGCCCACCGAGGCGACGGCGAATGTCTGTCCACCTCGCGCCGGCTCGCTTAGCCGGGAGCCCAGCGCCCGGTCAACTCGCTCGATGTCGACGCCATTCGGTACGACGTCGATCCGGTGGCGCCCAATCCACCTGAGGCCCCGGGGCATGCTGTCCAGCGCGGTCGTGCTCACGAACACCACGCGACGGAAGAACATCAGGATGGGGTACATCATCAGCCGGTCGCGAAAGGAGAGGTTCTTCCGCGAGGTGTGCAACGTGAAGACGGAGTTCCCGGTTCCTCGCAGGCGGAGCGCGTTGAGGAGCAACAGTGCCATGCCGAGGGGGGGCGCATGTGCGTGGATCACGTCGTGCTCTCTTATGCGGAGGGCGGCTCGAAGCGCCCGCATGTACCCGCGCAGCGTTCCGTTCCCTTCGAACAGGTGGATCTCCGGCACAGGCTGTTCGGTGGCCGGCAGGTACGAACAGATGGTGATGTCTCGCCTGTGGGCGACCGGCAGGCACTGCTCGTTGTACTGGTTGCTGGTGGGTCCGACGGTCCAGATCAAATGGAGGACGGACAGGTTCGCGGCCCTCGGAAGACCAGTCATGCCGGGAGCGGCGCCCGAAGGAGTCTGCTCCGGGCCTGAGGGAGCCGGGGCCTGATCGCGTTCCTCCCGTGACGCGCTCCCGCGCCACTGTCCCGCGTGATCAGAGAAAGCCTTCCGCCTCAATTCCTTAGCTCCTGTCAGATGCCTCGACGTGCCTCGCTCACCGTGACTTCGCAGACGATACGCAGGACAACCACGCTGAACACGCGCCGCCTGACGTACGTTCTCTACTGTGTCTGCATGGGCCTGCCTGGTGGCGTTCCACGCGGCCGCGTGCAAGCATGGCCCGATGATGGAGTCGGAGGGGCATAGGGCCATCAGCGTCAACGGCCTGAGGGCCAGGATCCCGGCTGAGGTCGCCGCGGGGGGCAGGCTGCGGGATGTTCGCGAAGATCTCCACCGACAAGACGGCGGACACGACCACGCGGTTCGTGGCGGGCCTGTTCGGGAACGTTCTCGGGTCTCACAGATCGAGGTGGAGATCCCGGTCGCGGAGGAGGGCTCTGGGGCGAAGCTCCTCGAGGGCCCGGGCGGCTTCTCGACCGCGGCGCCGGCCCTGCGGTGACCGAGCGCTGCTTGGTCACCGGCGGGGCCGGGTTCATCGGCTCGAATCTGGTCCGGGAGCTGCTGACGCGCGGCTTCGAGGTTCGCGTGCTCGACAACATGGAGAGCGGCCGCCGCCATAACCTCGACGACGTCGCGGACGACGTCGAGGTCATCGAGGGGGACGTCCGCCACCTGGCCACCGTGATCCGGGCGATGGAGGGCGTGGCCCGCGCCTTCCATCAGGCGGCGATCGCGTCCGTGGCCCGCTCGGTGGCGGCGCCCCTCGCCTCGAACGAGGCCAACGTGACCGGGACGCTCAACGTCCTCGTTGCGGCCCGGGACGCCCGAACGGAGCGAGTCGTGTATGCCTCGTCGTCCTCCGTGTACGGCGACGCCGACCACCTGCCCGTTACGGAGGAGGACCGGCCGAAGCCCATCTCCCCGTACGCAGTGTCCAAGCTGGCGGGTGAGCACTACCTCGCCGCGTTCCACGCCAGCTACGGGTTGCCCGCCGTGGCGCTCCGGTACTTCAACGTGTTCGGTCCGCGGCAGGACCCGGCATCGGAGTACGCCGCGGTCGTCCCCCGGTTCGTCACCGCTGCGCTGGCCGGCGCGCCGGTCACGATCTACGGCGACGGCGGGCAGTCCCGGGACTTCACGTTCATCGCCGACGTCGTCTTGGCCAACGTACTGGCCTCCGAGGCTCCCGAGGCTGCCTGGGGCCGCGCGTTCAACGTCGCGTACAACCGGCGACACTCCGTGAACGACCTCCTGGCCGGGATCCGGGCCCTCGTGCCCGACGTGCAGCAGCAGGAACCGATCCACGCCCCGCCCAGGCCCGGCGAGATCCGCGACTCGCAGGCGGATGTCACGGCGGCGACCGAGGTCCTGGGCTACCGGCCGCAGTCGTCTTTTACCGACGGCCTCCGCAGAACCGTGGAGTGGTTCTCGAACGAGGGCTAGAGGCTAGAGGCTCGGCGCTGCCAGGGCTGCCCACCTCATCTTCCGGGACGACTCCGCGACCGCTGGGTACGCCCCGGTGGGTGGGCGAAGCAGCTCGCACCTGCGAGCGCCCCCACGGTGGCGTCGCCTCGGGGCCGGGGTCCCCACGGTCTCCCAGAACGCTTCCAGGGCTCTTGGCGGTGAGGTAGGACCGGATCGTCTTGCGGTCGCGGTCCAAGGGCCGGGCGATGGCCGAGACGGTCCGTCCCCTGGCGGCGAGTGCGACGGCTACCACATCCTCCTCCCGTGTCAGCATCCCGGTGGGCTCCTCCCGGCTGGTGGCTTCGACACCGCCAGAATGGGGGAAGCCCGGGTCGTGGACGCTCAGGTGGGAATTTCAGTGAGCAGAACTGGAGAGTCTTGGTGAGCGCCAACAAGCTGCACGGGCCTGTGCTCATCAACGTAGACAGCTTACGGCAACTGACGCGGGTGGCGGCGGTGTGCGGGGCCTATCCTGCAACCAGGAGTCATCTCTACCTCGACCAGTAGGGGGGTCGCACATGAAGCGTCTCGTGCTCGGTACTCTGACAACCGTTGTGTTCTGCGTGGCCCTGGCGGTGCCGGCCTTGGCCTCGTATCCCCCCAAGCCCACAGACCCGGGGGTTCCTGCCGGGGACATCAACACCGCATTCACCGGCGCAAGCATCACGAACGGGATCCTGCTCCTGGCCGGGCTGCTCCTCGTCGGTATCCTCGCCCTCGCGCTGAGTCGCCGTCGCGCCAGCCGGACCTAGTCGAGGCCGGAACGGCTCTCGCGAGCGGTCGCGTCGTCGCCGACCGATCCATCGCTCGGCGCCGCGTCGCTGGAGCGCCCTCGCTCCGCGGCGCCCTCCGTGTCCTCGGAATCGTGTGCCTGGTCGCCGCGCTGGGAGTCGGCGGTTACCTGTGGTGGCTCCTGTGGGGCACCGGGATCATCACGAAACACGCGCAGGCGGATCTTCGCCAGCAGATCCAAGCCCGGATCGACGAGCCCAGGTGGCATGGTGTCCCGCCTCCTCCCGACGGGGGGCTGGCTCGCAGCGAAGGAGCGGCCTCCCCGCGGGAACGGCAGGCCAGTATCGTGGTTCCCGGCGGCGCCGTCGCGATCCTTCGGATCCCCAAGCTCCATCTCGACATGGTCGTGGTGGAGGGGACGGACACCGAATCCCTCACCAAGGGCCCTGGCCACTACCTCGGTACGGCCTTTCCCTGGGATCACACCGGACGGGTCGGGATCGCCGGTCACCGGACGACGTACCTCCATCCGTTCTGGTCTCTCGACCACCTCGTGCCCGGGGACCTCGTGGAGCTCGTGACGGAGTTCGGGACCTTCGATTACCGGGTCACCGGCTCTGCCGTGATCCTCCCATCGGAGGGGTGGGTGCTGGATCAGACGAAGCGGCCTTCGCTGGTCCTCACGACGTGCACTCCGAGATTCTCGGCGTCGCATCGGCTGGTGGTCTTCGCCGCCCGCATGGCCGTACAGCGACAGGATCTCGCGGCCTGATCGGTGGAGGCGGCTCGGGCGACCGCATCACAGATGGATCGCGGGACCGGACAGCCACCGCCCCACGTCCCGCCAGATCCGCACGGGGAGAGACGGTCGGAACCTGACCTCGAGCTGGAGCCGGCTCCCCGGGACGCCATCCCAGACCGCGCTCCCATGGGTTATCTCGAGGGGTCCGGAAACCCGGACGAGCTCCATGCCGGGCGGCGGCTCGATCTCGATATGCAGCCGGGTCGGTCGGATCGTGGGCTGGTTCACGAACGTCAGGCGGTAGACGCCTCCGGAGCTGTTTCCCGTCCACGCCGCTTCGGTGTGCAGTGCATAGCGAAGCTCCGTCGATCCCCCGCTCGGGACTCGGACGAAGTCCTGGAGGTACGCGTGACCGAGTTCGGAGCCCGGCGAGAATCGCTCCGCGCTCCCATCACGCTGGCCCTTGTCCAGCCGGCATCCCCGCCCGCAATAGAGGTTGAGGATGCTGACGTTCTCCCCCGCGTCAGAGTCCTCGCCGTGTGGGCCGATTACGTACCTCGGAGGCCCCGAGGCCGGGGCGTGGTTCGCCAGCTCGAGCGTGGCGGTGGCGGACGATCTCCCCTCCTCCTCCAGTTGGACGGCGTAGGTGATCGATCGGTCCTGGTAGAAGTCGACCTTGTTCGCTCCCGCGTTGTTCTGCACGACCGACAGGAAGTCCCCATCAGCTGTGCGGAAGCTCCCGCCGACCGTCGTGTTCCCAATGGCATGCTGCAGGACCGGATCGTCGGAGTAGAGGAGGAGGTGCCCGTCGGTCGCGGTCTCCACCAGGGCCTGGACCGCCGCTGGGGTCGGATCCGCCCCCATGAACCTCTCGATGACGAGCCGGCTCACGTCGCCGAGCACCAGCTTGCGCTTCTCGCTATCGGGGAAATCCACGTACGCCCGGTTCGTCGTGTATGGCACCACGTTCGTCTCGTCGAACGTGATGTCTGGGTGGGTGGAGCGCACCGGGCCGGTGACCGCCAGCAGGCCGGCCAGGGCGTAGGGGTCGGTCAGGATCACGCCATCGAGGTGGACGCCCTTCAACCGCTCGTATGACGCCTCGACCGCGGCCGCGGCGGAAGGGAAGTCGGGGATCATGTTGATGTTCCACCAGAACCCGTCGCCCGCCCGGTACCCGGCGTAGTTCCGCTCGTAGTCGTCGTTCGGCCCCGGCAGCTCGTCGAGCGGGGCGCGGCCGAGCGACGTGGGCGTCGTGAACGGCGAGAAGCTGAGCGTCCCGTCTCGGATGGTGAGGATCGAGTACGCGCCGATCAGGCCGCCGGTCCCCCGGAGCTCCGCGGGGTTCTGCGCGCCGAAGAAATATCTCCTGGTCTGCCGGACGCCGAGGAAGTCGGGCATCCGCTCGACCACGGCGGCAGCCGAAGTGAGGCTCTCGCTCACGGCGGCGAGCCGCTCGAGCGCCAGTTCTCTGGCCTCGGCGACTGGCCCGAGCACGAATGAAGAGGCGGTGCGCCGGACTTCCCCCAGTGAGGTCCGGGCCATGGCGGCGGCCCTGCCCACCGCCGGACCGAGGGACTCGAGTTCCCTGACCGGGAGCGATCCTCCCGAGGGCGAAAGGCCGGCGAGCCCTCCCGGAAGGGCCTCGAGCCCGCGCTCGAGGACGAGTGCCGCATCCGCGACGCCAACGCCGGCTCTGGCCAGGGCCTGGATTGCGTCCGGCGTCCTCCCGACGAGCGGCAAGGATGCCGTGGTGGTGAGCAGCGGATTCCGGGCGTCACCGGAGGCTCGGAGGAAGTTCGCTCTGGCCGACCGGAACGACCCCCGGGCCCTCACCATGTCCCCGGCGAGCAGGGCCGCCCTTCCTCGATCCATCGCGCGCTGACCCTCGAGCAGATGAGCGCGCGCCGCCGTGGCGGGGACGAGACCCAGGGCAAGCAGGCCCGCCACCAGGACGATCCCACCGCCGAAAATCAAGAGACGGCGCTTCCATCGGCGGCGGCTCCCGGCGTCGGCCTGCCCCGCTTCGGCCGCCGGTACGACCCGGTCACCGGGTCCCGAGGGTGGTCGCGGGGTCCGAAGGTCGGTGTCAGCCACGTCTTGATCGAGGGGCCGTCGGCGTCCGAGCCAGGTGGTCCGGCCCGCATACGCATGCCTGGCGCGGAATCGATCGTGCAGGACTGCCAGGCTTCTGTGCGGCGCCCACCCCCCGACTCATCTCCCCGTTCGTCTCCCCCTGGTGCCTACGGCGATTCCCCACTGTCTGCTTAGGTCCCGTCCGCCTGCAACGTGCAGTTGCCGTAGTCGCGCTGATGCATAGGGCCCATATCTCTCGGACTCCTCGGGTTCCCGTGGGCGGACATAGCCCCGGCGTGAGTTCACTGCGGTGGCTGTGCGCTGGGCGTTCGACCACTACACGCGCTAGGAACGGCTGTCGCTTGCCACCGCGAAGGGACCACCGTCTTGCCACGAGCATGGGACCACCTTGGGCTCCACAGTCTCGGTTGGCCGACATGATCTCCGACGTTCGGATCTCGCTCAAGACGCCCTCCTCGGTTTCTGGCGTTGCCGGTACGACTCGCCCTCGATGACGAGTTCGTGGGCCGAGCTCTGCAGCCGGTCGATGGCGGACTGGGCCAGGAGCGGATCGGCCATGGCCCCCAGCCACTCCACCGGGTCCCGGTTCGAGGTCGCCACCGTGGATGCCCGGCGGTGGCGCTCCACCACCAGCTCGTAGAGGTCCTGGGTCTCGGTGGGGTCCATGGCCCGCAGCGCGAAGTCGTCGAGGATCAACAGGTCCACCCGGATCATCCGGCGCATCTCCGCCTCGTACGTCCCGTCCAGGCGGGCCGCCTTGAGCCGCTTCAGGAGGTGGTCGGCCCGCGTCATCACCACGGAGTGGCGCCGGCGCACCGCGATGTGGCCGAGGGCGGAGGCCAGATGGGTCTTGCCGACGCCCACCGGCCCGAGCACGAGGACCCCATGGGAGTCCTCCATGAACCGGAGGGTGGCGAGCTCCGCCCACAGCTCCCGGTCGTAGCTCACCCGAGCCTCGTCATCCCACGCCTCGAGGACCATGGTGGCATCGAGTCCGGCCGCCCGGGCCCGCCGCGTCGCGGACGCCAGGTCCCGCCGCTCGATCTCGTCGGAGAGCACGAGCTCCAGGAACTCGGCGTAGGGGAGCTTGCGCTGTCGCGCCAGCACCAGGCGCTCGGGCAGGGTGGCCAGCACCGGCGAGAGCTTCAGGCGGCGCAGGGCCCGGCGCAGGTCGGTCGAGACTTCAGCGCTCATCGTCGCCTCCCCTGCGCCCGGTGCCGAACTCGGAGGGATCGCGGGCAAAGCGCAGCGGCACCACGTTGTCCACGACCCGGGCCGGGGGCCCCTGTTTCCCCTCCAGGGCCCGCTCCAGCATCCTCGCGATCCTGGTGACGTC
>WNGF01001088.1_pt1 | contig 59136 bp, 57 predicted proteins | sample 5400641 | NCBI WGS metagenome assembly WNGF01 (sample SAMN13153371, study PRJNA577476) | soil metagenome | isolation source: 80 cm soil or saprolite under grassland replicate 2 | place: USA:California | collected 2016-06-15
GTCTGCCCAGCGCCTCCGGGTTCACGACGTTGATCGGCTTGCCGGCGGCGTAGGCGACTATCTGGTCGAAGATCGTGCTGAACATGGTCTCGAGCCCATCCTGCTCCACGTAGCCGAGGTGCGGCGTGCAGACCACGTTGTCCATCGCCAGGAGCGGATGCCAGGCACCCGGGACCGGCTCGTCCTCGTAGACGTCGACCGCGGCCATGGCCGGTCGGCCGGCGCGCAGCGCGGCCTCCAGGGCTCCCGCCGCGATGAGCCCGGCCCGGCTGGTATTGACGATCAGCGCGGTCGGTTTCATCCGGGCGAGATCGACCGCCGTGACCATGCCGCGGGTGGCGTCGATCAGCCGCACGTGCAGCGAGACCACATCCGATTCTTCGAAGAAGGCCTCCTTGCTCGCCGCGACGGCGTGCCCATCGGCGCGCGCCTTGGCGAGCGTGGTCTCGCGTCCCCACGCCAGCACGTTCATGCCGAACGCCTTGCCGTACCCGGCCACGACGCCGCCGATCTTGCCGTACCCGTAGATGCCGAGCGTCTTGCCGCGCAGGCCCCTCCCGATGGGGTACGCCTGCCACTTCCCCCCCTTGAGCGCGGCCATCTCCTGAGGAATGCGGCGGAACGCGGCGATGATCAGCCCCCAGGTCAGCTCGGCGGTCGCGTAGGACGGGCGGCCCGGCATCGTGCTGGACGACACGATCACCCCGCGCCGCGCGCACGCGTCGACGTCGATGTGCGGATACACGCCCACCTGGCTGATGATCCGGAGTTTGTCGAGCCGCTCGAGGAGCGGCGCCCGGATCGGCGTGCGCTCGCGGATCAGGGCGAGCGCCTCGGTGTCCTTGAGCCGCCCGGCCAGCACGTCCGCGTCCTTGGTGTGGTCGTTCCAGATCGTGAGGTCATGGCCGGCGACCTTGCCGAAGCACGCCAGCGTCCTGATCGTGTCCTGATAATCGTCGAGTATCGTGATGTTCATTTCACCGTCTCATGCGATGGGACGTGGTACTCCTCCTCGACAGAACGCGCGCCGATGCTCGGGTTGCGCCACGCAGGCGCGACAACCCGCGGCGAGTGTAGGCGCGCCCCGGGCCCCTGTCAATCCGCGCCGCGCCTCTGCTCTGGACTCCAGTGTGACAGCGGCCTCGTGAGGGTGGGCGCGCGGCCCTGGACCGCCGCTCAGGGCTCGTGCAGCCGCATGAGCCGGAACGATTCAGCGGCCGTCAGTCGCCGCCGGGCGCCCTGCTGCCGCGCCCACGCGGTGATCATCTCGGTGGGGTCCCACTCGCCCATCTGGGTGCGGTGCTCCTTGAGCGCGGCGAGCTTGACGTCGAGGACCTCCGAGATGTCGATGAAGGTGTCGGGGTGGCCGGAGCCGTGGATGAACACCGCCGGCACCTTGTGCGGCTCCAGCCCCTCGTCGAGGAGCTCGGGGAAGATGAGACGGGTCTCCGCCGAGGGAAAGACCGCATCGAGGGTCACGTCGGCCGCGACCCGGTGGTCGGGATGGTTCAGGTAATTGGCGCCATAGAAGCGCACCGTCGGGTCACCGCATATTACCGCATCGGGACGATAGCGGCGGATGACCCGCGTGAGCTCCCGCCGCAGCGCGAGCGAGGGTTCGAGTTGCCCGTCCTCGTAGCCGAGGAAGATCACCTCGGGAATGCCGAGCACGCGGCAGGCGTTCCGCTGCTCCTCCTGGCGGATGGGCGTCAGCGCCTCCCGCGTCATGCTCGGCGGCGTGTACTCGTTGGATCCCGCGTTGCCGCTGGTGATGCATACCGTGACGATGGTGCTCCCCGAGCGCGCCCACTTCGCCAGGGTGCCGCCCACGGTGAACTCCTGGTCGTCCGGATGCGCGTGGACGCTGAGCACCCGGCCGGGAGCGGGCGGCTCGCGGGTGCCTTTCCTCGCTGATCTGCCTCGCTCCATGTCCGATTATGTTACAGCTCGACGATGCCGTCAGCGACGTGCTTGAGCCGCTCCAGCACCAGCGGGTCGTGCCCAGGGATCACGAGGTCTCCGGCGCCGGCCAGCTCGCGGATGCGGTCGAAGGCGCGGTACATCCCGGGCAGGTCGTGCAGCGTGTTGAAGGGGATCCGCTCCTCGAGGTTGCGGTAGTAGTGCGAGGCGTCCGACGCGACGACCGCCTGGCCCTTCGCGTGGTCCGCCGTGACGATCTGCATTCCTGCGGTGTGGCCGCCGACCTGGTGCACGCTGATGCCGGGGACGATCTCCCGCGCCCCGTCCACGAAGACCAGGCGGCGCTCATAGTTCAGGCGCACGAGCGCGCAGACGTCGTCCACCTCGATCGAGTGCCGGAAGGCGGGCATGGCGGCGTGGCGCCCAGTGTAGAACGCCATCTCGGCGTCTTGCACGTAGAAGCTCGCCTTGGGGAACAGCGCGTAGTTCCCCACATGGTCGTAGTGGAAGTGACTGAGGACGACATGCTCTACCTGCGCGCAGTCGATGCCGATCTCGGCCAACCCCGTGGACGGGCAGCGCAGGAACTGGCGGCCCCGGCGGCTGCCCACGGCTTCGGTGAAGCCCAGGTCCACGACGACGGTGTGGGCGCCGTTGGTGAGGGCCCAGACGAAGTAGTCCATGGTCATCGGCCGAGCGTGATGATCCCCGTAGAAGGCCTCCGACGACGTGCACGTGCGGTGGGCGTAGCGGACGGCGTAGATCCGGTAGGCCGCATTAGGCATGGCCAAGTCTCCTTTCCTGTGCGAAGATTCTACGCGTTTCAGCCGTCGATTTCAGTCAGACGAGGAAAAGAAACCATGAGGATCGGATTCATCGGACTGGGCACCATGGGCGCCAGCATGGCGTCCAACCTTCAGGCGGCCGGGCACGAGCTGTGCGTGAATGACCTGCGGCGCGAGGCGGCGGTGCCGCACCTGGCGGCAGGCGCCGCGTGGCAGGACACCCCGCGCCAGGTGGCCGAGGCCGTGGACGTCGTGTTCACCTCCTTGCCCGGGCCCACCGAAGTGGAGGCCGTCGCGCTCGGCGCGGACGGCCTCGTCCACGGCATGCGGGCGGGCGCCGCGTACTTCGATCTCACGACCAATTCACCCGCGCTCGTGCGGCGACTCTACGCCGTCTTCAAGGAGAAGGGCCTACACGTGCTCGACGCACCGGTGAGCGGCGGCCCCAAGGGCGCCAAGACCCGCAAGCTGGCGCTCTGGGTGGGCGGCGACCGGGAGATCTACGACCGCTTCAGACCAGTGCTGGACGCCATCGGCGACCAGCCCTATTACGTAGGGCCCATCGGGGCGGGCTCCGTTGCCAAGCTGGTGCACAACTGCGGTGGCTACGCGATTCAGACAGCGCTAGCCGAGGTCTTCAGCCTTGGCGTGAAGGCCGGAGTCGAGCCGCTGGTGCTCTGGAGAGTGGTGCGGCAAGGGGCGGGCGGCCGCCGCCGCACCTTCGACGGCCTCGTCGATCAGTTCCTACCGGGCACGTTCGATCCGCCGGCGTTCGCCCTCAAGCTGGCTCACAAGGACGTGTCGCTGGCCACGGCTCTGGCGCGCGAGCTCGGAGTGCCCATGCGCATGGCCAACCTCACGCTGGAAGAGATGACCGAGGCGCTCAACCGTGGTTGGGGCGCGCGCGACTCGCGTGTGGCCATGCTGCTGCAGGAGGAACGGGCCGGCGTACGCATCGCGGTGCCGCCTTCGAGCATCCGGGAGGTGCTGGAGCGGGACGGCTAGGAAACCAATGGTCGTCACGACCCAGGAACGACGATTGAGCGCTTCCACGCTCCGCATCAGCGGCTCCCGGGAAAGAAATGGCCCGGTGCGACGGGAATTCGCTCCCGTCCACCGGGCCGGTGTTGTGCGGCAGGCATCGCCTGCGCGCGTCCCAGCAAGAGCCGGGACCTGGGTACTGCTGCCCTTATCGCTTCGCGGGGGCCATCAGATGACGGAACCCTGAAGGCACCCTTCGTAGCCGTCATGCCCATTACGCCTGAAGACGCGTGGAGCATCAATGAGCTCAACGCATCAATTTCCTGAACACCCATGCCCGCTCGCGAGCGGATTCCGACGGAGGTCACCTCGGTGAGAGGGGATCACTTACCGTCTGGCCGGGCACGACCTCGTTGACAGCTCATCACAGGGGTTGACCCCGCTTGAGGGAGCGGATCATGCGTTCGAAGCCCGCCCGCTGCGCCTCGATGGTCACCCGGGGTCCGGTCGCCCGGAAGAACCAGTTCGCGTCCGGCCCCCTCGCGATGGCGCCGAGCAGCATATAGTTCGGACGCTCCGGCCCGGCTGGTCCGCCGCCCATCCCGCCGACGTAGGTGCCCGTCACCTCCACCAAGAGAACGGGGATATCGCCGACCTTGATCTCGCGCGTCTTGAAGGCGTCGCCCACGGGGCTTCCGTCCGGGCGCCGGAACTGACCGGCCCAGCGCGCGGCGTTCGACTGGGCGTCGCCGCCCTGCCCGGGCCCGAAGTAGAACACCGCGCACTCTCCCGGACCACCCGAGCCCGGGATGCGGTACTGGGCGCGTCGCATCTGGGATGCCGGCGCTTCCTGGGTCCAGCCGGCTGGGGCCTTCCAGACGAGTTCCTGCCCGCCGGTGCCGCTGTCGCCAGGGGGCGCAGGGACGGTGGGACCCGAGCCCGGTCCGCCAATGGGCGGGTGGCCCGGCGGAAGGGGGTCGGTCTGTGCGAAGCTCCCCTCATCGGAACCGGCGAGCACGATATTGACCAGGGCGAGCAGGATGCTCAACGCGAGGACCCGCTTGCTTGGCATGAGCATGAACCCTCCAATGGCCGGCGGAGTCGAGGCCGCGCAGCCTCCAAATCGACGCGGCCCGGGTGCCCGGCCGCTCCGGAGTTCCGCATCGTCCCTGCTAGCGCAGTCGTTTGACCACGTTTCGAAGCGTTCCGATCTTCGCGATCTGGATCTCGACGACGTCTCCCTCGCGCAATGCGTGCTCGTCGGGTACCAGGATGCCGGTGCCGGTCGAGAGTACCGTGCCCGGGGGCACGGGGTTGTCTCGAACCAGCCAGGCGACCAGGTCGGGGCAGCGGCGTTTCATCTCGCCGGTGTTCACTCTTCCCTCGAAGACGAGCACACCGTCTCTGGAGATCCGGCAGACCAAGTCGAGCGCGTGCGGGTCGCCGACTTCGCGTGGCGTGGCGAGGACCGGCCCCATCGCGAAGCAGCCGGCGAAGATCTTCGATTGGGGCAGGAACAGCGGGTTCGCTCGCTCGATGTCCCACGCCGAGAGATCGTTGCCGACGGTGTAGCCGACGATCCGCCCCAGTGCGCCGACCACCAGGGCGAGCTCGGGCTCGGTGGCCGTGAGCATGGAGTCCCTGCGGATCGCGACCGCGTCGTTGGGGCCGACCGTGCGCGCGCCGGTGGCCTTGAAGAACAGCTCCGGACGCTCGGACTCATAGACGTGGTCGTATATGCCCCTGGTCCGCCCGCCGGTCTCCGTGTGGGCCTCGTAGTACTGCATGCTTCGGCGGTAGGTGATCCCGGCTCCCCACACCTCGGGAGCATCGAGCGGCGCCAGCAGATGGGGGTGGCGAGGCGACGGGGCGCGGTCCAGATCTGACCAGGGAATGCGCGTGCGCGCGGCCTTGAGCAGCGGCTGCACGCGCGCCTCGATGCGCTCCGCCGTCCCGCATGCCTGGATGAGGCCGAGGACCGACGTGACCCCGGCGCGGGCCGACGTGATGTCGGCGACGGCGGCACCGTCCACGGCCCCGACCCGTCGGCCGCGCTTTGGCAGGTAGAACTGGCAGAGCTTCATCGAACGTATCGGCGAATGCCCGGCATCTTGACCACGACTTCGGCGTGGCTCCCCCGCCAGTAACCCTGGAAAGCCTCGACGGACATCCCGGACTTGCGCTTGAAGAACGAGAGCGCCTTGACCATGGTCCGCTCCTGGATGTGCTCGGCCGCCCTTGTTCGTACGAGTCCGAGCGAGGCGGGCTCGAAGGATCGAAATACGTGGCGAGAGCCTAGTCCGCCGGGCGCGAAAGGTCAAGGACTGGGGAGCCGGGACTCTGGGCTTCCCCGGCAAGAGCCGGTTGGCTGTCTCGATGGCCCCCGACGGAGTACGCGCGCTCGCCGCCCAACCAGCGCGGACCGTTCGCCAATTCCTGTCAGTCGCGAGCTGTGACGAGTGGAACACGGGCCGGGGGGCTCTAGGCAAGTCCCTGTTGCCAAAGCGTTGTCGGCTGTGGCACCTCTGTTGCACGGGATCTCCTTTGACGGTCCGCAAAGTCGGACCGGGGAGAAAACACAATGAGAAAGACAGCGTTCTTGGCATTCGTGATCTCAGCAGGCCTCCTGTCGCCTCTAGCCGCGCGGGGAGAGGTGAACGTGAACATTAACCTGGGCCCCCCGCCCCCGCCGCCCGTTGTGTTGGCGTCGCCTCCGCAGTTGGTTCTCCTATCCGGGTCGCCCGTCTACTACGCGCCCGACGCCAGCATCAATCTCTTCGTGTACGGGGGGCGCTACTACAGCTTCCACGAGGGTGTGTGGTTCTTCGCCACCACGCACCGCGGCCCGTGGGCCGTGATCGCGGCGGCGCAGGTACCTCAGCCCATCCTCAGCGTTCCGGTGAGGTACTACAAGATCCCACCGGGACACGTCAAGAAAATGAGGTTTGACGGAACACCAGGGCACGCCAAGGGACCCCACGGGTGCCCGCCGGGGCTCGCCAAGCAGGGGCGCTGCTAGTCAGCGATCGAGGGCCGGTCTCGCAGCCTCACGCGCCCGGCCGTCCTCGGCTCACCCTCTCCCCTGCCGAGGGGGAGAGGGCAGAGTGAGTAGGCGCGTAGGACGCAGAACCGTGCGATCGTGAGCAAAGCCGGCCAGGGGCGTGGCCTGTCGGATAAAAAGCTCGTGCGAGGTGATGCAGGTTCGAGCGCCGGCTTTGCCGGTGCAAGCTTCCGGACTGCTCGCCTCGGACGGCGGGGCCCCAGCCCCGCGACGTCCTGCGGCTCGCACTACGCCTGGGGGGAGGTTTCGGAAGGGGGGCGAAGCCCCCCTCCGAGTTTGCTAGGGGTAGCCGCAACACGGACCCTCGTTGACGAAGTCGAGCGGCTTCTTGCCTTTCAGGATGTCAGGCGTGATGACCCACGTCCCCTTGCAGGACGCGCCCGCCACGGCGCGTGTCGCCTCGGCCCCGCTGGACACGAAGACGAGGCCGCTGGCGGTCCCCCCGATGACGCAGAGGAGGGCCTTGAGCGGCGTATAGACCAGCGTTCCGAGGATACTGCCGGCGCCGTAGGAAACCTGCCTGAGGCCCCTTTGCTGCGACGCGGACTCGGCCCAGGCAGCCCCGCTCTGGCCGAGAAGCGTTGCGGCAAGCAGCAGCGCGACGATCTGTCTCATAGACGTCCCTCCCAGTTACTGTCGCGGCTGGATCCAACCACGGAGCCTGGTCCACCCGGTCACGACTCGAGGAAGCATCCGGCTGCTCCATCCCTCCTCCTAGCGCCCGTTCTCGCCCAGGTATTGCGCCAATGCTTCCATCACGGCCTTGTTCGCGCTCTTGCCGGATTCCTGACAGTAGCGTTTGAGCCGTAGAGCTAGCTCCGCCGGGAGGCGGAGCCCGAGCTGAGCGTAGAGCCGCAGCCCGGCGGTCTCGGGTTCCGCCAAGTCTTCCAGCCTCCGCTTGCTATTGTTGCGCTGGCCCACGGGATCACCTCCTCTCGCTCGGCCTCGGGCCGCTTCCCTCACTGGAAACCACGAATCAGCGAGCCTCGATTTCATGAGGATGCCTTTCAAAGCGGCAAGGACTCACGAAGCATGAGGACTCTTTCGCTCGGCCGGGGGCTCACCGATCACGGGCAGAAGGAGCCTGAAGGTCGTCCCCGCGCCAGGAGAGCTTCGAAAGGTGACGCTTCCGTCGTGATCCTCGATGATCTTATGGGCGAGCGCCAGCCCCAGTCCTGTTCCGCCTTCCTTCGTCGTGAAGAAGGGGTTGAAGATCTTATCAGCCTCTGCGGGCGGGATGCCGGTCCCGGTGTCCTCGATCTCCACCTTCACGCTGCGCTTGGGAGCCCGCCGGGAGGACGAGAGCCAATCCCTGTCCTCGCTCCATCCAGCCCGTAGCGTCAGGCGGCCTCCCGTGCCCATCGCCTCCAGCGCGTTCGTCACGAGGTTCAGGAAGGCCTGATAGAGATGCTCTCCGTCGCCCTGGATGGTCGGAAGGTCACGAGCGTACTCGTGGAGCACGATGATCTGTTTGGTCTCAATCTGGTTGGCGTAGAGCTCCACGACCCGCCCGAGGAGCACAGGAAGTTGCACCGGCTTCAAGCTCAAGCGGCGCGGCCGGGCGAGCTCGAGGAGGCGCTCCACGATCCCGTTGATCCGCTCGAGCTCGCGAGGGACCACCCTCTCAAACGTCTGGCGGAAACGCTGATCGTTGAACCTCCGGGAGACGAGCCGGGTGAAGGTCCGCAGCGAGGTGAGCGGGTTCTTGATCTCATGGGCCAACCCTGCCGCCAGCGTTCCGAGCGCGGCGAGCCGATCCGAGCGCCGGAGCTGCGCCTCTAGCTCATGAACGACCGTGACATCCTTGAAGACGCCCACGGCCCCGAGGTCTTTCCCCCCAGCTTCCCCGAGCGGTGCGGTGCTCAGCTCGATCGCCAGGGACGTCCCGTTCCGCCTCCTCAGCATCAGGGACGTGCTGGCAACCACCGTGCGGCTGGCGAGGGTTTCCATGAGGAGTTCGACCACTTCGGGGCTGTGGGAGAAGACCTCGGTGCAGTACCTCCCCGTCGCCTCCGCGGCGAAAAGCCCCGTGAGCAGCTCAGCCGCGGGGTTCATGGTCACGACTCGACCGTCCAGATCGAGGGTGATGATCCCACTGGTGAGGGACTCCAGGATGCTGTCCGTGTAGCTCTTGAGGTCCGCCAGCTCCTCGAAATGACGCCGGAGATCGGCGTGGGCCGTCTCGAGAGCCGTGCGTTGCTGGAAGAGTTGGCTGGCCATGTGGTTGAACGCGATGGCGAGCTGACCAATCTCGTCCGAGCGAGAGGGCACAATCTGCTGGTTCAGCTCCCCCCGGGAGATAGCGGCCGCCCCTTCGGCGAGCTCGCGAACAGGCCGGGCGATTCGGGCTGCCACCAGCGCAGCCACCACGCCTCCCAGCACCAGCGTCACCAGCGTGACTGCGCCCAAGTCCCACCGGGTTTGGCTGATCGCAGCTTCCATCCAGCGCTTGGAGAGACCGATCCGGACCGTGCCCCACCGCTGCCGGTCGATCGTGACAGGGACGACAAAGTCGTAAGTCGACTCCCCCGTGTCACGCAGAACGGTTTCCTGGATCAGGAAGGTATCTGTCTTGGCTGCAAGCTCGTCGACTGGAGCTCGAAGGGCAACCCCAGCCAGTTCGGGGTGCCGGCTATGGGCGGCCACTTTTCCCTCCGCGTCGAGGATGATGGCGTAGACCACGTCGGCCTCTCCCGCCACTCGCGCCACGTTCTGCTCAAGGGCGGTAAAGTTGTAGAGGAGCAGCGGGCCCGTAGACAGTGCGGCCAGGTTCCGCGCGATCGACTCGCCACGGCGTTGGACTTCTTCGATGATGGCCGCGCGCTGGCGGTGCTCGACCACCACGATGACCGCGGCCATGACGAGGAGGAGGACCAGGACCGTGCCCAGGAGGAACTGGGCCTGGAGTGGCATGAATCTGAGCCTCGGGAGTTCGGTTCTCACGTCAGGGTCGGGCCTGGCCGTCGAGCCAGATCTTCTTGAGAGGAATGTAGGGGTCGCCCAGCCCGTTCACCTCCACGCTCCGGACGTAGGGCTGGAAGAGTCGCTCGTAGGTGTAGTGCCAGACGGGAATGATCGGGGCGTCATCGAGAACGAGTCGCTCAGCCTGGCGGTAGAGATCCATCTGGCGCGGAAGGTCTCTCTCGCTCTTCGCCTGGAGCAGGAGGTCATCCACCGCGCGGTTCGAGTAACCCGTGAAGTTGCGGGGGCTCCGAGAGTAGAAGAGCTTGAACAGGAAGTTATCCGGGTGCGGCACATCGGCGAACCACGCATAGAGAAACATCGGGAACTTGCCCTGCGCGAGCATCGCCGAGAACGACGGCCAGTTCGTCTCATAGTGGAACTCGGCCTGGATTCCGACCGCTGCCAAATACTTCTTGACCTGCTCGTGCTCTTGGACGAGCTTCTCGAGCTTCACACCGGACCAAATCTGAATAGGGGGAAGGCCGCGACCCCCCGGGTATCCGGCCTGGGCAAGAAGCTCCCGGGCCCTCTGGACATCATAGGCGTAGCCGTTCAGCTTGGGGTTAAAAGCCATCATCCCCGGGGGAAGGATCCCGCGGGCCAAGGCGTAGCGGTCAAGGTACACTTCAGAGACCAGGCCCTCCCGGTCAATGGCATGGATGAGAGCCTGACGCACCCGTCGGTCGTCCAGCGGCTTGACTCGAGTGTTGAATCCGTAAAACCTCACGCTGAACATCGGACGCTTGACATGGATGTAGTTCCCCGCTGCCACAACCCGGCGGTACTCCTGAGTCGGAATCGGCGAGTCCTCGAGGTTGCCACGCCGGAACTGTTCATACATCGCGTCGAATTCTTCTCCGCGAAAGATCCGATACACGACACGGGACAGTTTGGGCGGGCCATCGAAGTAGTCGGGGTTGGCAACCAGCACGATTTCCTTTCCGGGCTCCCAGCGGACGAACTTGAAGGGGCCGGTGCCGATCGGGTGAGCGCCGAAGGCTTCGCCCTGCTGTTCCACGAGTTCTTTTGGCACGATCTTGGCGTGGCCCACTGCCAATATGGACACAAAGGGAGCCAGGGCTTCGTTGAGCACTACCTGCACCGTGTAGCGGTCCAGAGCGGCCAGTCCAGAAACCTGCTTCGCCTTGCCTTCTCTGAACTCCTGAGCTCCCCTGATACTGGCGAAGAGGTCGGCGCTGCCTGATTTGACGTTCCGGTCCAAGATGCGGGTGAGGGAGTAGACAACATCATCAGCGGTTACCTCCCGCCCATGGTGAAACTTCACCCCTTTCCTGAGCGTGAAGGTCCAGGTGAGCCCATCCCGCGAGGCTTTCCAGAACTGGGCGAGAGCGGGCGTGATCGTGAGGGTCTGGTCGAACTGGACGAGGCCGTCGAAGAGTTGCTGGGCGACTGATAGGCCAAAAATATCGCTGATCCTGGCGGGATCAAGAGTCGCCGGATCACTTCCCAGCGGCCGGCGATAGACCCCTCCATCAACAGCCGGTGCGCCGGCCTCTCCCCGACCCTGGGCCGGGGCTGGGAGTGCCGTGGCGATCACCAGGCAGATGAGCACGAGGAGGAACAAAGGGGGGCAGGAGCCCCCCTTTGTCTTGGCCGCGCAGCAGCGACTACACAAGGCCACGGGACCCCATGAGCGAGGTGTTTCGTGCTAGCCGGCGCCGCCGCCGCCCTCGGCCGTGCCGATGGCCTGGAATATCGCGGAGGATTCCGAGGTTCCCGACTCGATCACCGGGGCCACGAGCAAGAACGACACAACGATCAGCAGGACAGCCCAGAGCTTCGTCATCGCGCTCCCTCCTCTGCATGGTTGGGGTCTTGGGCCTGGGACCCTCCCGATGAGGATCCCACTCTCCCCGATGAGGATCCTTTCCCCACCGGGGCAACGCAATTATGAGGCCAGGGTGAACATGGCCCAAAAGCGCAGGATTCAAAAGCTTTTTCGGCTTCGGTCGGCAAAGCGGAAAATCCGGCGAATGGACACAGCTTGAGGCGCCGGTGAAGATTCCTCTCAGGGAACGGCGCTTATATCACGGCTTGAACAGGATGCACAGAGAACTGTCCAACCTGTCGCGAACCTAGTGCAGTACTATCCGTCATGCTCTGACGGCCGCATCTTCCACTTCCCGAGTTTTAGCTTGAGGGTGTTCCGGTGGAGGCCCAGAAGCCGGGCGGCCTCGCTCCGGTTCCACCGCACCCGCTGAAGGACACGAAGCACGATCTGGCGCTCGAACTGCTCACAGGCCTGCCTCAGCGGCAGTGTCTCGACCTGCCGGGCGCGGCGCCCGGCGTCAGGCAACATCAGGTCGACGGGGAGGTCCTGTAAACGGATCAAAGGACCCTCGACCAGGGCCACCGAGCGCTCGACGATGTTCTGGAGTTCACGTACGTTCCCCGGCCACGGGTATTCCTGTAGGCACGCGAGGGCGTCGGGGGAGACGCCCTCGATCTGCTTCGTGAACTCGTGGTTGTACTTGCGGATGAAATGATCCACCAGGACCGGAACGTCGTCTCGCCGCTGCCGAAGCGGGAGCACATTGATGGGCACCACCTTGAGCCGATAGTACAGGTCCTCCCTGAAGGTCTGGGTGCTGACGGCCTTCTTGAGATCCGTGTTCGTCGCGGCAATGACCCGCACGTCAATTCCGATTCTCCGGCTCCCCCCGACCCGCTCGATCTCCCGCTCCTGGAGCACGCGCAGGAGCTTCGCCTGGAGCTCCGGCTTGAGGGAGGCAACCTCATCCAGAAAGACGGTGCCACCTTGGGCCAGCTCGAACTTTCCCAGCCGCCGCTGGTACGCACCCGTGAAGGCCCCACGCTCGTGGCCGAACAGCTCCGATTCTATGAGCGCCTCGGTCAGAGTCGGAAGGTTGACCGGGACGAAGGGCTTGTCTTTCCGGGGCCCCTGGCGGTGGATGGCGCGGGCAACGAGTTCCTTGCCGGTGCCGCTCTCCCCGGTGATCAGAACCGTCGAGGTGGTGCGGGCAACCTGCGCGATCAGCTGGTAGAGCTTCTGCATCTCGGGGTGCTGGCCGACGATCTCGTCGAACCCTTGCCGGCGCGCCAGTTCGGACCTCAGGAAGACGACCTCGCGCTCCAACGCCCGCTTCTCGAGGGCGCGGCCGATCGAGGAGAGGACCTCTTCTTCGTCGAAGGGCTTGGTGAGGTAATCGAAAGCGCCCACCTTCATCGCCGTGACGGCGCTGCGAACCTCGTTCACCGCCGTCACAAGGATGACCTCCACCTGCTCGTCGAGGACTCTCATGCGCTCCAGCACGGTGATCCCGTCCATCCCAGGTAGCCGAATATCCAGCAGAACGAGATCCACCTGACAGGAGCTGACGATGTCCAGCGCCTGGAGGCCATTGGGGACATCCAGGACCTCGTACTCCTCTTCCAGGATCACCCGTAGCGACTCCCGGAGGCCGGGATCGTCGTCGACGACGAGAACTAGAGGGCGAATTCTGGTTGCGCCTTCAGGCATGTTCTGCTGCATGACCTGCACCGAGGAAGGATCGGTTGCCGTGTCGCGGGCTGATTCCCGGTTCGTGGCCTGAATGTGGTCGGCTGTAGGCCGGTGGTAGAGCGCTCATCTGGCGCGACTCGCAAAAGCATGCGACGGCTCCCGAGGCTCCAACCTGTAGCGCGCCCCCCCACCAGCCGGAAGACCCCGTGCAGCCGGCCGAATCCGAAGCGGACTCCGAGCAGTGTACCGCAGGTCTTAGCAAGATGTGCCGGATAGGTCGACCCCTTCCTCCCGTCGGAACACACGATGAATCCACGCGGCCAGCTTCAGCGCATGCTCTTCTGGCAACAGGTGGTCTCCGATGCTCAGACGCGGTTCTCCCCCGCGCATCGTGATCACCTCCGCCACGATGCGCCCCAAAGCCAAGAACTTCAATTCGTCCTTCAACTTGAGGAGTCGAAATTCCAGGTCGGCATATGTATGCGCCTCGCCCATCTTGGGTCCTCCGCGGCAAAGCTGATCAGACTCCATATAACCCGACATATAACTAACGCGACATATGACGCGACATAACGCGACGCGCGTTCGACCGCTGCCTCCGACACCCCTCTGTGGAGCGATACGTGCTGTCGATGCATGATATACAAGCAAGCATGGGTTGGCAAGGTGAGCGTTACCGGCCAGGGGATCCCTACTGGATCTCTAGCCGCTTCTGACTGGCGTTCAGCCGCTCGACGGTGGCGGTCAGCGACCCCTTGATCAGGACCCCGGCGTCGCTACGGCGCTTCGATGGTGCCGGCCGCGAGTAATCCGGCGATCCGATCGGCATCGTAGCCGAGCAGGCCGGCCAGCACCGCGCGCGTGTGCTCGCCGACGCGGTACGCGGCGGGGCCGCGGGGGTGCACGGGCTCGCCATCTATGTGGTAGGGGCTCGCGGTGACGTAGATGGCGCCGCGCGCCGGGTGAGGCACCGCGGGAAAGAACGCTCGCGCCGTCATGTGGGGCTCGGCGATCAACTCGGCCGGGCGGAGCACCGGCGCACACGGGATGCGGGCGGCGGTGAGCACCTTCAAGGCCTCGTCCACGCTCCCGAAGCCCGAGAGCCACGCGTCGATGATGTCGCGGAGCTGGCGCGAGTTGCGCCGGCGGGCGTCGGCGGTGGCGAAGCGCGGGTCATCGCCGAGCTCGGGCCGCCCCATCACGGCGGTGAGCCTCGACCAGAGCCGCGGGGCGCCGACGGTCTGTAAGGCCAGGTAGCGGCCGCCGATCTCGTGGACCAGCAGGCCCGGCCGCGGGTTTCCGTGCTCCTCGCCCCCGTTGAGCACGGAGCCGAAGGTGACGCTGTCTGCGCCTGCCAGCGCCTCGAGCATGGAGACGTCGAGATAGGCTCCCCGCCCCGTGCGACCGCGACGCCAGAGAGCGGCCAGGATGGCGCTGCATGCATGGACTGCCGCCAGGACGTCCGCGGCCTGAAGATTGGAGGCCCGCGGGGCGCGCTCCTCGCCTTGCTCAAGGTACATGAGGCCCGAGATGGCGTTGACGATATGAGCGAACGCGGGGCGGAGACGCCACGGGCCCGTCTGCCCGAAGCCGGAGATGGAGCAGTAGACGATGTCGGGCCTGACCGTGCGGACCGCCTCGCAGTCGCACCCGAGCTTGCTCACGACGCCCGGCGTGAAGTTCTCCACGAAGACGTCGGCGTGGCGGGCGAGGTCGAGCAGCACCTCCCGGCCGCGCGGGTGCGAGAGGTCGAGCGCGACGCTCTCCTTGCCGGCATTCACTCGCGTGAAGTAGGTGCTCTGGTCGTCGCGGCCCGGATCGAGCTGGTGCGGGCTCCGGCGCATCTCGTCGCCCTCGCCGGGCCGCTCGACCTTGATGATGCGCGCCCCGAGGTCCGCGAGCAGACGGGTGCAGTAGGGACCGGCCAGCACGCGGGTGAGGTCGAGGACGATCAGGCCGTGGAGCGGCAAGGAGTCATCGCGCACCGGCGAAGTATAGCAGGGCTATCCGGTTTCCCGTATCGGCCCGGTTCAGGATCCTCCTCGAAACCGAGAAGCGCATCAGACTCTCTGGTCGTGGTTATCGTGTGTGTGGTAGTGTCCACAAGACAGCGGAGGCAGCGGCTGGGCCCGCCGCCTCGGAGGACGACATGCCGGAGCGGTCATTACCCTCGGAAGGGGAAGTGCGACAGTACATCCGCGACCGCCGGAACTGGGGGCGTTGGGGCAAGGACGATCAGGTCGGGGCGATCAACCTCATCACGCCGGCCAAGCGCGCCGCGGCGGCGCGGCTCGTGAAGAGCGGCCGCTCCGTTTCGCTGAGCCGGCCATTTCCCAAGGAGCCGGGGATCAACAACGCGTTGCCCGCGCAGCACTACATGCGGACACACCCCCGCGGGCGAGGAGGCTTTGCGGCCGACTACTACGGCGTCTACTACCATGGCGTGGCCTCGACGCACATCGACGCCCTCTGCCACACCTGGGACGAAGAGGCGATGTGGAACGGCCGAGATCCGAAGCAGGAGATCACCTTCGACGGGGCGACGTTCGGGTCCATCGAGCACTGGGCCGAGGGCATCCTCACGCGGGGCGTGCTGCTCGACGTGCCGCGCCACCGCGGCCTCCCGTGCGTGACGCAGGACACTCCAGTCCACGGCTGGGAGCTGGAGGACATCCTGAGGAAGCGGCGGATCAGGCTAGAGCCCGGTGACGCGGTGTGCGTCTACGCCGGCCGGGAAGCCTGGCAGGCCGCGAATCCCGACACGCCCTACAGCCGGCCCTTCGGCTCCGGACCCAACGAGCGGCCGGGGCTCCACGTCTCGTGTCTACCCTTCCTCCGAGACCACGATGTGAGCGTGCTGGTCTGGGACATGCTCGACCATCTGCCCATCGGCTACGACATCGCCTGGGCCGTTCATGCCTGCCTCTTCGCCTACGGGGTCGCGCTTCTGGACAACGCGCTCCTCGAGCCGCTCGCCCGCGCGTGCATCGAGGAGGGGCGCGACGAGTTCATGCTGGTCATCGCCCCCCTCAAGGTCGTGGGCGGCACCGGGTCGCCGGTGAACCCGCTGGCCATCCTCTGAGCGAATGGCACCCGCGGGCGAGCGCACGGACGGAGGCTGGATCGGCCGGCCGCTCAAGCGACGGGAAGACCGCCGCCTCCTGACGGGCTCGGGGCGCTACGTGGATGACATCCGGCCGCCGGGGTGCGCCCACGTGGTCCTGCTCCGCTCGCCCCACGCGCATGCGCGAATCGTGGGAATCGACGTCGAGCGCGCCCGGGGCGCGCCGGGCGTGCTCGGCGTGGTGACCGGCGCCGAGGTCAGCCATCTGGCGCCGATGCCGGTGAACCGGCTCGTGCCCGACATGCGGATGCCGCCACACCCGATCATCGCGGCGACGCGCGTGCACGCCGCCGGCACCCCCGTGGCCGCCGTCGTGGCGGAGAGTCCGTACGCCGCGCGCGACGCCCTCGAGCTGATCGAAGTGGAGTACGCGCCGCTGCCGGCCCTGCCCGAGCCCGAGGCCGCGGTGGCGGACGGAGCCCCCGCCCTGTTCCACGAGATCGAGCGGAATCGCGCCTTCGCGCGGACGCTCCGCGAGGGCGACGTGACGCGCGCCCTCGCCACCGCCGCGCGCGTCGTGTCGCTCCGCGTGGTCCAGCAGCGGCTGGCGGGCGTCGCCCTCGAGCCTCGCGCCGTGCTGGCCGCCTTCGACGCGTCCACCGAGGAGCTGACGCTCTGGGTGTCCTGCCAGGCGCCCTTCCGCATCCGGGCGGAGGTGGCGCGGCTCCTCGAGCTCCCCGAGTCGCGGGTGCGGGTGATCGCGCCCGACGTGGGGGGAGGCTTCGGGGTCAAGAGCGGTCCATACCGCGAGGACGTCCTGCTCGCCTGGCTCGCCCGGAAGCTCGCCCGACCCGTGAAGTGGGTGGCCACGCGCGGCGAGGACCAGATCACCACGAATCACTCGCGAGGCTCGGTCTGCGAGGGCGAGCTGGGCCTCGACACCGAGGGGCGGATCACCGCGCTCCGCGCGCGCGTCACGTCTCCGCTCGGCGCCGCGCTGATGAACGCTGCGGCCGGGCCGCCGTGGAATCACGCACGCCTCTTGCCCGGGTGCTACGTCGTGCCCGCGTGCGAGATCACCCTCACCGGCGCCCTCACCACGACCACGTCGGTCGCCGCCTACCGCGGCGCGGGCCGGCCCGAGGCCTGCTTCGTCATCGAACGGCTCATGGACACGGCCGCGCGCGCGTTCGGTCTCGATCCAGCCGAGATCCGCCGGCGCAACTTCATCCCGACGGACCGCTTCCCGTTCCGGACGGTGACCGGCCAGGTCTACGACTCTGGCAACTACCATCTCGCCCTCGAGCGCGCGCTGGCCGCGGCGGACTATACGCGCCTGCGACGCGAGCAGGCTCTACGCCGAGAGCGCGGCGAGATCGTCGGGATCGGCCTGGCCTCCTACGTCGAGCCCTGCGCGCTCGGCTGGGAGAGCGGCAGCATCAAGGTCGAGCGCTCCGGGCGCGTGACGGCCATCACCGGCTCGAGCGCTCACGGACAGGGGCACGAGACGACCTTTGCCCAGATCGTGGCCGACCACCTGGGCGTCACGCCGGACGACGTCGTCGTGATCCACGGCGACACGCGCTCCGGGCCCGAGGGCTTCGGCACCTTTGGCAGCCGGAGCGTCGCGCTGGGCGGGAGCGCGCTCGCGCGCGTGGCCGTCGACGTGCGGGAGAAGGCGCGGCGCCTCGCGGCGCAGCTCCTCGAAGCCGCCCCAGCCGACGTGGTCGGCGCGTCCGGCGGCTTCCAGGTGGCCGGCGTCCCTCAGCGACGGGTCACGTGGCGCGAGGTGGCGGTCGCGGCCTACGCCGGCGGCCGTGCGCTGCCCGCCGGGGAGTCCCCGGGCCTCGAGGCCACCGTGTACTTTCAGCCCGAAGCCGAGGTCTGGACCTTCGGCACCGTCGTCTGCGCTGTACGGATCGAGGCCGAGACCGGAGGGCTCGTGATCGAGCGGCTCGCGTGGGTGGACGACGCAGGCACGGTGATCAACCCGCTCTTGGCCGAGGGCCAGCTGCACGGGAGCCTCGCCCAGGGTCTTGGCCAGGCGCTCCTCGAGGCGATCGTCTACGACCCCGACGGGCAGCTCTTGACCGGAACCCTCATGGACTACGCGATCCCCCGGGCGGACGACGTGCCGCCCGTGGTCATCGAGAAGACGTGCACGCCCTCGCCGCGCAACCCGCTGGGGGCCAAGGGGGTGGGGGAGGCCGGCTGCATCGGCATCCCCCCCGCCGTCGTCAACGCCGCGGTGGACGCGCTCGGGCCCTTCGGAATCACGCATCTGGATATGCCGCTCACGCCGGCGCGACTGTGGGCGGCGCTCCGAGGCGTCCCGTCGCGCTTCTAGTCCCGTCCCTGGAGCGCCCCGGTAGAATAATGTGGGCTAGGGCAACGGCAATTCCCCTGGGACGTGGATCCTCGAAATCGTCCACCGGGTCACGTCCTCCTCGGGCTCATCGCCGGCCGCCGGGGTCAGCGGCAGCGCGAGGTTCGTCACGAACGCCTCGCGCCCCACGAAGACGATGCTCGCGGGGAGGAGCAGCCCGCGGGGCGTGCCATCGTTCCGAATTCCCAGGAAGTCCCCGAGCTTGGCGATCACGCGGCCGGATCCGTTGAGGACCACCACCTCGTCCGCCTGATTCGCCGCGACCCAGAGGCGCCCGGCGGCGTCGAACGCGATCCCGTCGGCGCCGTTGATGCTCTCGGCGAAGACGTCGATAGCGCCGGACCCCAGGTCCAACCGGAGAATGCGGTCATCTCCCGTATTGGCGATGAACAGCTTCGTCTCCTCGCCGTTCAGAGCGAGGCCGTTCGCTCCGAAGGGAGGGAAGCCGGCCGTCCCCAGCAGGGGATGGTGCGTGAGCGTGGTCACCGCGCAGGAGGCCGGGCAGTTGGCGGCGCCCGCGATCTTGAAGATGGCCCCCTGGAACGAGTCGGACACGAAGAGGTCGCCCATGCTGTTGAAGGCCAGCGCATTGGGCGCCGGGAAGCCGCTGCTCCCGAACGTGATCTGATCCTGGCTTCCGTCCGGATTGCCTTCGAACCGGTCGGCCGGCGCTCCGATGCTCGGAACGGTGGCCACGTCTTCGACGGCCGTTCCGGCGGTGAAGTCGGCGGCAATCCGCTGGATCTTCGACGCGCCGAAATTGCAGATATAGACCTTCCCGTCGAGTTGGTGGAACTCGAGCCCCAGGAGCGGCGTGGCGCCAAAGTCTTTCACCGCGATCAGGTGGCCGTGCCGGTCGAACCGGAGAAGCTTGTTGCTGTTCGGCCCGGAATCGAACGTTGCGACGTAGAGATCGCCGGTTTGGGGATTCGCCGTGATCCCCTCGGGGAAGCGCACGCCATCGGGCAGCACGATGAACTTCTCCGCCGCATTCCTCCTGACAACGATGTCCCTGGCCGCCCACGTTTCGCCGCTTAGGAGGACGACCAGGAGCACAGCGGCCGCAGCCAACAAGGACCTTCGCATCGCGTTCTCCTCTGTAGATTTTGCGCTCTTCACTAGAATGTGTACGTGCCCCTGTAGGGATGCGGCTGCAAGAGGGCTGAAAGACAAGGGGCGGCAACTCAGATGCTGGGAGATTCTTGACCGGATGGTTCCGGCGCGCGAGGCCAGGACCGGGACCCATTGGCGTGGGTGGCCAGGGAGCCCCGTCCGATCATCGAAGAATATTGAAATCCGATCGAGACTCGGTCCTGAAGGGACACCGACCGAGAAGTGGTCCGTCGAGGGCCTTGGGCCGAGAGTGGTCTTCGGCAACCCGGCGGACGAGGGCAAAAATGATGGGGAGCATCGGCTCCGAACCTGATAGGTCTCCTGACGTGACTCGCCATCACGACCAGGAGGGAGCCGATGCCCGAAGAGATCGTAACACGTATTCTGCGCCTGCCCGGCTATGGGATCTATCAGTGGGAGGCGGACGAAGCGGTCAACACCCTGACCCTGAAGATCCACCAGACGGCCCGGAATCCGTCCTACGTGTGCGGGGGCTGCGGGCGCTCGGTGCGCGAGATCCACAGCTGGACCGAGCGGCGGATTCGGGACTTGCCCTGGGGGACCTGGGCCGTCTGGCTGTGGGTGGAGGTGCATCGCGTCCGCTGTCGCCGCTGCGGCGTGCGGACCGAGCGGCTGCCTTTCGTGAACGGCAAGGCCCACTGCACGGCACGGCTGGAGGCAGCCGTGGCCCAAGCCTGTGAGGCCGCCCCGGTGAGCCGGGTCGCCTGTCAGCAGGGCCTGCCGCCGGAGACGGTCCGGCGCATGGACAAGCGGGTGCTGCGGCGCTGGGCCGCCGCCCGCCCCCGCACGCCGCTGCACTACCTCGGGGTGGACGAGATCTTCCTGGGCAAGACGGTCAAGTTCCTGACCGTGGTCAGTGACCTGGAGACCGGGGAGCCGCTCTGGGTGGGGCTCGAGCGCAAGCAGGAGACCCTGGACCGCTTCTTCGCCGAAGCCTTGCCCCCGGCCCGGCGTCGGGCGGTTCGCGCCGTCTGCGTGGATATGTGGGAACCTTTTCGCCTCAGCCTGCAGAAGCATCTGCCCCACGCGCTCATCGTCTATGACAAGTTCCACGTCTTGCGCCATGCCAGTGAGGCCCTGGATGAGACCCGCCGCGCCGAGTTCTTCCGGCAGGGGGCGGAAGCCCGCGGGCTCATCCGCGGCAAGCGCTGGTTGCTTCTGCGGCGCTGGGCCCACCTCGACGGCGAGGAGCGCGAAACCCTCCGCGGCCTGTTCGCCGTCAACCGCCGCCTGGCCAAGGCCTACCTCCTCAAGGAGCAGCTGGCCCAGCTCTGGCGTTACACCTACGAGGGGGCGGCTCGCCGTTTCCTCACCAACTGGCTCCTGGCCCTCCGCTGGCAGCGGTTGCCCGCCTTCCAAAAGCTCGCTCGCACGTTGATGCAGCACTTGGACGGCATCCTCAACTACTGCCACGAGAAGGTCCCCTTCGGGAAAGTCGAAGCGATCAACGGCAACATCCGAGCCATGCTGCGGCGGGGCCGGGGCTACCGGGATCACGAGTACCTCCTGCTCAAGGTGCAGAAGGCTACCGCGACGCGCCGTCTCCGTCGGACCGCATGAACACAGGGGCCGCTACACATTCTGGTGAAGAGCGAGATTTTGTTTGGAGGGCGATCCCAAGCAGTCAGCATGCTATGTACGGTTCTGCAGTTTGTCAAGTAATGTTGCTTGACGCGGCCCGGTTGCTCGCAGCCGTCGCCACGAGCATGACGGGCTGGACAACATCACAGCGCTGGTTCACCATCGCCTGGTGACTGCTGATGCCGTGACCCGGGGCTGCATTCGGCTCGCCGTGTTCGGCATCAAGTCCTGGGCGACCGGATGCGGGGCCTGCTGGACGCACGGCTCGTATCCGTCTGATCCCTACTCGCGGAGGCACTCGTGACGAGGACGGGGGGCCAGGCAGCGGAGGTGGCGGTCGTGGGCGGCGGCATCCGCGGCGCGGGCATCGCGTACTACCTGGCGCGCGCCGGCGTCCGCGTCACTCTGGTCGAGAAGGGCTTCCTGGGCTCGGGCGCCTCGAGCGCCAATGCGGGGCTGGTCAATGTCTCGCAAAAGGTGCCAGGGACCTATACCCTGTTCAGCCTGCTCAGCGCGGACATGTATCCGGAGTTCGTGGCGGGGCTGGAGGCCGACGTCGACTACCAGCGGGACGGTTATCTGCGGGTGGCCGAGGAGGATGCGGAGGTAGAGGACCTGATCCAGCGCGCCCAGACCCAGAGTCGCGTCCCTGGCGTCAAGGTCGAGATCCTCGATGTGAGGCATGCCCGGGCCCTCGAGCCGGCGCTGTCGCCCCGGATCGCCGCGGCCAGCTTCTGCGCTCAGGACGGAAACGTGGACCCACTGAAGCTCGTCCGCGCGGTGGGGCGGGCGGCCCGGCGCCACGGCGCCCAGATCCTTCAACATCGCGAGGTCACGGGGATCCGGCTCGACGGCGGGCGCGTGGCGGCGGTCGTCACTCGAGAGGGAGAGATCCCGGCGGGTGTCGTGGTCGATGCCGCGGGCGTCTTCGTGCCGGACGTGGCGCGGATGGTCGGAGTCGAGATCCCGATCCTGCCCCAGCGTGGCCAGATGTTCCAGATCGAGGCCCTGCCTCCGCTCTTGAGGCGGCCGATCCAGGGGCTCCGCCAGCTCAAGAGCGGCACCACAATGGTCGGCACGACGAACGAGTTCGTCGGCCACGACCGCAGCGTCACCTACGAGGCGGGCGTCCAGATCCTGTCTCGCGCGCGGCGCATCGTGCCGGTCCTGGCCGCCGCGCGGGTCATCCGCGGTTGGGCCGGCCTCCGCCCGATGGCGCCCGACGGGCTGCCCGTCTACGATGCGGTGCCCCAGGTTCCCGGCTTCTTCGTGGCGGTCGGGCATAGCGGCATCACGCTCGCCCCGATCACCGGCCAGGTATTCCTCGACCTCATCACCAAGGGACGCACCGACCTTCCCATCGCGCCCTACTCGTTGAGCCGGTTCACCGCTGCAGATTTTGAGTGGATGAGTGAGCCGGTCAAGGGAGCCGCGCGTCACTGACGCGGGTTCCAGCCGTCGCTTCCGTGGAAGGGCTCCTCGTCGTTCTCCCGTTTGAGGCGCGCGGGCGCGAGGCCATAGCCCCGGGCGTTCTCCTCGCCGGCCTCCCCCTGTTGCGCCGGACCGTCCTTGCCGCGGAGCGCGCGGGCCTGAAACCGGTGGTGGTCGGATATCCTCGGTTCGAAGTCGAGTCCACCCTCGCCGGCACCTCCGCCTTCCTGGTCGCTCCGGATGAGCCGATCCCGGCCCTGTCGGCTCGACGGGTCGTGTTCCTGCCCATGGCCGCGATCGCGCAGCCTGATTGGCTACGCGGGATCCTCGGGATGCCCCTCGAAGCCGAGCAACTCTACGTGGACGGCGGCTCGGCGGCGGTGGTCGAGGTGACGGACGCGGGGCGAGTCCTCGCGGTCGCCTCGCGATGTCGCAGCCTGGACGAGGTCGTGGCGGCTCTCCGTGCCGTGTTCAGGACGGTGGAGCGCTCCTTCGACGGGAGCGGCAAGTTCGTGCTCGCGACGTCCCGCGATCTCCCGGCCGCCGAGACCTGGCTCCTGCGGGGCCTCATCAAGCCGAGCGAAGGGTTCATGTCGCGGCACTTCGAGCGCCGGGTCTCGCTGGCCCTGACGCGACGGCTGTGCACGACCCGGATCACGCCCAACGCGATCACCCTCGTGAGCATCGCCGTCGGCCTCGCCGGCGCGCCGTTCTTCCTCGCGTCGGCCCCGGGCTATCAGCTCGCGGGGGCGCTGCTCTTCCTGACTCATTCGATCCTGGACGGGTGCGATGGGGAGCTGGCGCGGCTGAAGTTCCTCGAGTCGCGAAGCGGGGCGGTGCTCGATATCTGTGGCGACAACCTCGTGCACGTGGCGGTGTTCCTGTGCATGGCGATCGGCTGGAGCCTCGACAGCCGCTCCCCCTGGCCGCTGCTCCTCGGCGGCATCGCCGTCGTGAGCACGCTGGCCATAGCCGCCGTCGTCTACAGCCGGGGGATGCGAGCGTCACCCGAGGGCGGCCGGCCCTCCGCGCTGTCGCGTCTCGCAGATGTGGCCGTCTACCGCGACTTCATCTATCTGATCCTGCTCCTCGCGGCGGCCGGAAAGGCCCGCTGGTTCCTGGCCCTCACGGCGGTCGGAGCGCCGCTGTTCCTGCTCGTGCTCGCCCGGCTGGGGAGGAAGGGTTCCGTTGCTTGAAGGCTCCTGGTGGAGCCACTCGCCGGCGCAAGATTGCCGGAACGAGCGCGGGATCGATCCGACAGCGATGCGAGTATGGTAACGTAGTGGCCGATGTCAAGCGCTGATGGAGCCGGAGTGGTGGGACTGGGAGGTGGTCTTCAGCGGGCACGCCGAGCTGCGTATGGAGCAGCGCGGCGTCTCCGAGGTCGACGTGCGCTCCATGTTGCAGGGCGCGCGCGGGCAGTCTCCGAGTGTAGTGCCGGGACGGTTCATGATAGACACGGCACATGCCGGGCGCCCCTGGGTCGTGATCGTCGAGCCAGATCCGACTGAACGCCTCCTTGTCGTCGTGACGGTCTACGAGGTAAGCCGATGACCGAGCGCAGCCTTCAGATCACCTACCGGAAGGGACGCCCCTTCGCCGCCTATCTCTACCTTTCGCGGGTGACGGGTGAGCGGAGCGCGCGTAGCGAGGCATCGGCCGACGGCCTGTTGATCGTCGATTTCGCGGCCGATGGACGGCCGATCGGCATAGAGATCACCGCGCCGGGCGCGGTCACGCTCGATCGGATCAACGACCTCCTCCGCGACCTGGCTCAGATGCCGCTACCGGAGGCCGAGTTCGATCCCCTGCGAGCTGCCTGACACGGAAGCGGGTATCGTGGTCGGAGCCCTCGGCAACGCCGGAAATGCCGCCACGCCCATCGAGGCCATCGCCGGCTCCAAGGGCATGTTTCCCTGCACATTGTTTCTGCACAGCCTCACACGCTCCTGTACACGGGGTGGGACCGCGCCGCTCGGCGCGGTCCCCGCCTTGCGCCGCGGCGTGCTAACATCGGACCGCCCGGGAGGGTGTCGGCGTCGCCGGCGAGAGCGGTTTACTGCGGGAGGATATCGAGGAGGACCTCGTGGCTCAACCGTCGTTCGGGCTCATCCTCGCCAACCGGGCGGTGGTGCTCGGCAAGGTCTCCGTGCGAGACCTGATGGACCTCACCGTTGCGGCCGAGGGCTCCGGTGTCTTCGACACCGTCTGGGTCGGCGACAGCCTGCTCGCCAAGCCGCGCCTCGAGTCGGTGACGCTCCTCTCGACGCTCGCCGGAGTGACGGCGCGCGTGCGGCTGGGCGTGGGGTGCATGGCGACCTTCATCCACCGCCACCCCGTGCTCCTCGCCCATCAGTGGGCGAGCCTCGACGTGCTCTCGGGCGGGCGTGCGTGGCTCGCCGTCTGCCTCGGCGGGCCCGACGAGGCGAGCCCGGCCCAAGCGCTCGAGCACGCCGCGATGTCCGTCCTGGCGAGCGAGCGAGTCGGCAGGCTGGAAGAGGGCATCGTCATCCTGCGCAAGCTGTTCTCACAGGAGAAGGCCTCCCACGAGGGGCGCTTCTACCGCTTCGAGGGAGTCACCATCCAGCCGCGCCCCGTCCAGGACCCGTGCCCGATCTGGATCGCGAGCAATCCGACGGGCCTCACCTGGAAGGGGGGCGCGAGCGCGCCCGCAGCGGTGATAGAGCGGAGCTTCAGGCGGGTCGCGCGGCTGGCCGACGGCTGGATGACCAACAAGCTCTCCCCCGACGAGTTCCGCCGCCAGTGGGGGCGTATCGCGACCATGGCGGGCGAGGAGGACCGCGACCCCGCCCGCCTCGGCAGCGCGCTCTACCACAACATCAACATCAACGAGGACCGGCAGGCCGCGCTCGAGGAAAGCAAGGCCTTCCTCGACGCGTACTACAGCTCCAAGTTCAGCGCGGCCTTCGTCGAGGGGTGGACGGCGGCGGGGAGCCCCAAGCAATGCATCGCCCTGCTCCAGGCCTACTTCGAGGCTGGCGTCGGCCATGTGGCGCTCCGGTGTAGCTCGTGGGACCAGCGCGGCCAGCTCGCCCGCTTCCTCGGCGAGGTGGCGCCCGCCTTCGGGGGGCCGTCGCGATGATCACGGGCATCGACCACATCATCATCGCGGTCGCCGATCTCAACGTGGCGGTCCGGAGCTACCGCGGGCTCGGCTTCACGGTGGTGCCGGGGGGCCGGCATCCGGTCGGCACCCACAACGCCCTGATCTCTTTCGCTGACGACTCCTACGTCGAGCTGATCGCCTTCTACGAGCAAAACCCTGAGCATCGCTGGTGGGCACCGCTGGAGAAAGGGGGCGGCCTGGTGGACTTCTGCCTCCAGACCGATGACCTCATCGCGGACACCGACCGGTTCCGCCGGGCCGGCGTGCAGATCGAGGACCCCAAGGGGCAGTCGCGCATCCGGCCCGACGGCTATCATCTCCGGTGGGTCTTCTCCCTCCCGAGCGGCCCCCACCGTGGCGTGGCGCCGTTCCTCATCCGCGACGAGACGCCCCGCGAGGAGCGGGTGCCGCGCGCGATGACGCATCTGAACGGCGTCACAGGTATCGCGAGCGTGACGGTCGCCGTGGACGATTTCGCGACGGTGCGGGGCTGGTACGAGAAGGCGCTGGGGAGGCCGGCGCTGGAGATCCAGCGCGACGACCTGGACGGCTCGGGAGTGCGCGCTGTGATCGGCCCTCACACCTTCGACTTCGTGGCGCCGCGCGGCGTCCACGGCCCGCTCAAGGACTGGCTCGGCGCCCACGGCTCCTCGCCCTACGCGGCCGCGCTTCGCGTTGCCGCCGGACCCGCGCGCACACTCGACCCGGCAAAGACTCTGGGAGCCAGGCTTTCCCTCGTCGCGAGCTGATCGCCTCGAATGGGCTCATGCGCGAACGAACGGGCCACCCTCACCCCGTTCCTTTCCCTTCAAGGCCGTATAACCCCGTCAGGAGGTCACCCGATGAAACGACTACTTAGCCTCGTCGTCTGTGCTGCCGTGGTTCTGTCCGCCGCGCCAATCTGGGCGCAGCCCCTCCCCTCGGCGCGGCCCGAGCAGGTCGGCTTCTCGCCCGAGCGCCTGGCCAGGCTCACCTCCGCCTTCAAGCACGAGGTGGACAGCGGCCAGCTCCCCGGCGTCGTGATGGTCGTCGCGCGCAAGGGCCGGATCGCGTACTTCGAGAGCCTCGGCTTTCGCGACAAGGCGGCCGGGGCGTCGATGACGAAGGACGCCCTCTTCCGTATCTACTCGATGACGAAACCGCTGGCCTCGGTGGCGGCGATGATCCTGGTCGAGGACGGCAAGGTCCAGCTCACCGACCCGATCTCGAAGTTCCTGCCGCCGATGAAGAACTTGATGGTGAGCGTGCCGAAGCCCGACGCCACGTACGCGAAGCTCGGCTACGCGCTGGTGCCGGTCGAGCGCGAGCCGACCGTGCAGGACCTGCTGCGCCACACCGCCGGCCTCGTCTACTACGAGATCACGACCAATGCCCCGGTGAAGGAGGCCTACGTCAAGAGCGGGTTCTACGATCCGAAGGGCCAGCCCTTCGACCAGCGCGACATGACGCCCGTCGAGTACGTCGAGCGCCTGGCCAAGGCGCCCCTCGCCCACCAGCCCGGCCGCGTGTGGGAGTACAGCGTGGCGGTCGACGTGCTGGGGCGGGTGGTCGAGGCCGCCTCGGGCTCGACGCTTGGCAAGTTCCTGGAGGCGCGGCTGTTCGAGCCGCTCAAGATGACGGACACCGGCTTCTGGGCGCCGCCGCAGAAGATGGGCCGCCTGGCCCAGCCGCTGGAGAAGGACCCGATCACGGGCGCGCCCATCGCGCTCATCGACGTCTCCAAGCCGCCCAAGAACGACTCCGGCGGCGCCGGCGGCGTCTCCACCGCCAGCGACTATCTGGCGTTCGCGCAGATGATGCTGAACGGCGGGCGCCTCAACGGCACGCGCGTGCTCGGTCGCAACACCGTGGCGCTGATGACCAGCGACCACCTCGGCCGCAAGATCCTCGACGCCGGCACCACGCCGGGTGAGCTGCTCCTCGGCTCGCCCGGCTACACCTTCGGCCTCGGCTTCGCCGTCCGCGCCGAGCAGGGCATGGCTGGCGTGTCAGGCTCGGCCGGCGAGTTCATGTGGGCCGGCTACGCCGGAACATACTTCTGGGTGGACCCGAAGGAAGACATTGCCGCCGTCTTCATGAGCCAGGCGCCGGGCCCGCAGCGCGTGTACTACCGCAAGCTGCTCAAGGCGCTCGTGTACCAGGCGCTGAACGACTGAGGTCAAGGGAGCAGACCCGGTCGACCGGCGTCGGGGGCTACCGTCGACCTTCGTTGGCCGCTCGGTGGCCGGCGGATATGGTGGTGAGCTTCCCGGTCGCCGCCGCGGCGGCGTCGGCCTTCTGGAAGTCGGACTCGGTGAAGCCGTAGAGGCGCGCACCCCCTCCCAGGATCTGAGCAGCGATCTCGCGGGGGACGTTCTTGAGGAGATTGGTCGCCACGTGGGGGAAGTTGGAGTCGAAGTGCGGGTAGTCCGTCGAGATGCACATCCGGTCGGCGCCCATGAGCCCTGCCGTCGCCTCGATCTCCGGCTCGCTCCCCTCGACCGCGGCCCAGCAGTTGCGCCGGAAGTACTCCCTGGGGGTCAGGGACAGATACGGGGCGTGCGTGTCACGATACTGGGGGTAGTCCCACTCGATGCGGGACAGGAGTCCGGGCACCCAGGAGTTCTGGGCCTCCAGGAAGCCAACCCGCAGCCGGGGGTGGAACTCGAACACGCCCCCGATGATCATCGCGATCAGGGCCTGCTGCATCTCGATCCAGTGGCTGGCGACGTGACGATAGAACCGGTTCTCGCCGTACAGCACGTTCATGTGGGAATACGAGGCGCCGGAGCCCTCGTGGAATCCCCAAGTCACGTCCAGCTCTTCGTGCAGGCTGTAGAGAGGGTCCCAGTAGTTCGAGTGCCAGTAGTGGCCATTCACCAGATTCGGCCGAATGAAAGATCCAACGACTCCGAGCTCCCGGACGCACCGCACCAGTTCCCGGCAGGCCAGGTGCACGTCATGCACGGGCAACATCGCCACGAACTTCAAGCGATCGGGGCTGTACGCGCAGAAGTCGTGAATCCAATTGTTGTACGCCTGGCAGAGGGCCAGGGAGAGCCAGGGATCGAGGTTGTCGCGGGCAATGAGGCTCAGGCCGGTGGTCGGGTAGAGGACCGCGATGTCGACCCCCTCCATCTCCATCCCCATTACCTGCGCTTCGGCGTTGTAGTCTCGCTCGACGGCGAAGTCCAGCCGGCCCGTGTCGGCGATCCGCGACCCCGAGAGGGGCTGCGTGCTCTGCGTCGGGCCGGGACGGCCCCGCTTTCTGTATTGCTGCAGCTCGGCGTCCGACGTGGGCAGCCCGTCGATGACGATCGAACCGATCGGGCCACGACATGGACGGCCGTCGGCCCCCACCGAGATGCTGACGCGGTCTTTGAACTTCGGGTCCAGATAGCGCTCGAAGAGGTCTGGCGGTTCCATGATGTGCATGTCTGAGTCGACGAAGCGGAGTCCATCCTTCATGGCATGCTCCCTCGGCGTGACGATGTGGTTGTGGGACGGCGGGCGTAGGCGACAACCCGGGAGTCCACACGCCTCGCCCTGGAACCCGCGTGCCCGCTCGCCTGCTCGACAAGCGACCGGATCGTCTCGACTTTGTCGATGCTCATCGCGCCCCCTGTCGTGGCGGCCGGGCTAGTGTAGTGTCCCAGAAATCAGTTGACTCGCGGGCGCCGGGCGGGGCCGGGGGGCCCCTCCGCGGAACCGTGGCTTCTGCGCGTTGCCGGAGGCGAAAGCCTCACTCTCGTGGCTCCTTACGAGTGCCCGGAGCGGGTTGCGACTCAGCGTGTTCCGCGGAGGGCCCCCTCGCCCCGCCCGGCGCTTTGTCCACAACTTTCTGGGACAGGACGCTAGAGTCGCGCCCTATAATGAGCCGACGGCGCGCAGCCGTCAAGCTCCGGCGAAGCTCACCTCGGACGAGGTGCCCATCACCCCCCTACCGCGTAATCTGGGACTTCTGCCCCAAGCCCAATCGGGGCGCTCTGCCGCGCGAGATGCTCAGCGCCACCGGACGCTGGCCGCGAGGAGCATGACGCCGCCGGATGCGCGTCTCGGCCTTCACGCCTCCGCCGCGGCTTGGGAGAGAAAGGCGTCGATCTGCTCTGGAAGGCCGAACAGTCTTACCCTGTCGCCGGCCCGCAGGACCGTGTCCGGCGGCGGGTTGAGGAGCGCTCCATCCGGCCGGATGATCGCCACCACGGTGATGCCGAAGCGCTCGCGAATCCGCGCCTCTCGGAGCGACTGATCGGCGAGGCGGCCCACCGGGATGGCTACTTCTCTGACTTCCGGCAGAACCTCGCGCGTTCCTGCCGGCTGAGCCTGCGCCGTCTCGATCGCCTCGCGGAAGCGATCGAGATAGGCCAACGCCCGCTCTCGAGGCAAGGCCAGGTGAGCCAGCGCATGCTCGATCAGCGTCGCCGACGCCTCGACCTCGGGCTGGATGACCTCGGTCGCCCCGCTCTGTCTCAGATTCTCGGCTTCGGCGCGCCCGTGGGCGCGCGCCAGGATGGAGGCTCGCGGATTGAGGCTGCGGACGGCGCGGACGGCGAGGCGGGCGCGCTCGATCTCGGGGAGTGTGATGACTACCAGGGTCGCCCGGTCCGCACCCGCTCGTTGCAGCAGGTGATGGTGAGCGGCGTTGCCGAAGAGACAGGGAATGGCGCGGGCGCGGAGACTCGCCACGATGTCGGGATCGGTCTCGACGACGGCGTAGCGGACGCCGAACGTGTCGAGTGCCTCACCGAGCGCGCTGCCGACGCGGCCGAAGCCGCACAGCACCACATGACCGGTCAGGTCGTCAGCGTGAGTCAGAGGCTGAGACCCGGGGCGGCGCGCGGCGGCGCCCAGCCATGCCGGGACGTAGCGGACGAGTAGCGCGTTGAGCAGGATGGTCAGCAACGACGCCGCCAATGTCGCGCTGTACACCTCATCTCCCACGTGGCCCGCTGTCCGCGCCACCTGGACGAGGATGTAGGAGAACTCACCGATCTGGGTCAAGCCCACGCCGACCAGGAGCGCGGTGGAGAGCGGATACCTAGAGAGCCACACCACGGCGGTCCAGATGAGGAGCTTCCCGACCACGATGAGCGCCACCATCACGCCGAGGAGCGGGAGGTTGGCGAAGAGCGGGCCCGGATCCACCAGCGCGCCGATGGCGACGAAGAACATCGCGACGAAGACGTCCCGGAGCGGCAGGAGGTGGGCCAGGGTCTCGTGCGCGTAGTCCGACTCGCTGATGAGCAGGCCGGCCAAGAAGGCGCCGAGCGCGAGCGAGAGGCCGACGGTCTGCGTGAGGGCCGCCGTTCCCAGGCCGATGGCCAGCGCGACCAGGAGGAACAGTTCCGGGCTCCGGGTCCGGGCCACGCGGGCCATGATCGAGGGGACCACCTTGGCCGCGAGGTAGGCGAATGGCACCAGGATGAGGGCGGCCTTGCCAAGCGCGAGCCCGATCCCGGCCGCCCGGCCCGCTTCCAGGCTGCCGAGAGCGGGCAACAGGACCGTCAGCACCACCACGGCGAGGTCCTCCACCAGGGTGATCGCAACCATCACGCGCCCGTGCCGGGTGTGGAGCTCTCCCCGGTCGAGAAGGAGCCGCGCCAGCACCATGGTGCTCGCGACCGAGATGACGGAGCCGATCACGATCCCCTGCACAGGGGGCCAGCCGAGGAGGCTCCCGACGCCCAGCCCTAGAAGGACCGAGAGCAGGATCCCGAGCGGGCCTCCCACGAGAGCGACCCACTTCACGCGGAGCAGGTCGCGGAGGGAGAACTCGATGCCGATTGAAAACATCAACAGCACGACCCCGATCTCGGCGAACAGCTCGAAGGCGTGAAGGTCGGAGACTGTGGGACCGGGCGTGAAGGGACCGATCACGATGCCGCCCAGCACGTAGCCCAGGATCAGAGGCTGGCGCGCGAGCCAGGCCAGGGCCCCGCCGAGCACCGCGGCGACGAACACGTAGGCGAGGTCCCGGAAGAAGATGGGATCGGCGACCATGACGCTGGGCCGCGTCGCGATGCGCGACGTCCAGGGTAGTCTATCGCAGGTCGCGCCTCCCGAGGCGACCTATGAGCGCATTTCTCGATCGGCGCGATGCCGCCCGGCGTGGGCGGGGCCGGACGATGGTGCACACTCGCGCGTGAGGCGGCGTCTTGCTTGGCCCTCGGGCGAATAAATGGTCCAGAGCGGGCGTGATCCTGCCTGATGCGATCGGATGAGGCCCGGGCCGGCCCGCGCCTGGTCGACGTGCCGTTGGCTGCGCTCCACCCTTGACACCCGGATTCCTCGCGCCTAGTCTCCTCGCGTGGGAGCCAGAACGGCAGGGGTGATCGGCGCGCCGCCGGTCCTCCGGCGCGAGGTGCGGCGGGGCCGGCCCCTCCGTCGGGTCCTCGGCAGCACGGTGGTGATCCTCGGCGCGCTCTCCGCTTTGGTGATCATCGGCGTGGCGCTCTTCGCCCCCTCGCTCGCGCCGCAGCCGCCCGATGAGCAGAACTTCGATCTCATCGAGTCCGCGCCGGGAGCGAAGGCGCTCTTCGGGACCGACCGCTTCGGCCGCGACGTGCTGAGCCGGGTCATCTACGGCTCGCGCATCTCCCTCTACGTGGCGGTGGTCTCCATCGGCGTCGCCATGCTCGTCGGCGGCGCGCTCGGGCTCACGGCCGGCTACATGGGCGGAGCCTGGGACAACGCCATCAACCGGGTGATGGACGTGTTCTTCAGCATCCCCGGGCTCCTCCTGGCGGTGGGCATCGCCGCCATGCGCGGTCCCGGGGTGAACAGCGCCGTGGTCGCCATCTCCATCGTCTACACGCCGCTGTTCGCGCGCGTCATCCGGGGCCCCGTGCTGGCCGAGCGGGAGAAGGAGTACGTGGAGGCGATCCGGGCCCTCGGCGCCACGCGCCTGGTGGTGGCGCTCAAGCATGTCCTGCCCAACGTGATCTCGCCGTTCGTGGTTCAAGGGACCGTGGCGCTGTCCCAGGCCATTCTGATCGAGGCCTCGCTGAGTTACCTCGGCCTCTCCGCCCAGCCGCCGACGCCTTCGTGGGGCAACATGCTCAATGAAGGACGCACGTATCTGGAAACCGCGCCGTGGATCTCCGTGTTCCCTGGCATCGCGATCATGATCACCGTGCTCGCGTTCAACCTGATCGGCGACGGCCTCCGCGATATGCTCGACCCCAATGCCCGGTAGAGGCAGTGCGAGCCGCGGGGCGCAGGGGCTGGGGCCCGCCGTCCGAGGCGAGCGATCGAATACACTCCGGCAAGACCGGCCACAGGAGGGACGACGATGACGACCGATCACGCGCATTCTGCTTCCAGCCGCCTGACTCGCCGCGAGCTGCTCAAGGCCGGCGGCCTCGCCCTGGGCGCCCTCGCCGTCGCCCGGCCCGCGTCGGCCCAGGCGCCCAAGTCCGGCGGGACCTTCGTCTCGGCCCAGACCACGGAGGCGACGGGACTCGATCCGCAGCTCGTGCCCGCCTTCTCGCGGAGCCGGCGCTCGCCCATGATGTACAACCAGCTCGCTCGCTTCGACCCCGACATGAATCCCGTCCCGGAGCTGGCCGAGTCCTGGCAGGTGAGCCCTGACGGCCTCACCTGGACCTTCAAGCTCCGCCAGGGCGTCAAGTTCCACGACGGCCAGGAGATGACGTCAGCGGACGTCAAGTTCACCTTCGACCGGCTCTTCGAGAAGTCTCCCGGGAAGTCCGACTTCATCGCGGTGGACAAGGTGGAGCCGGCCGGCCGCTACGCGGTGAAGTTCATCACCAAGGAGCCCTTCGCCGGCCTGCTCGCGGCCCTCGGCGGGTTCTGGGGCTTCATCATCAGCGAGGCGGGAATCAAGAAGCACGGCGATCTCAACAAGGCGGCCCTCGGCACGGGGCCCTTCGTGCTCGAGGACTGGAAGGTGGAGCAGCAGATGGTGCTCAAGCGCCACGCGGGCTACTTCAAGAAGGGGCTGCCCCACGTGGACCAGGTCATCCTCCGGATCATCCCCGACGAGGCCAATATCGTGGCGGCGCTCCGCACGGGCCAGATCCACCACGCCTTCATCGAGGACAACAAGAACTACAACCTGCTGAAGGACGAGAAGACGCTGACCGGCTACCGCAGCTCGCGCCTGGGCTACGATTTCCTCAACATCAACGCCGGCCGCGGCGTCCTCAAGGACGTGCGCGTGCGCCAGGCCATCAGCTGGGCGGTGGACCGCGCCCAGGTCATGCGGGTGGCCGCCTCCGGGTTCGGCCGCCTCACCGCGCCGGCGACCGCGCCCATGAAGCAGTGGCAGCTCCCCGAGGAGCAGTGGATGCGCTACTACAAGCCGGACCTGGACAAGGCGAAGAAGCTCCTGGCCGACGCCGGCTATGCCAACGGCTTCAGCGTGAAGCTCGGGGTGATCCCGACCTTCCCGACCATGGTCTCGGGAGCGCCGGTCGTCGCCGCCCAGCTCAAGAAGATCGGCATCACGGCGGAGATCGAGAACGTCGAGTACGCGGTGTGGATCAAGCGGTGGCTGGCCAAGGACTTCGACATGACGATGAACACCACGCCGGGCTACGCCGATCCCGACACGGCGTTCTTCCGCGCCCTGCACTCCACCAAGGGCCAGAACTGGAACAGCTGGAGCGTGCCCGACGTGGACGCCCTCCTCGAGGAGGGGCGGCGGACGATGGACCAGAAGAAGCGCAAGGAGATCTACGACCGTGTCCAGATTCTGATTCTCGAGAACGTGCCGCACCTCTGGCTCTTCTCGGCTGACACGATCGACTTCACCCAGGCCCAGGTGAAGGGCTTCAAGCAGCATCCGACCACCCTGCTCTATGGCTTCGAGGGAGTCTGGCTCGACAAGGTCTGAACCGGGCCGATTGTCCGGGTGTCGGGGGAGATGGGGCACTATCTCGTCGTGAGGCTATACTCGATGGCCCTGACGCTGGCCGGGCTGACGGTGCTGGTCTTCCTGATGTTGCGGCTCATTCCCGGGACCGTCGTCGAGCAGATGATCGGAGCCGACGCAATCGTGAGCCCGGCCATGGTCGCGGAGCTCAAGCGCTTCTTCGGTCTCGACCAACCATGGTACGTCCAGTACTCGCGGTGGCTCGCAGAGCTCGCCCAGGGCAACCTCGGCACCTCGTGGCGGACCGGCAAGCCTGTCATCCAGCTCATCCTCGAGCGGCTGCCGGTCACGCTCGAGCTGACGGGGCTCGCCGTCGGGTTCGCGCTGGTCCTGGGCATCGCCGCCGGCATCGTCTCCGCCATCCGGCGGGACCAAGCCGTCGACAACGTCACGCGGGTCGGGACGCTGCTCGGCCTCTCCGTCCCCGTCTTCTGGCAGGGGACCATGCTGATCCTCTTCTTCTCGCTCTACCTGCGCTGGATGCCGCCGGTGGTGTGGGTGGACTTCTTCACCGATCCGCGACGCAACCTGACCATCATGCTGCTGCCCGCCATCTGCCTCGGGACGGCGAGCGCCGCCAACATCGCCCGCACCACGCGCGCCTGCATGCTCGACGTGCTGCGCTCGGAGTACATCCGGACGGCGTCGGCCAAGGGCCTCTCCGGCCAGGCCGTGGTCCTCAAGCACGCGCTCAAGAACGCCCTCATCCCGGTGGTGACGGTGGCGGGGCTCCAGATCGGCATCCTGCTCGGGGGGACGGTCGTCATCGAAGAGGTGTTCACGCTGCCGGGCGTGGGGCGTCTGGTCCTCTGGTCCATCTACCAGCGCGACTACCCGCTCACTCAGAGCACCATCCTGTTCATCGCGGTCATGTTCATGACCATCAACCTCATGGTCGATCTGCTGTACGGATATCTGGATCCGCGGATCCGGTACGGCGATTGATCGCTTCGGAGGCGTCCACGTAGCGCTGGGTGCGCTAAACTGGACTAGCAGTCGCCGATACAGGTGAAGCGGTATGGAAGAGCCGGAACGTCTGAGGCGCGCCACGGAGCTCTGGCAGGAGGGCTGCCGGTACCAGGGGCAGGGCGAGCTGGATCGCGCGATCGAGCGCTACCGGCGCTCGATCGAGGTGCACCCGACGGCGGAAGCGTACACGTTCCTCGGATGGGCCCTGAGCTTCCAGGGCAAACTCGACGAGGCGACCGAGAAGTGTCTCCGCGCGATCGAGATCGACCCGGACTTCGGCAATCCGTACAACGACATCGGTGTCTACCTGATGCAGCAGGAGAAATTCGACGAGGCCATCCCCTGGCTCGAGAAGGCCAAGCTTGCCCAGCGCTACGAGCCGCGACAGTTCCCCTTCATGAACCTGGGCCGCATTTACCTGAAGCAGGGGCGCTGGTGGGAGGCGCTGCGGGAGTTCGAAGGCGCGGTGCGAACGGCGCCCGATGACGTCGAGGCCAGGAAGGCGCTGCACACCGTCCGCGCCCGCCTCAACTAGCAGCCTCTCGGAGAAACCTCATGCCAGGTGATGGACGCTGTTCGAGCGCCGGCTTTGCCGGCGCAACGATTCCTGGGGGGAGGTTTCGGAAGGAGGGCGAAGCCCCCCTCCGAGCTTCCTAGCATCGGTGGAACCGATATCGGACGTCGCCGGCCGGACCGACTTCGTCGCCGGCGTCTCGCTGTCGCTCAGCGGCGCGTTTGGATTGCAGGGACGTCATGCCCTGAACGGGATCCAGCTCTGGGCCGATCACGTCGAGCGGGAAGGGAAGATCGCGCTCCGGTTGATCGCATGCGACGACGAGAGTAGCGCGGAGCGCGCGCAAGAGAATGTCCTGCGGCTCCTGACGCGAGAACGCGCCGATCTGCTCCTCGGCCCGTACTCGAGCGGGTTGACCATGGCGGTCGCCCCGCTCGCCGAGGCCCACGGAAAGATCCTCTGGAACCACGGCGGCGCCTCGGACGCGATCTGGGAGCGTGGCTGGCGTCACGTGGTGAGCGTGCCGAGCCCGGCGAGCGACTATCTGCGGACGCTGCCTCAGTTCGTGAAGCGTCGTGATCCAGGGGCCAGGCGGGTCAGTGTCCTGCACGCGAAGGCGGGGTCCTTCGCCGCCTGTGTGGCCGCCGGCGTGGCGGACGGCGCCAAGCGCGCCGGGTTCGACGTGATCCGGCTGATCCCCTTCGACTCCCCGATCCGGGATGCTCAACCGCTGATCGAGCAGGCGCTCGCCGCTGATCCTGATTTGCTCGTCGGAGTGGGACGCTTCGAGGACGACGTGGCGATCGTCAGGAGCCGCAACCTTCTCGGTGCTGTCAAGATCCTGGCGTGCGTCGGAGCTGGGCTCGAGGCGTTCTACCGGGATCTCGGCGATCTCGCCGAAGGCGTGATCGGGCCGAGCCAGTGGGAGCCCGACGTGCAACACGCGCCCCTGGCGGGACCGCAGGAGCAGTGGTTCTGCGCCGAGTTCGAGCGCGCCTTTCACCAGCGCCCCGGCTATCCAGCGGCCCAGGCCTTCGGGCTGGGGATCGTGATCATCGAGTGCCTGCGGCGCGCCGGCACCCTCGCGGATGAGTCGCTGCTGCGAGTCGCTCACTCCCTTGACACGACGACGCTGTACGGACGCTTCCGACTGGACTCCACGACCTCCCGCCAGATCGGCCACCACGTACTCCTGGTCCAGTGGCGGAGGGGCCGAAAGGTGGTGATACACGATGGCGCCTCGTAACGAGCGCCAGCGCGAGATCGCCAACTGTCTGGACGAGGCCCTCCGCCTTCAGTCTCGCGTCATCGACGTGACCGAGCAGGTCCAGCTAGCGGCAGGGATGAACACGGCCGACCGGAGCCTTAGGGGAAAGTGACCGGTCTCTTCTTCGGGCTCATGGCCTCAATCGGCCACGATAAAATGCTAGCGACCCTTCGCTGGCCGAGGACCACGGGATCGTGCTCTTGAACGGCGGCGGCTTCGACGCGCCCGACTGGTCGCTCCGCGTGTCGCTGGCGAATCTGGCCGACGACGTGTACGACGACATCGGGTGCGGGGTTCGATCGGTGGCGCGCGGCTATCGGGACGCCTTCGAGGCCTCGAAGCGCGCGCCGACGACCTGAGGGGTCGGCCGTGGAATACTTCGTCGCGGCCCTCCGCGAACACCAGGAGCTGACGATCTTCCTGACGCTGGCGGTGGGCTTCTTCGTGGGCCGGCTCCGAATCGGCTCGTTCAGCCTCGGGACCGTCGTGGGTACGCTGCTGGCTCAAGGCCCTCGATACGGCGCTCCCGCAGCGTGGTGACCGGCGCGTCCGCGCACGCCGTGCCCCGGGCACCGCGCTGGAGTCCCTGGAACAGTCGGTACCGTCGCGAACAGCTCCCGACAAACCATTGGGGGCCCACCGCGACCCTGGAGGCATACGTTCATGGATGAGGCAGGCCTGATGCTCTCGGGCCGTAATCGGGACAGAACCGGCTAGTCGGCTCTCCCCTGCCAGACGCTCCCCCCGAAGGTGGTGACGAAGATCCGGGCCGGGTCGCGCGGGTCGACGATCACGCGGTGGGCCCACTTGAAGTCGAAGCCGGGGAGGCGCTTCCACGTCAGGCCGCGATCCGTGGACCGCCAGGCCGAGGCCTCGAAGCCAGCCGCGTAGAGCACCCGGGGGTCGTGCGGGTCGACCGTCACGTCGTACACGTGCTGGTCCTGCGCGAGGACGCGGCGCCAGGTGGCGCCGGCATCGGTCGAGAGATAGACGCCCCCGTCCTCCGCGCCCTGGGGAGTGCTCCGGGCCCAGGCGGCCAGGTAGAGACGGCGGGGATCCCGGGGGTCGATGGCCAGACCGCTGGGACCGTTGACGCCGGGGGGCAGCGGCAGGCGGGTCCAGCGCTCCGCGCCGTCGGTCGAGCGGTAGAGGGCGCCGTCGCCGGCGTTCGCGAAGCTGCCGTCGTCGCTGCGGCGAGCCACCACCAGATAGAGCGTGCCCGTCGGGTCACGCGAGAGGCGCCAGGCCAGCGGCGGCGCGCCTTCGAGGCCGCCGTTCTTCGGGGCCCAGCGCTCTCCCCCGTCGGTGGACTTGAACACGCCACGGCCGAAGCCGGTGACGTACAGCGCGCCCCCGGGATCGCGCAGGATGTGGGTGGGGGCGGTCGGCGGCAGCCCGGTGCTCTGCACGCGCCAGGTGCGTCCGCCGTCGTCGCTGCGCAGGACGCCACCGTCGTACGTCTCCGGCGATCGGGTGCGCCACATCTTGGGCCGCGGGAGGTCGTGCACGCTGCTCATGACGGCCCACATCCGCCCCCGCACGTTCGGGTCGAACTCCACCCAGTACGTCGTGTTGACCCAGGCTTCCGGCACGCCGCGGCGGGTCGCGCTGTACCAGCTGGCCCCGCCGTTGTCGCTGGCGAAGAGACCGATGTCCGTGTAGCTGATGAACAGGTGCCGCGGGTCGAACGGGTCGAAGTGCACGCCATAGCTGGTGGTGGCGTCGAGGCCGTTGGTGGTCCAGCCGCCATCGGCCGTGCGCGTGGAGTAGACCGCGTCCCAGGACGCCGCCCCGTCGAGCGTGCGGAGCGCCCGCCCGTAGTCGGTGGCGTACACCACGTCGGGTGTACCGGGCGCGACTCCGAGTCCGAGGGGATTGCCGACCCACTCGGCGTCGAAGCGCTCGGTGAGCCAGGCATCGCGGACGTTGTGCCAGACGGATGTCCAGTGACGACCGCCGTCGACGGTCTTGGCGACGCCTCGCGTCGCCCGGATCGGCGCGCGAAGCTCCGAATAGGAGACATAGGCGATGTCCGGTTGCTGGCGGCTGGCGGCGATGGCGGTGGCGCGTCCCCCGAAGCCCGGTAAGGACGACGTGCTCCACGTCATGCCGCCATCCGAGGAAACGAAGATCTTGCCGGTCGAGGTCGCGTAGAAGCGTGGTGGAGTCCCCGTGACGTCGGTGAAGACGCCCGGGGACGCGCCGGTGCGCCACGCCCCGGCCTGTCGGCGATAGATGGCGTCAGGACCGGCGACGTACAGGGTGCGGTCGGCCTGGCTCGAGCGCGGGTCGCTCCACATCCGTCGCGCTCGGCCAGGCAGGTCGGCGGACTTGTGCCAGGTGGCGCCTCCGTCGGGGGAAGTCCAGAGAGCGGAGTCGATCGCGAGGTACAGGACGCGGGAATCTCCAGGATCGATCGCCATCGCGCCGATGTCGCCGCGGGGACCCCGGGCGACGTGAAGCGTGGGGGTCGCGTGGTCCCCGCTCATCGTCATCTTCACGACGGCGGTCGGAAAGAAGCGGGCCCAGGTGGTGCCGCCGTCGGAGCTGCGAAAGATCGCGCCGGCCTTGGCATAGATCACGCGGGGATCGACCGGGTCGAAGAGAAAGAACTGGGCGGGTCTGCCCAGGTTGAAGATGCGCCAGCGGCCTCCGGCGTCGGTCGTGACGTAGCTGCCGGTCATGTCGCAGGCGACGAGAGCGATGCGCGAGTCATGCGGGCTGACCGTCGGGTGGAACAGCGCTCCGCCTCCACCGGGCCCGATGACGCGCCAGCGGTCCTCACCGGGGGCGGAGGCGGTCAGGGCGAGGGCGGCCGCCACCACGAGCGCCTGACGTTTCCCCGGAATCCGGTTCATCGGCGCTATGGTCGCATGGGCCGAGCCGGGTCGACCCATTCCTGGCGATCAGGCGGGATCGGCACGATGATCGCGGCCGTCGCCCAGGCCGGGCCGGTCCTCGTCGTCGTGTTACAGAGACACGGCTTCGCGCCGGACCGGCGGGAGAAGGCGGCGCCCCGGGTGTTGCAGCAAAACGAACTCATCGCGGAGGGCTGGGCAGCGTAAGTCGGAGCGAGGGCATCTCGCAAGCGAGGGCGGGACGCCGTGCCGTACGGTCGCGAGGGGCGAGAGCCACGTTCAGAATCCTCCTCCGCCGTCTATTGACTCAGACACTGCCCGCCAGGAGCCTGGCCTGGCCGCCAGGAGCCGATGCCCGATGCCACAGCGTTCTTTGACTCGGAACCGACTTCGAAACTGGGTCTGCTCGTGGTGGGGGGAGTGGTCTCCGTGCTGGGCGGTGGCGGCATCTTCGCCTTCATCTTGATCAAGCGAGGTGAATATGAGTGGGAGCAAGAGGTCGACCTGAAAACCGGAACGATCATCTGGAAGGCTCGACCGCAACGCCGCTCGTGAGCGCCTAACCTCGCGGACATGACGATTCCTCGGATAGCGACTGGCGCATTTGCGGACGTTCTCGAGTTGGGCGATGGCAGCATCGTGAAAGCTTATCCCCTGCGTGGCCGACGTCATCGTCGCCCACGACCAGGCGCGCCAGGGCTGACGGCCTCGACCTCCCCCGTCCGTCTCACGCCATTCTGATGTAAGCGACGCCGAGAGCGACCAGAGCGAGCGACAGGGCGAGCTCATCTCGCATGCGCAGCGGAGGCGCGAGCTTGTAGATGAGGACGACGATGCCCAGGATCACCGCCCACCACAGACTGGACATCCCGATGAGGACCATCGCCACCATGAGCGCCGCGCTGCACCCGAGGCAGCTGAGGCCGTAGCGCGCGCCTGCGACCACGGCGCTCCGCATCAGATTGAAAGGAAGCGGCTCATGCAGCGCGCACAGCTCGCGGCAGCGGGCCTGGCTCGCCCGCTTGATCGGGCTGAAGGAGTAGACGCCGGCCAGTGCCAGCGCCAGCCCAGCCACGACCGCCTGGTTGGGCCAGGGCATCCCCGCGGCGGTGTAGATCGCATAGCACGCCACGCCGAACACCAGCCACACTCCAAGATACGTGACCGCCAGCACTCCCGTGGCGACCTTCCATCCCCTTCGCCCTTCGGCCGTTCGCGCGAACTCGAGGACCACCGGGATCGCGGAGGGCAACATCATCGCCGCCATCATCACGACCCAGGTGGCGGCGAACGACCCGATGGGGCCGAGGTCCATATCCATTCCGGCCATGGCGCGCGAATGGTGGACCATGGCCGCCCAGGCCACGCCGGCGACCGCGAGGACGATCAGTGCGGCTACCGTGGGCTTGGCCAGTTCCTGCGTGGCGTCGCGGGCCTTCATCAGCACCCGGCACGCTGGACAGAATCCGCCCGGCCTCGCTTGCCTGACCAGCCCGATCACCGCAAGCAGCCGGCGGCCGTCCATCAGGCCTGATACTCGTCGCGACGGCGAACCCACACCGCGGCGCCTCCGTCATCCTCATCGCGGCCCTTCGGGACGAGATCCATGTAGTGGTAGGCGACGTTCAGCATGTCGAGCCCACGCGCGTACGTGGAGTACGTGTGGTAGATCTGGCCGCCGTCCTTCAGGAACACGCTGATGCCGGGTGCCTCGGTGATCGCCCACGGGTTGAGGCGGTAGTTGTAGTCGACCTTCTTGGCCTTCAGTTCCTCTTCGGTGAAAGAGACCCGATAGTCGAGGTTGAAGTCGCTTCCGAGCGATGACAGCCACGGAAAGCCCCAGCCCATCCGCTTCTTGTAGGCGGCCAGCTTGGCATAGGGGGCCCGTGAGACCGCGGCCATCGTGATGTCGCGGTGGTTCAGGTGGATCGTGATGCCGTTGAAATTGTCCATCCAGAAGGAGCAGACGTAGCAGGGCGCGTCCTGGGTCCAGGGCGTATGGGGCCCCGCGGTGTCGGGGTGGAACATCGCGTGATAGGTGACCAGCTGGCTGCGTCCCTCGAAGAGGTCGCCGAGTGTCTGCGTCCCGCGCTCACCCTGGAAGGTGTAGGGCCTTTCGACGAGCTCCCAGGGCAAATTGCGCCGCTCCCGGCTCAGCTGGTCGCGCATCCGGGTGAATTCCTTCTCCTTCGCCAGGTGCTTTTTCCGAGCCGCGAGCCACTCGGCGTGATTCACCACCTTGTGGGGTGCCATGTGGTCCTTTCTTTTCACGCTGTCTCGACGTAGGTCTTGAGATTAAAGGCTAGCCTCGCATCTCCACTGGGGTGGTTGCGCCTGAGCGTATGACCCTTTCAGGCCGGTGTCTCACCGCCTGGTCGCCTCGCTTGATCAAGTCGATTGCCTGTCGCCCCGTCCGTGCCCCGTCGCCGTGACGTAACCTGCCAGGCGCGGACACCGCCCCCCCAACGAACCATGACACAGCCCCCAAGAGGGGATACTCTACCCTCGCTCCCCCGCGGCAGCTGGGGCCCCGTCCCGATGACGTCAGCCCCAGACGCGCACGCCGGAGCCCAAGGCACAGCCCTCCCTCGGTCCGCTTTGTCAGAGACCACTCATCTCACAACCAGGCCGGAGATATGATCTTCAGAAGGGATTGGAGTTCAACGGACTCGCTCGGAACGGAATGATGGATTTCGATCGTAGTACCGTCGGTCTTTCGGGATTGCCGAGAGCGTAGGCAACTTTAGGCACCCTCCGCGGGCCGTCAGCCCGTCCCTGCCCCCGTCACCCTGACGTAATCTGCCAGACTCAGACACTGCCCGCCAGGAGCCTGGCCTGGCCGCCAGGAGCCGATGCCCGATGCCAGAGCGCACATTAGCAGTCTCCTCGCGCGCCGACCGCGCCCGCCTGGCTGAGCAGCATCCTATGCGGGCACACCGCCGCCGTCAACCGGCATGTGGCCGGGCTGGCCGGGCCGGATCAGCACGGATAACGCCTCGCCGCGCAGGCACGATGGCGTCGATCGCGCCCTCGCAGAGCCGATCAGGGCGCGGGCGGCGCGGGGCCGGGACTCGGCCCTGAGCGGGCCATCCCCAGGTGCGCGAGGAGCTTCCGGATGACGACGGGATCGTGCAGCGTGGCGATCAGCCGCAGCCGACCCCCACAATGCTGGCACGCTAGGGTTCTTGAAGGACAGGACTTGTTGTGAACGAGTCAAGTTTCATGCGGCGAGTTTCACCTCTTCGCAATAGTGGTCCATGGCGTGCTCGAGCTGCTCAAACGCTCGCCGCAGCCGGCTGTCGTCAAGGACGGCGTCGGGCATGATCGCGGCCAAGCCAGGGCGGAACAGGCGCGCGTGCACCCGCGTGAAGAACAGCGCGATGCGCAACCCGCGGGCCGTCACTTGGTAGCGATGGGTCCCCAGCACGCGCTCGATCAACCCGTGCAAGCGCAGGCGCCGGAGCTGGTACGTCATCCGCCCGGCGCTCACGGTCTCCGGCGGCACGCCGAGCAGGGCGGCCAGCGGCGCGCGCAGGTCACGCTGGCGCCAGCCGTCGGGCACCAGGCGAAAGCCGATCAGCGTACCAAACAGGGCCTGGACGACGGGATCAGCCCAGCGTAGGGCCGCCACCCGTTGCCCATCGACCGCTACCGGGCGGGACACGCCCGCGAACACCGCTTCGCCAATCGCGCAATCGTGGCTGATCCGTTGGACGTCGAGCAGACGTCGGTTGGCTTGGAAGCCGACCTTCCGCAGCGCGGAGAGGTGAGACAGCCCTTTGCGGATGTCTAAGGCGCCTGGGTCGTTGATCGTCGTCTCTGTCCTGAGCGCCCGTCCGTCCTTGTGGTACTGCTTGACCCGGCTGTGCTTGTAGTCAATGTGCAGCGACGGGATGACCCCCTCGGTAATCACGCGAGTACGGAAGCGCCCCGGGGTCCTCGTGCTCACCCGGCGCCCGAAGATCACCTGCACGTGGTCGGGGCGGCCCAGATCGAGATTCTCTCGGATCACGTCTTCAAAGAACATCCGGCCCATCACGGGCTGGTCCAGCGCCTGCGTCAGACTGAACTCGCTCTGCAGGATGGAGCAGTGATAGCGATAGCCCGCGCGGCGATCGCGGGCGCCAAACGGATGCGGCAGGCGGCCGAACCACTTGTGCAGCAACGCCTCGATCTTGGCCGCCGACAGGCCGTCGGCCAAGCGCTGCACCACGGCCGGCGTCGCGCAGGACCAGATGCCATTGTCGAGCGCCTCGTACGCAATCCCCCGCTGGGTGAGTTGGCGCTTGAGGTACTCGTGTCCGTTCAGACAGAGCTTGGCGTTGTAGGGGAAGTACGAGCAGAACTTGAGGAAGAACGGGCCGAAGTCGCGATCGACGGCATAGAAGTAGTAGTGGTTGACCATGGCCGTCGAGCGCACCAGCCAGGGGTAGGGTTGCCCAGTCCGCGGGTTACGCCGCTTCTCCGTCCGGAAGACCGTGGCCTTCTCCTGCGCCTTGCCGACGAACAGCACGCCCTCGGGTTCGGTGAACCGGGCCAAGTGGGCCGCCATCACCTCGTCCTTGCGTTGGCCCTTCTCGAACGGAATCAGCGGCACCCGGTGCTCCGCCACGAACGCCTCAATCGCCACGATGAATGCCTGGCTGATCGGGGCCATGAGCACCGAGGATGCGAACGGCTGCCCCCGGTGCTTGCGAAAGAATGTCGCCACCCCGCCGTCGTACTGCAAGGGGGGCACGTAGACGTTGAGGTACATCCGATCGATGCTCTCGACCTCCAATGTCGTGTGCTCGTCCAGGACTTGGCGGACCGTGCGTGGTAGAGTCATGGGTGGCTCCGGTCGATGGGGGTCCCTTGTGGACCTACTACCCGCTAGACGGGCTCATGAACGGGGGCGAGTGTATCGCATCCCGTTGTCCCACGGCCGGAGCTCTTCTCTGCTTCCTCCAAGGAGACAAATCATTCCTTGGTTGTTCCAGTCCCGGTCCCCGACCACCAATCCGATGCGATCCCTGGCCGCCAGCCGCATGATCAACCCTGCTCCTTGGCCTCGCGCCGTCGACATGCCTTGTCGGTCTGAGGCGGAGCCTCGCTAGAACATCAATCGCGAACGCCCGGTGCATGAGGGCCGCCCAGCTCCAGGCGCGCGAACCGCTCTTCGCCTCTACGCCCTCAGCACCTGCGGCCAGCGGCGCCAAGGCCGTGGGCTCAGACGCCACGCGCCCGTACGCGACCACGCGCTCGCGCCAGCGGGCGCGCGCGGCCAACAGACCGTGGCAAATCAGCAGGTTCGTTTCCGGCCGCGGCGTCATCGCCGCCAGACGCTCCAACAACTCCAGCGGCTCGAACACCAGCTCGCGCGTGCCGTCGCGCCACGCCGTCTTCAGCTCCAGCGCGACTGGCGGATCACACCCCGCTTCGCGGCGCCGCCGTTCGCGGTCGCCTGCGCGATCATCGCCAGCAGCCGCTGGGCCGCGGCGGGCTGCCCGCCGCTCAGCGCCCGCAGCCGCGTCGCGACCTCGGCCGCCAGCGCGTCGCGCCGCCGATCGAGCGGGCGCATGACACGCACGTACCGGTCCTCGCGCTTCCGGCGCACCGCTTCGAGCGCCAGGACGGCCTTCACGTAGCCGTTCGCCTTTCGGCTTCCCGATCTCGGGATCGCCCGCATCATCGCGTGCATGTCCTTCCCCGGGCCGCGCGCCAACCGCCCCGCCCAGCACCGGCTCTGGAACGGGCAGTCCTTGCACTGCCAGCAGGGTTGGGAGGAACACGCCGGCCTCGATCGCGTGCAGCACCTCGGCCACCAGCCGGAAGAGCCGGAGGTTGGCAGCGCCGTGTTCACCGAGCGGCAACGCCCGGACGGCGCGATGGCGCTGGTCGTGTTCGACGTGCTCCACCTCGACGGGCGGAGCGTCATGCGCGAGCCCTGGCGTGACCACCGGAAGCGGCTCGAGGACCTGGCGGAGAGCCGGCAGCTTCTGCGCACCGCTGGCGAGCACAAGGGCTGTTCCCCCCGCCCCGAGCCGCCATCCATGGCTGTTGTGGGTTGCCGGGAGTTCCTACAACGAGACTTCGCGAGGAGGGGGCTATGCCGGTATGGCGGCGAGCCCACGCCATCGCTCGGTTCTTTGCCGGAACGGACTGACTTGCTACATGGCTGCTACATGGAGCGCCGGTCCTCAGAGAACCGAAAGGCCCCGGAACCTGGTTCTTTCCGGGGCCTTGCGCTGGTTGCGGGGGTTGGATTTGAACCAGCGACCTTTGGGTTATGAGTTCCGCCGCATGTCCGCCGGGTGTCGGTTACTTCAGCTTGTCTAGCTCGGCCAGGAGCTCGTCGTTCGGCACGAGGTCTCGCGGGTTGTCGAGGATCTTCTTGTAGCGGACGATGCCCGCTTTGTCGATGATCACATACGCGCGCTTGGCGTAGCGGTAGAGCCGGCTCTTGGGATCGGTGTCGAGAAAGTCATAAGCCTCGAGCGTCTGCCGCGAGAAATCGCTCACGAGCGGGAAGGTGAGCCCCAGCTTTTCACTCCACGCCGCTGTCGCCGGGGGGAAATCCGTGCTGATGCCCACGACCTGGGCGTTTCGGCTCTCGAACTTGGGCAGGTCAAGCTGGAGAGCCGCGACCTCGCGGGTTCAGGTCGGGGTGAATGCCCCGATGAACCCGAAGAGCACGATGTTCTTCTTGCCTATGAGCTCGCCCAGGGACCACTTCTCCTGGGTCGTCGCGGGCAGGGTGAAATCCGGGGCCTTGTCACCGACCCCGAGCGCGCAGACCGGCGTCGTCGGGGCGACCACCAGAAGTGCGGCGAGGAGAAGGAGTGCGCCAATACCGGTTCGTCTCATAATCGACCCTCCTTCGCGATTTGCTCGCCTCGGACGGTGGGGCCCCAGCCCCTACGGCGTCCTGCGGCTCGCCCTGCTGCGATTTGCTCGCCTCGGACGGTGGGGCCCCAGCCCCTACGGCGTCCTGCGGCTCGCCCTGCTGTGACCGCAAGCGGCGGCCTCAGCGTTTCACCAACGATTGGACGAGATCCACGGCTTGCTTCCCATCCCACTCGCGCGGCCCGATCGCGCGGCCGACCATGACGCCCTGCCGGTCGACGACCACCGTGACCGGGATCCAGCGGATGCCGTGCTCCCGCGCCACGGCCATTTTGGGATCGACCAGCGTCGGCAGCCGGAAGCCGTTCTTTTCCATGAACGGCTTGACGTCCTTTTCGCCCCGGCCATCGAGGGCCACGAAGTAGACGACCGCGTCCTTCGGGAAGCGTGCCTGGAGATTCTCGAGGCTCTTCAGCTCACTCACGCAGCTGTCACACCAGGTGGCCCCGAAGCTCAGGACCGCGACCTTGCCCGCGAAGTCCTTCGAGCTCACGGTCCGACCCTGGAGATCCGGGAGCGTGAACGTCGGCGCGGGAGTTCGCTCCGGGATGACGAAGACCGAAGAGTCCTGGCCGGCGCAGAGTGAGGCACTCAGGATCAACAGGCCGGCAGTGAGGAGGACAGCGCGTCGTTCCATTGCGAATCCCTGCTTCAAGGTGGCAGGATTCTGGCAGACCCGTGAGGGCCTTGTCAATGTGAGAGTTCGAGGTTCGAGGTCTCGGCGAGGGAGCGAAGGTTGATGGTCGCTACGACTTGGCGGCTCGGGCGATGGCGGCGATCTTGTCGGCGAAGTTGACCTGGCTGTCGTCCTCCGGGGCGTAGCCGATCTTCCGTCGGGCGCTGGCGAGGCTCCAGAAGCGGTGGGTATTGCCGCTGATGCCGTAGACGATCAGGAAGGGCACACCCTGCTCGTCGGCGATGCTCTCGGTCTCGACCATTCGGATCGCCTGTTGCACCTGGTCCCGCCGGGAGAGGTAGGCGCCGAGAGCGCGGTGCATGACCTTGATGTCGCCCGGTTTCACGTGATCGATATCGTCGTCGCGGGGGCCGCCGATGCGCCACTGGACGACCTCGAGCTTCCGGCCACCGACCTGGCCGGTGGCGAAGACGAAGCCGAGGAGCTCGTAGGCGGCCTTGGCCCAGCCGTACCAGTTGTCCGAGCGGGGCGGCATCTCGGGCGTGACCATGTCGAGCGTCCCCGCCCAGACGAGCCGCTCGTAGTAGTCGGCGGCATGGTTGGAGCTGGCCACGACCACGCGCCGCACGCCTTCCTCGAGGGCGGTGCGATAGACGTTGTACGCGAGGGCCACGTTCTGGTGCTCGGCCCGGAACTTGGCGTCGCTATTGTCCTGCCAGGTGGTGGCGTCGAGGCCGGCCGCGCTCACGTACCCGCAGTGGATGACGGCGTCGGCGCCGCGAAAGTGTTGGCGGTACTCGTCGCGGTTCGGCTGGGTCAGATCGGCGATCACCATGCCCGCGATCTTCTGGCCGTCTCTCGTCGTGGCGCGCACATCGATCGGCACCAGATCCCACCGCGCAGCGAGGTCGCTGAACATGCGCTGGGCGACGTACCCGGCCGCCCCGGTGAGCACTACGCGTCGCTTGGCCATCGGCGTTCTCCCGTGAAGTCGAACGTTACAGCTGGACCGCCTTCATCTGAGGCGGGGGGTAGCGCAAGCCCGCCGCGGAACCCGGCGGCATGGCCTCGCCGATCCGCTCGAGATCCCTCGACACGAGCTGGATCCCGAGCGCGCCCAGGTTCTCCTCCAGGTGGAGGAGCCGTTTCGTGCCGGGGATGGGGATGATGTCGTCCCCCTGAGCCAGGAGCCAGGCCAGGACGAGCTGGCCGGGCCTGACGCGCTTCTCCCGGGCGATTTCCTCGATCCGGTGGACGAGCGCGAGGTTGTGCTCGAAGTTCCGGTCCTGGAAGCGCGGGTGCTGACGGCGGCGGTCATCCTCGGGGAGGTCGTTGACGTCTTGGATCCGTCCGGTCAGGAAGCCCCGCCCGAGCGGCGAATAGGCGACGTAGGAGATCCTGAGCTCGCGACAGGTGGGCAAGGTCTCCTCGGCCGGGCTCCGGTAGAGGAGCGAGTACTCGCTCTGCACCGCGCTCAAACGATGGACGGCATGGGCGCGCCGGATGGTCGCGGGCGCCGCCTCGCAGAGTCCGAGGTAGCGCACCTTGCCTCGCTCGACCAGCCGTGACATGGCTCCCACCGTGTCCTCGATGGGGAGCGCGGGGTCCACGCGATGCTGGTAGTAGAGGTCGATCACGTCGACGCCGAGCCGTTTCAGGCTCGCATCGCAGGCGCGGGCGACATACGCCGGACTGCCGTCGACGAGATTGCCCTTGCCATCCGGGCTCTGGACCTGGCCGAACTTCGTGGATAGCACCACCTGGTCCCGCCGGCCCTTGAGCGCCCGGCCCAGCAGATCCTCGTTGTGCCCCCAGCCGTACATGTCCGAGGAGTCCAGGAAGTTGATCCCCAAGTCCAGCGCGCGGTGGATGACGTCGATAGACTCGGCGTCATCGCTCTTGCCATAGGTGCCGGACATGGACATGCACCCGAGTCCGAGGGCCGAGACCCTCAGGTCGCTGTTCCCCAGCTTGCGGTATTGCATCGCAGTCTCCCGTGGTCTGGTTTCCGGGTCGTCGCGCGTGCGACTCGGTCCCACATTGTATCGCATCGCCGTATCGCATCGCCGCTTGTCTCGCCCATGGCCGTGTGGCATGGTGCTAGCGGAGGTACGGAGATGATCGGTGAAAGCGGCAGACCGTGCTGATGCCGCCGCGGCCCAAGCACGTGGCCTCGGAGCCGGCGCGCGACCGGCGTTCGTAGAATCGCGCGTGTTCGGCCGGCCATGACGTTGGGTTCCCTCACTCCCGAGCCCGTGTCCGCCTGATGCTGGTCGGAGCCTTCGCCTGCGCGCACACGCCCCAGCTCTTGATCCGGCCCCCCACGGAGGAGCGCGACCTCGTCCTGCGCGTTCACGCCGCGTTCGCGCGGGTGAAGGAGCGGCTGGCCGCGCTCCGGCCCGACGTCATCGCGATCGTCGCCGGGGATCACATCGAGGCGTTCTTCCTGGACGCCGTGCCGGCGCTCGCGGTGTATGTCGGGGCGGAGTGCGCGGGCGCCTTCGGGCCGTACCGCTACCGCCTGCCCATCCACGAGCCGCTCGCGAGGGCCATTCTCGAAGCGGGCGTCGAGCGGGGATTCGATCTCCTCTACACTCAGGCGGCCAAGCTCGATTACGCCTTCTACGTCCCGCTGCACTTCACGATGCCGGAGCCCGCGGCGCCCATCGTCCCTCTGCACGTGAACGTGTATCTCCCGCCGCAGCCCACGCCGCGACGCTGCCATGAATGGGGCGCCGCGCTCGGCGAGATCCTGCGGGCGCGCCCCGAGCGCGTCGTGCTCATGGCCTCGGGCGGCATGTCGCACTTCCCGGGAACGGATCGCTACGCGTCTCCCGATGTCGACTACGACCGGCAGCTCCTCGACCGCATGCGGGCGGGACGCGGGCGCGAGCTGGCGGCTCTCACGGGCGAGGAGCTGGACAAGACCGGCAATGTCGAGCTGCGCACGTGGGTCACGCTCCTGGGCGCGGTGGGAGACGCGCGGGCCCGGATCTACTGCTACGAGCCGTCCTGGCACCACGGCAACGCGGTGGTGGAGTGGCCGGTATGAGCGGCGCGCCGCACTATCCATTTCCCCCCGCCAGCGCCTACCGGCTGAACCGCTGCCTCTACGCGATCAAGTCCGACCCCGCGTTCTGCGCGCGCTTCCTCGCCGATCCCCGCGGGGCCGCGGCGGAGATGGATCTCTCCGACGTCGATTACGCGGCGCTCTCGCCGCTCGATCGTGACGCGCTCGTGAGGCTGGGGGGTCACCCCTATCTCGTCTTCATGGCCGAGCTGCGGCTCCGGATGGCGGGGGATCCAGGCGCGCTCGAGTACTTCTGATCGCGGGAGCCTGGACGGCGCAGCGCGGCGGACGGCGCGCCACCCACCGCCTGCACGCCTAAACAGCCCGTGCCCCGCCACCCCGGCTCCCCTCCGTCATGCGCGTCCGCCCCTCAGTGAGCGCCCCCTCCTCCACGACGAGGACGGGCGTCTCCAGGTCGCCGAAGACGCGCGCGCCGGCCTTGAGCTCGATCCGCTCCGTGGCGACGATGTCGCCCACGATCTCGCCGTGGACGAGAACGACGCGGGCGCGGATGTGCGCCTGCAGGACGGCGGTGGCGCCGACGATGAGGGTGCCCGTCGACTCGATGTCGCCGTGGAGCTTGCCGTTCAGTACGAGCGTTCCCGCGAACGAGCACTTCCCCTCGAACTCGGAGCTCTCGTCGATGAACGCCGTCATCGGCGCCGCCCGCCGCCACTTCCACATGGTCGAGCTTGACGCAAGGCCCGCGCCAGCTCATCGCCTTCCGTAAGTAGCTGAATCGCCGAGGACCGCTGCCAGCCATCCATGTCAGGAGCGTGACTCCGGGTGTCGGCCGCTCAACACCCGTCGGGGTCATGCCGGAGCCCGGCGGTCCACGGGATCGACGCGCCGTGATAGGCTTGGGGCGTCGTGACCCGGGCAGTCACTCTCTGAGCAGTCACTCTCTGAAAGGAGCAAGCCATGGCGGAAACCATCACACTCAAGGCCGAGGACGGCCACACCCTCTCCGCGTATCGCGCAGCGCCCAGGGGCGCCCCGCGCGGTGGCCTCGTCGTCGTGCAGGAGATCTTCGGCGTCAACTCGCACATCAAGAGGGTCTGCGACGGGTTCGCCGCGGACGGTTACGTCGCGCTGGCGCCGGCGATCTTCGACCGGGCCGAGCGCGGCTTCGCCATCGGGTACCGTCCCGAGGACATCGAGCGCGGGCGTGCGGTGCGGGGCAAGATCCCGCTCGAGGATATCGTCAAGGACGTGCGTGGGGCCGTGCGGGCGCTCGAGAGCGACGGCCTGAAGGTGGGCGTGGTGGGCTACTGCCTCGGGGGCACGATCGCGTGGCTCGCGGCCACGCGGATCGACGGCGTGAAATGCGCCGTGGGCTATTACGGCGGGGGGATCGCCGACGCGGCGGACGAGCGGCCGCGCTGCGCGGTGCTGCTCCACTTCGGCGAGACCGACCAGTCCATCCCGCCCGAGCATCACAAGCGGATCGCAGTCGCCCACCCGGAGGTGCCGATGCACATCTATCCGGCCGGCCACGGCTTCAACTGCGACGAGCGCGCGAGCTACCACGAGCCGAGCGCGGTTCTGGCGCGCAGGCGCACGCTGGACTTCTTGGCCGCGATCATGTAGCCCCGAGCATCCGGGACTGGGGACGGTCATGGGCCCGATTCACGTGTCGGGCCAGTCGAAGGTCCCGTCGAGGCGCGCGCCCGACCTCGGCGAGCACACGCAGGAGGTGCTGCGGAGCGTGGGCTATGATGATGCCGCGATCCAGCGTCTCCGCGCCACGGGCGGCCTCGGCTGAGAACGGCAGCGGGCGTTTCCCGGGGCAGTGCCTCCCCTCTCTTTCAGAGCGAGCGCGTGGGTCCCTCGAAGCCCGACCGCGTCCTGCGCTCGATCCGAGCGATCGGTGCGGGCACCCACCAGTTCCAGCGACCCATCAGCCGCATGGTCGCCGGCACCAGGAGCGCGCGCACGACGGTGGCGTCCAAGATGACGGCGATGCCGATCCCGATGCCCACGGCCTTGATGATCACCGAGTCGGCCAGGGCGAAGGCGAAGAAGACCCCCGCCATGATGGCGCCGGCCCACGTGATGAGCCGACCGGTGCGCTCCAGGCCGAGGCCCACCGCCTGGGTGCTGTCCCCGCTCCGCTGATACTCCTCTCGGATTCGGCTCAGCAGCAGAACCTCGTAGTCCATGGACAGGCCGAACACGAGGCAGAACATGATGATGGGGGTGGCGGTCTGGATCGGCCCGGGCGTGAAGTCGAGCCATCGGGACAGGTGACCATCCTGAAAGATCCACACCAGCGCGCCGTACGAAGCGCTGATCGACAGGAGGTTGACGATGATGGCCTTGAGCGGCAGGAGCACGGACCATAGGAGAAGAAAGAGCGCGACGCAGGTCGCGGCGACGACAAGGCCGATCGCGAGCGGCGCGCGGTTGACGACGACCCCCATGAAGTCAAGGTCGAAGGCCGTCTGCCCGGTGACCAGCACTTCACCTTCGACCGGCGGATGCGACGCTCGGATGGAGCGGACGAGGGCCCGCGCCTCGTCGCTGCCATGTTGCAGCGGGGTGGACGCGGCGAGGATCATGATGTGCTCGCCGACGGTCTGCGAGAAAGCGTCCGCGAGAGGCGGCGGGCGCAGAGCGGCCGGCAGCGCGGCGAGATGCTCGAATTCCTCACGGCTCATGCCTGGAAGATCCACCACGCTCGCCACGTCGCTCACGCCGGGCTGCCGCGCCAGCCAGCGGCTCAGCTCCCGGGCCTTGGCCACGCGCCCGGGCGCGAGCGGGGATCCAGCAGGATAGTGCAGCACGATGACGATCTTGGTGGTATCGCCGCCCGGGAACTCCCGCCGGATCAGCTCGTCCCCGCGGCGGGCCTCGGCCCACCGCGGCAACGACGTCGCATCGCCCGCGCCTAGCCGGATGTGCAGGAAGGGGAGGCCCAGCAGCAGGAGGAGGGCTGTAACCGGTAGAAACACTTGCCACGGGTGCGCCATGACTACGGCCGATACCTGGTGCCACAACCCCGACCCGGTGCCCATCGGGACCGAACGGACCAGCGGGAGCGACAGGGCGTTGACTCTCGGCCCCAGGACGGCCAGGGCTGCCGGCAGGAAGGTCAGGCCATAGGCGACGGCCAGCACCACCACGATGGTGCCGGCCAGCCCCAGCGACCTGATATTCCCGAGGCCGAGCACCAGCATGCCGCAGAGCCCGATTGCCACGGTCATGCCGGAAAAGAGGATCGCGCGCCCGGCGGTCGCCATGGTGTGCGCCAAGGCATCGGGAATGGGCCGATGGACAATCTCCTCCCGGAAGCGGCTGACGACGAACAGCGAGTAGTCGATGGCGACGCCCAGCCCGATCATCGTCACGATGTTCGGAGCGTAAGCGGAGACGGACATGCGCCCGGCCAGGAGCTCCACGCCCGCCATGCCGCCGATCATCGCGAGCACCCCCACGCCGAGCGGGAGCAGGGCGGCCACCACCGACCCGAAGGCCAGCAGGAGGAACAGGGCCACGATCGGCAGGATCACAAGCTCGGCGCGCGCCAGGTCCCGCTTGGCCACCTCGACGAAATCGTGGTTCAGGGCAACGTTTCCGGCCGCAACGACTTCGAGCGTGGTCGAGCGGACCAGGCTGCGGAGCGATGCGTAGACCTCGGGAGGGATCGCCGAGAACTCGAGCGATGTGGGCCCCGAGGCGCGCTGCTTGAGCTCGACCACCGCACGGGTACGGCGGCCATCGCGCGAGAGCTGCGCCGGGGCTGGAGGCTCGACATCATACGCTGTACGGATCCGTGCGACTCGAGTGTCGGCCCGGAGCGGAGCCAGGGCCCGCTCGACCTCGGCCCGGAATTCGGCATCGGTAGCGCGCAGCGTGGAACTGCTCAGGATCAGATCGAACGAGACAGGCTGCCCGGGTAGCTCGCGCGCGATCAAGGCGGCGGCGCGCGCGGACTCGGTCGTCGTGAGTACCGTGCCGGCCTCGAGCGCGGCGCCCCGCGCCAGCACGGCCGCTGCCGGCGCAAGCGAAAGCACGGAGAGGCCCACGAGCCACCAGCGGAGGCGGTGGACCTGCCGCCCCCACCTTCCGAGAATATCGCCCATCGCGGCGTGTGCTCCCTCAGCGCGTGGCTAGCTTCGGCCACGCGTGCCCCCCGCGCGGGCCTGTTTCAACTCTAGCAGGAGATGGGTCCGCCCGGCAGCTCCTCTGGGCGTTCAATGTGTTCTGGCTCTGGGTGGCCCCAGCCGTGCTAGGTGTGGCGTGCAAGCGGCGGCGTTGTCGGGAGCGGGGAGATTCTCGTCGAGGACTTCTGGTCCGGACCATCGCCCCGTTACCGGAGCCGCACGTCCGGTCGGTCAGCGCCTCGGCCGCGCGGCGGCGGTCGCCTCGGCCCGTCCCTAGCGGGGTTCAAGAATGGAGCGGGCTAGTACAGTTGGGTCAGGCGCTTCTCCGCATCGCGCTCGTATTCCTCGGCCGTCATGCCGACCGGCTTCACCCGGCTCACCTGCTCCCAGACCACTCGCGCCATGGAGGGCAGGGTGGAGCAATCCGCCCAGCGCTCGGTCTGCCAGAGGCCGGAGCGCTTGAAGGCCTTGGCGCAGTGGAGGAAGCACTCCTCGATCTCGACACCGATGGCGAGCGGCGGCCGCTTGCCCATCACGATCAGGCGCTCGAGGAGTTCTGCGTCCCTCACGATCCAGCCGCGCCCATTCACGCGGAGCGTCTCCTCCCGGCCGGGCACGATGAAGATCAGGCCGACATGCGGGTTCTCGAGCAGGTTCCGCATGAGGACAAACCCCGGCATGTCCCCCTTGGGCGAGACATCGCATTGGCCGGCCGCATTGGAGGTAGCGAGCAGCAGAAACGGCGATCGCGCGATGAAGGCGCGGCTGTGCTCGTCCAGCGTGCCTTGCTGCTTGAGCAACGCCCGCTCGCTCGGGTATCCCAAGATCTCGCGCAGCTCACCCTCGGAGGTCACCGGTTCCTTGAACATGGCGCCATTATGGCCCGCGCACCGGCGCCAGGCAATAGCCTGGCAAGAGGACAAGCAAGCGCGGGCTCAATATCGGATTGACTTATCTGCGGCACCGGCCGTCAAATGGCGGTCAACGTGCTGGACCCCGGGTCGAAGACCCGTCGTCAGGGGAGCCCATGACCGAGGCCGCTCGAGACTCGCTGCTGCTTGCTTCCGGACCGGTCACCACCGCCGAGCGCACCGGGCGCGTCACGCTCCGCGACCGGGGCTCCCGCGACATCGCGGTCATCCCCATGACGGCGCGAGTGGGCCCGCGACTGGTGGGGATCGCGGGCGGCGCTGATGTCGTAGCTGTGCCGCTCCAGCGAAGCGGCACCTTCGCCGTGGAGGACGCAGCTCTGACCAAGGGGACGGCATGACGGCCGGCCTGCCATCGCACGCACGCGTGATCATCATCGGCGGCGGCATCGTCGGCTGCAGCACCGCCTACCATCTGACACGCCTCGGCTGGCGCGATGTCGTCCTGCTCGAGCGCGGCGCGCTCTCCTGCGGCACCACGTGGCATGCGGCGGGCCTGGTCGGCCAGCTCCGCTCCTCTCTCAACATGACTCAGCTCATCCGCTACAGCACGGAGCTGTACGCCTCGCTCGAGGCGGAGACGGGGCAGGCCACGGGGTGGAAGCGGTGCGGGAGCCTCTCGGTGGCGCGCACCGCGGAGCGTCTGGTCCAGCTCAAGCGCACCGCCTCCATGGCGAGGGCCTTCGGCGTCGAGGCCGAGCTCATCGGGCTCGGCGAGGCGGCCAGGCGCTGGCCGCCGATGCGCACCGACGATCTGACAGGCGCGGTTTGGATCCCCGGCGACGGCAAGGCCAACCCGGCCGATGTCACGCGGGCGCTCGCCAAGGGCGCCAAGGCCGGGGGCGCCACGATCTGCGAGAACGTCAAGGTCACCGGCATCAGGGTCGAGAACGGCGCCGTCGCCGGCGTCATGACCGGTGCCGGTGACATTGCCTGCGAGGTGGTGGTCAACTGCGGCGGGCTCTGGGCCCGCGAGATCGGGCGGCTCTGCGGCGTCACCGTGCCGCTCCACCCCGTCGAGCACATGTACATCGTGACGGGGCCCATCGAGGGCGTGAGCCGGGACCTGCCCGTGATGCGCGACCCCGACGGCCACGTGTACTTCAAGGAAGAGGTGGGCGGGCTCGTCATGGGCGGGTTCGAGCCCGTGGCCAAGCCCTGGCTCACGCGGGACATCCCCGAGGACTTCGCGTTCACCCTGCTCAAGGAGGACTGGGACCAGTTCGAGGTCCTGATGACCAATGCCGTGGTCCGGGTGCCGGCGCTCGAGACCGCCGAGGCGCGCCGGCTGATCAATGGCCCGGAGAGCTTCACCCCGGACAACCACTTCATCCTGGGCGAGGCGCCCGAGATGCGCCGCTTCTTCGTCGGCGCGGGCTTCAACTCGGCCGGGATCGCCAGCGCCGGCGGCGCGGGCCGGGCCCTCGCCGAGTGGATCGTCGAGGGGCGGCCGACCATGGACCTCTGGCCGGTCGATATCCGGCGCTTCGCCCGCTGGCACGGCAACGAGCGCTGGCTCTACGACCGCATGGTGGAGGCCCCGGGGCTGCACTACGCCGTGGCCTGGCCGCTCCGCGACTTCAAGAGCGGGCGAGGCGTGCGGCGGTCGCCGCTCTACGACCGGCTCGCCGCCAAGGGGGCCGCGTTCGGGTCGAAGATGGGCTGGGAGCGGGCCAACTGGTTCGCGACTGACGGCGCCAAGCCGGAGACCGTGTACTCCTTCGGGCGACAGAACTGGATGCCCTACTCGGCGGCCGAGCATCGGGCGGCCCGAGAGGCCGTCGCCGTGTTCGACCAGACGTCCTTCTCCAAGTTCCTCCTGCAGGGGGTGGACGCCGAGGCGGCGCTCCAGCGGCTCTGCGCCAACGACATCGCCGTGCCGATCGGCAAGGTCGTCTACACGGGCATGCTCAACGAGCGGGGCGGCTACGAGTCCGACGTGACCGTCACGCGTCTGGCCGCCGACCAGTACTTCATCGTGGCTGGCACCGCCCAGGCGACGCGCGACGCCGACTGGATCAGGCGCCACATTCCTGAGGACGCGCGCGCCGTCCTCATCGACGTCACGTCGGCCCACGCCGTCCTGGGCGTCATGGGCCCCGGCTCGCGCGGTCTCCTCCAGCGCGCCAGCGGTGCCGACCTGTCCAATGCCGCCTTCCCGTTCGGGACCATGCAGGAGATCGGGATCGGGCATGCGATCGTCCGGGCGATCCGGATGACGTATGTGGGCGAGCTGGGGTGGGAACTGTATGTCCGCATGGAATGCGCCGCGGGGGTGTACGATGCGGTTGTGGAGGCGGGGGCAGATCTCGGCCTCCGGGACGCCGGCTACTACGCCCTCGAGTCACTGCGGCTCGAGAAGGGGTACCGGGCGTGGGGGCGCGACGTCACCCCCGACGATACGCCGCTCGAGGCCGGCCTCGAGTTCGCCGTGAGCCTCGACAAGACGGCCGGCTTCATTGGACGCGAGGCGCTCCTGGCTCAGAGGGAGCGCGGGATCCGCAAGCGGCTCGTGATCTTCACTCTCCAGGACCCGGCCGCGCTGCCGTGGGGGGACGAGCCGATCCTGCGCGATGGCAAGCTGGTCGGGTGGGTGACCTCCGCGGCGTACGGCCACACCCTCGGTCGCGCCGTGGCCATGGGGTATGTGCGTCACGCTGAGCCCGTGGATCAGGCCTTCATCGAGTCGGGCACCTACGAGATCGAGATCGCCGGGGAGCGAATCCGGGCGGGGGCGCATCTCCGGGCGCCGTATGATCCGGCGAGCAGGCGAGTGCGCGAGTGAGCGCGCCCGTGGGGGCGACGGGTCCTGTCACGGGGCATGCCCCCCGTGCTCCCGCGCTCGATCCGCAGACCCGACGTGGAGGACGGGTTCAGCGCGGGACGTGGCTGGCCCTTTGTGGCGTCGGGCCGGACGGTGACGCTCGGGCGGCATGGATAGGGTGCCCCGCGCCTCGGACGGGTCACCTCATCTAGCAGGGTGCGGAAAAACTCGCAGGCTGCTCAAAAAGGTCCAGATGCAAGGCGGCGCCCGAGGGCCGCACGCGAGGCGTACTCCCTGTACGTTGAGCGTGCGGCCGAGGGCGCCAAGTTCCTCGGAGGGGGGCT
>WNGF01000546.1_pt1 | contig 59122 bp, 44 predicted proteins | sample 5400641 | NCBI WGS metagenome assembly WNGF01 (sample SAMN13153371, study PRJNA577476) | soil metagenome | isolation source: 80 cm soil or saprolite under grassland replicate 2 | place: USA:California | collected 2016-06-15
GTCACCAATACCCCGGTGGACTCGGATAATGCTTGCTTCGCTCGCTTCTTATCCGATGGCAGCCTTCCCCATGTTTGAGCTGGGTCGGCGTCCACATTAGATGGTTTCGGGACCTGTTCGGTGTTCATTTGCATTACGGCCTGCTGGCTCGCTGACCCGCTGACCGGGCCTTTTACACCAAGGGCTTCGAGCCTTTTATCGCTCCAAGGCCCGCCTCGGCTGCTACCGGCTGGAGCGAAAGTTGCCGGGTGGGTTTGCTCTCCCACTGGAGTTCTGCGCCTTTTCACGGCACACTCAAACACGCCCTTAAGAAGGAAATCTTCACCGGAGGCAGTCCTGGCCAGCGGGCCGAAAGGTGGCCATTAACCCAAGTCAGTCGCCGCAGTAACGCTGTCGCGCAGCCGGGAGAATTACGGATGGCTCGTATGGTCCTGCCCTTCTTGACGCACACCACCCCGCCGTGGAGTATCTCGCCGCCATGCAGGATCAACCGAGTGAGCTTCGAACGCCGCGAATGCGGCTGACCGTCCTGTTCCCAATCATGACAGAATGGAATGCGGTGCTTTATGTCTTGCTCTCTTTTTGGGCCGTGGGGGCAAGCGCGCAAGCTCCCTCTTCGATCAGCGGGAGAACGTTCGCCGTGGGCATCGCCGATGGGACGTCCCCGTTTTCCGGCAGCGGGTATTACATCTTTCTCCCGGCAACCTCAGGCAGTTCCTACCAGGTGATCGGCATCCACAATGTTGAAAATAGTGGCGGCACCTATTCCTATGCCGCGGCGAGTCCCGCGGCCGCAAGGGTGAATTTGTCCGATTCAGCCTCCGGATCACTCATCGGTGACCTCCTATTCAGTGGCCCGTCTGACGGGACCCTGCACTTAACCGCCACCACCGGCTCCGCGTATCAAAACGGCGAGTTTGAGATGTTCTCGGGACAGGTCCCAAGCTCCATTGCCGGCAAGAGCTTTCTCTGCACGGTCGACGATGGCCTTGATCCCTTTGCCCAGGATGGCTCCTTCGTCCTCACCATGGCTGCCTCGGGAAATACTTATAGGATCACTGGAGACGGAATCGCAGACAGTTCGGGGACATATTCCTACGCAAAAGTCAACGCGACCACGGCCAAAATCCAGCTGAGCGACTCAGTCGTCGGCAGGAGCACCGTCTATGCAGCTTTTTCTGACTCGATCGGAGGAGGTTTTGGAGTTATTGCACCAGCCACCGGCGGTTTTCAAACAGGCCACTTCGTGGTTCTGGACACGACCAAGCCTGCGGTGAGCATCGTTTCGCCGAGAGCGGGCGGGCGAATCACGAATGGGCTGGTCAACATCCAGGGCATCGCCAGTGACGACATCCAGGTGGTTGGCGTGTGGTATCAGCTTAATTACGGAGGTTGGAGGCTGGCCACCGGCACAACGGAGTGGACCGCAACGGCGGCGCTGAGACCGGGCACCTACAACGTCCGCGTCTATGCCGAAGATAAAAGCGGCAACATATCGACACCGGTCAGCGCAAACTTCGTCTACGTGCAGACCGAGCCGATCACCGTCCAGGTTAATGGCGCCGGGACGGTCACGCCGAATTACAACGGGGACCTGCTGGAGATCGGCAGAAGCTACACCATCACGGCGACTCCGGGAGCGGGATATGTGATGTCCAACTGGACGGGTAACGTCTCCGCGGCCACGCCGAAGCTGACGTTTGTGATGCAGAGCAACATGGTATTGCAGGCCAACTTTGTTCCCAACCCGTTCCTTTCGGTGAATGGCGCCTACAACGGTTTGTTTTATGACACAAATGAAGTCGCGCCCCGGAGCGCGGGTTACTTCACCGCCGCGACCACGAGGAAAGGCGCGTTCAGCGCCAGGGTGCAACTGGCTGGTCGGCGCTATTCGTTGTCCGGGCAATTCGACCTTGCCGGCCAGGCGGAGGGCACGATTCCGCGCCCGGGTACGAGCCCGTTGCATCTCGAGTTGCAATTGGATTTGCATGGAGGCGATCGATTGTCCGGCCGGGTGAGCGACGGCAGTTGGTCAGCCGACCTGGTCGCGGATCGGGCGACGTTCAACTCCATCGGCAACCCTGCTCCGCAAGCTGGAAAATACACGCTGGTGATCCCGACGGATGACAGCGTGACGAACTGCCCTGCGGGAGACGGGTTCGGCGCGGTCACGGTGGACGGCGCCGGCCAGGTGCGCCTGAGGGGCGCGTTGGCCGATGGCGTGAAGTTAACGCAAAGCACGGGACTATCCCGGCACGGCCAGTGGCCGTTCTACGCCTCGCTCTATGGCGGCCATGGCCTCGCGCTGAGCTGGATCACTTTCACCAATCAGACCGCCACGGATTTCGAGGGCGCGTTGCATCAGATCAAACCCGCGCTGGCGACGACCAGGCTCTATCCGGGTGGATTCGCCATGGAGACGACCGCGCTTGGTTCGCGCTACGTTTCGCCAGGGACGACGAATCGCGTGTTGGATTTTACCAATGGCCTTGTTGCCTTCAACGGCGGCAACCTGCTCGAGCCGTTCACGAACCGCGTGACGTTGAGCGCCAACAACAAGATCACGAACCTTGACACCAACGAGCTCACCCTGGCGATCACGTTGTCGTCCGGATTGCTGAAGGGGAGCGCAACGGATCCAGCCTCAGGCAAGGCAATTGTTTTCAAAGGCGCCGTGCTCCAGAGGCAGAACTACGGCGCGGGATATTTCCTCGGCACGAACCAGAACGGGCGAGTTTTCTTTGGGCCGCCATAGGCGCCAGGTTTCAGGAGTGAGAGTCGCCCTTCCGGGAAGGAACGGCAATCTCGGCGGGATAGGTGGGGTGGTGAGAATGAGCGGTCACCGCCTCCCAAAAGTTGCCCCAAAGGGAGAGCTTGCCCGACGTCCGGCGGGGCAGGTTATCGATGGCCGGCTCGCGCACGAAGAGAAAGCCAACCATCACCGCCAGGAGCGTGCCTAACATGAGGCGAAGCACCCAGGGCGGGGACAGGTAGTGGGTGAGAAAACCAGCGAACAGGTGGCCCAGGGGCAGCCCGCCTTGCTGGGCCAACAGCATAATCGAGAGGACCCGGCCGCGGTTGGCGTCGGTGGCGAGCAATTGGTTGGCTGTGTTGCTCGGATTCAGGCTCAGCAACCAGCAGGTGCCGCTGGCGACCAGGATGAGCAGGCTCAGGACCGGCGCCGTCGACAGGCTGAAAAGCAAGCCAACGGCGGCAAAAGCGGTCATGGCCAGGGGGATCAGATGGTGTCGCGGATAATAAGACGGAATGCAGGAGAGCAGGAACGCTCCCAGGATTGAGCCTACGCCGATGGCGGAGAGCATCAGGCCAAAGAGCGCGGGACCGCCCTTGAGCACGCTCTGAGCGAAGACCGGCAGCAGTCCCTGCAATGGCGCCGCCAGGAACATGAAGAGCAGGCCCATGATGGTCAGGCGCCGGGTGCCGGGGGTCGTCCAAACAAATTTCAAACCCTCACGGATGTCGTCGTAGATCGAGGTGGTCTGGAGGCGCGAGGGTGGGGGAGTACTCGGAATGCCCACCATCAGGGCGACCAGGAGCGGGAGGAACGTGCCGGCATTGAACGTGAAGGCGCCGGCAACGCCGAAGACCCCGATGAGTGCGGCCGCCAACATGGGGCCGCAGAGCCTGGCGATATTGAATTGGACCGAGTTGAGCGCCAGGGCGCGATCCAGTTCGGCCCGCGGCACGAGGCTGGGCACAATCGATAGGAAAACCGGGCCGTTGAGAGCCCAGACGATCCCTTCCAGGAACGTAAAGAGGATCACGACCCAGGGCGTCGCTCGCCCGAGAAATGCCGCGACGGCGAGCCCGGCCCCGAGCACGCAAGCGGACGATTGCAGGATGATCAGCCAAATCTTCCGGTTGACCCGGTCGGAGATCACACCCGCGATCAGGGCGAGCAGGAGGACCGGACAAAAGTCGGCAAATTGCAAAATTTCGACGAGAAAGCCCTGGTGGGGATTGCCGGTAGTCTGAGTCGTCACGGCCCAGCTCTGCGCGGCGTTCTCCGTCCAGTTACCGATGTTGGAGATGCAGGCGCCGAGCCAGAAGATCAGGAACGGCCGGTGCCGGAAAACTCCCAGGGGTTTCCCGAGCACCGAGCGAGTCAAACCGTGCAGGCTTTCGAGCACCGGGGACTCTTATCAGTTCGATCGCTCCCGGAAAAGGGAATGAATTCTCCGGTTGCCTGCGATGACGAAGTCGGCGTTGCATAAAACGGCTGGCAACTCTCGCAGAATGTTTTCAAGTCCTGGCCAACGCCCGCGACGGTCGCAAATGCGCGCTGAATAAGCCGGTGTTTTCGCAGAAGGAAGTTTTGACGTGGTGGGCCCACTCGGATTTGAACCGAGGACCAAGCGATTATGAGTCGCCTGCTCTGACCGCTGAGCTATGGGCCCAAAATGCTATTAAGCATTTGCAAGCAATCGGAAGGCTATTTGGCCCGGGCTCGTGTTGCGAGCAAGCTTTTTCGAGCTTCTGTCGCCCTTCCCGGGGCTGCGCATCGATCGCACCACCGCCCACGGCTTACGCCGACTACTCTCTGACGCCGCTCCGTGGCTCCAGCCCCAGCCGCGCCGGAAAGCTACATCACGTGCCTGTTCACTCATGGCGGCGACCGCGGAGCGGCTCAGCGAGGCGCCAGTTGGCTCCGCCCGCGGATCGGCTGGCGTTCTTCTCATTTCACCTGTGACTTCACCGCGCGATCTCTCGCCAGACCCTTGCGAATGGCGGCAAGCACTTTCTCACTCGACTGCGCGCGCGTAGGCCGCTTCCGCATTCGTGAAGTCGCCCATGGCCACATAGACGCTGCCGAGAGTGGCGTGAGAGTAGTGGTAGCCGGGTTGCCGCGCGACAAAGCTCTGCGCGATGGAGAGCGCCTTGGTGTTTTCACCCCGGTCCAGCGCCACCTCGATGCTCTGCCACGGGGGCGTCTGTTCCGAAGACCGCGATCGGTCGTAAGCCTGCCTGGAGCGATCGCGCTCGTGGTGAAGCCACGCCGCGTAGGCAATCCCGGCCGCCACGAACAGAATCATGAAGTAGGCGGCAAACTGGTTGATGCGCCTCATTCTGCGCAATTCGATGAGGATCTCCTGGTTGATCTCCTCGTTCATTTGTTACTTATACTTGATCACCGTCCCGGTGATCTCGGCGGTGTAGCCGTTGAGGATGTATCCCCAAAACCAACTCTCCTTAATCACCGGATCAATCAGCGCGTCGCCACCCTTGCTTTTGACGGCGTCCTCGTAGGCGCGGACGAACCGTTCGTTTTGTCCAATCAGCGCAAAGATGGATTGAAAGTCAGGCGGCATCACCCTGTAGTCAGTCAATGTGCTCAGGTGGCAGTAGCGCCATTGACACCTTCTCCTGAGCCAGGAGAAATTCTCTTGCCGCTTCATGATCCTTCGGCGACACCTGAACCCGGAGGTAGCCAAAAGTGTTCTCAGTGCCACACTCGCTACAACGCACGGCGTCATCGCCGTTTTCGTGCCCGCAGTATTTGCAGACCTTCATGGTGTGGGTGAACACCTAACCTGCGGCATCGTAGGCGTGAATTCGGCGGACGCAAGCGTGCATTTGAGCCTTCTATCAATCCAGGCACATCTGAGTTATTGGCGGAGCGCAGCCCAAGCCATTAGCTGCGGAGCAGCGCCAGAAAGTAGCCCACGGCGCCAGCCGTGGGGTGCGGCGTTGCAGGGCAAGAGCCGCGGAGCGGCGAAAGAATTGCGGCTCTGGAGTGCGGGGGCAGAGCGCAGCGCCGACCCCGTTTTAACTTGAGCGCGTAAACAGGCGCGACGCCACCCCTCCCATCCGCAAAAGCCAAAGCGCCGGCGCGCTGCGCTTGCCGACGCACTCCATATTATCAGGCGCCGGGCTCCTCTCTGACGCCACTCCGTGGCTCAATGCTTGCGCCCTTGAGATGTAGAACCGCGCAGCGAGATGCGCCCCATGAATCTCGCAGCATCCGCCATGAGCCGGCTCACTTCTCACAACCGCGCCATCGCCCGGAGAAATCAGAGCCCATGTTCCCCTTCCTTTTTTTCGGGCAATTCACGCAGCTCACGCAGACGGTCGTGATAGCGGACCAGCAATTCCTGGTTGCGGTAATCACTGCTGAAACCAACCAGGAACTTTCCTAGACACAGCGCGCCGAGCAGTCCCAAGCTCGTCCAAACGACGGCCAAAGCCAGCCCGTAAACGAACCCATCGCTCAACTGGTCGGCATCCAAAGTCTCGATCTTCCGGATACCAACCAAGGTGCAGTAGCCGGACAAGCCCAGAAACAAGGCCGCGTAGAGTAGCATGACCCAGCGCACTTTTCGCCCGGCGGCAAGAACCCGCCGCGCCTTCTCCACGACGACCTCGTCGGAGGGGGGACACGCAAAATATTGTTTCAATCGGAAAGGCAAGGGCGTTCGGAGGCGACTCATGTTGGCTCAGACTGCTCTGACTGCTTGCTAAGTGGAGTGGGTCTCTGACTCATCGGCCGTGTGACTGGCATTCGGGGCGTCCCGCCCCCGAAAATACGACAACCTGCCGGCTACTCGTCTCGCCGAAGAGAGTAACTGTCGGCGCTTACGAGGAGCGCGAGGAAGCGCCTGTATTTCGGCGAGGTAATCGCCGCGCAACCGGCGAACCCGGTTTGAGACCGCGCTGACGTCAATGCCGTGACCGGGCCGTTGGGTTTTGAATGGGTACTCCCGGGCCCGGCGCCAGATCTTGGCGGACAAATAAGCAGCGAGAACCGCCGCGATGCTCAACAAGAAGGGGTCTGAATCTGCCATGACATGCGAAATCTTCTAGTAAGCGCTGTGATTGGACCCATCCACGTAAATGTAGCGCTCGAGAAAGCTGGTCCACGGTCTGTCCTCCTGAAAACGCCCGGCAAAGATGCCGAGCATCAGTGCGACTGCTCCCACGGAGATGTTGATCAGTTTGGATTTCATACAGGTACGGGATCCCGACGAGCGCATCATATGCAGGAGGACCTTCGAAGCAAGCGCGGCTTTCATGCGCAGACGGGGCGCATCTTTTGCGCAGTTCTACATCTCAAGGGCGCAAGCTTTGAGCCACGGAGTGGCGTCAGAGAGTTGCCCGGCGCTTGGTAATATGGAGCGCGCCGGCGCTTTGGCTTTTGCGGATGGGAGGGGAGGCGTCGCGCCTGTTTACGCGCTCAACTTAAAGCGGGGTCGGCGCTGCGCTCTGCCCCCGCACTCCAGAGCCGCAATTCTTTTGCCGCTCCGCGGCTCTTGCCGTTCAACGCCGACCCCCACGGCTGGCGCCGTGGGCTACTTTCTGTCGCTGCTCCGCAGCTAGCGGTCTGGACTCCGCTCCGGCAAAAAGATGCGCCTGCGCAGTCCCCGCGACGGTGCAAGGGCCATGGCCATCTGCAGACCAACGGAACGGGAGGACGTCGTTCAGCCCGCTGGTCGAATTATGGTCTGGCCGCGAGGCAGCCAGGCCCTTCCAGGATGGTCTTCCGAGTCGCGTGTCGCTTTTTCTGCCAACTTGGTTCGCGGCTTGCTTAGTTAACCTCGATATGAGCGAACACATACTGGTGGTCGATGACGAAGCGCAAATTCGAGAGTTGCTCTGCATCTACCTGATAAAACAAGGCTTTACGGTTTCCACCGCAGGCACTTCCAAGGAAACGCTTCAGGTCTTGCAAAAAACTCCCGCCGACCTCGTGGTGCTCGACATCGGGTTGGCCGATGAGGACGGTCTGAAAGTCCTGGCCGAGATCAAGAAGCAGCATCCTGCGATAAGGGTGGTTATGCTCACAGGCATGGGTTTTGTTGAGGATTTGTTGCAGGAAGCACATCAGAAGGGCGCCGATGGGTATGTCAGCAAAGTGTTGCCGCTCGATGAACTGCTCATGGCCATCCAGCGCACGTGCAAATCGGCCCCGGCTCAATTGCTCAGGAGCGACGTAAAAGGGCAACCCTTTTCGGGCGCGAGGCAGTTCTGACGGGGACAGATTTGCCGGTCGGGCGGAAAAAACTTCCGGGCCGACTCAAAGAGCCTCTTCGGTTTCCAGGAACCCCTGCAACTGGCGGATGCGGGTCGGGTGCCGCATTTTGCGCAAGGCCTTCGCTTCGATCTGCCGGATGCGTTCGCGCGTGACTTTGAATTGCTTGCCCACTTCTTCCAAGGTTCGGGAATAGCCGTCACCCAGGCCGAACCGCAGCTCCAAAACTTTCCGTTCCCGTTCCGTCAGGCTGGACAGGACATCGCTCAGCTTGTCTTTGAGCAGGCTATAACTGGTCATGTCGGACGGATTTTCGGCTGATTTGTCTTCGATGAAGTCGCCGAAGTTGGTGTCTTCGCTGTCGCCGACGGGGGACTGGAGGGAGATGGGTTGCTGGGCCATCTTGAGCACGGCCCGGACGCGGTCGACGGGCATTTGCATCTCGTCGGCGATCTCTTCGGGGGTGGCTTCGCGGCCAAAATCCTGCACCAACTGTTTCTGGACCCGCATCAATTTATTGATCGTTTCGATCATGTGCACCGGGATGCGGATGGTGCGGGCCTGGTCGGCGATGGACCGGGTGATGGCTTGACGAATCCACCAGGTGGCGTAGGTGGAGAACTTGTAGCCGCGGCGATATTCGAATTTCTCGACCGCCTTCATCAGGCCCATGTTGCCTTCCTGGATCAGATCGAGGAAGGAGAGGCCGCGGTTGGTGTATTTCTTTGCGATCGAGATGACCAGGCGCAGGTTGGCCTCCACCATTTCGGTCTTCGCCTGCAGCGCCTTGGCCGCGAAATGCTTTAACTGCTCGTAGGCCCGCAGATATTCCGCGGAAGGCATGCGGACAAACTCTTCGAGCGCCTTGACCTTGCGCTGTTCGCCCTGGATGACCTGCTGTTGCTGCGCCGATTTGCGTTGCGCCTCCCATTCCTGCACGGTGCGCTGGCTGACCTGGACTTTGTCGTGAATGTTTTCCGCGACCAGGGCCATCTCCTCGATCACTTTCTGCTTGAAGTAAAACTTGGGGAAAGAGTCTTGCAGTTTCTTGTCGAACTTGCGGAACTCGTGATGGCTCTTGTCGCGCTTGGCCTTGGTGGGAGCGTTCTGCCACTCGGCGTATTTGTCATCCACCTGCTGGTCGAAATTGCGCACGACCTTGACGAGCTTGCGCAGTTCCTTCAGGTGGTTTTCCCGGTTCTCGATTTTCTTATCAACGATCACCCGGTCGAAACGCTCCTTGGGCGGCTCGGAAATGAGTTTTTCCGCCAGGGCAATGTGTTCCTTGCCGGAGAAACCGAAGCTGTAGATGATGCGTTTGAGTTCGTTTTCGGCCGTCTCGATCCGCTTGGAAATCTCCACCTCCTGCTCGCGGGTCAGCAGCGGCACCTGGCCCATCTGCTTGAGATACATCCGGACCGGATCATCGAGGATATCGAGCCGGCTTTTGTCTTCCTCCTCCTCCGGTTCCGGCTGTTTGACCCGATCGACCTCGGCCTGATCGACGATTTCGACATCGAGGTTGCGCAGCTTGATGTAGATCTCGTCGAGCTCTTCCGGGCTGACGATATTGTCGGGCAACGCGTCATTGATGTCGTTGTAGGTGAGGTAGCCCTGTTCCTGGGCCAGGCGAACCAGCTCCTTGACCTTCTCGGTTAACTCGACGCCGGAGGAACTCTTGAAGGTGCCGATGACCTGCTGGGCCTGGACCAACTGCACTTCGGGGCCGACCACGGCCGGGGAGACTGCCGCGTGGCCGTTGGTGGTTGGCCCCGGAGTTTTCGGCGCGATCACGGACGCCCCTGCCTCGCTGGTTGCTCCTGGCTTCTTGGCCCCAGGACGGCGTGACTTCTGGGCGGCGCTTTTGTCCGATTTCCGAGCAGGTTTGTGGGCGGCCGCCTTGGGCTTCGATTTCACCATAGAAAAGATAATTGCTGCGCAACCAGGGCTCTCACTTTAAAAGAGCCGTGAAATATGGTGACGAGCCGCCGGGTAGTCAAGCGTGGATTCGGTTCAAATCTTGAGAAGTTTCCCGGGCCGGGGAGCGGCTGCCACAGCCGCTCCAATCACGGTGTCACCGCCAGCCGTTCCTCGTTCTGTTCGCGGCTCAGGAGGATGCCTTGTTCCTTGTAGGGTTTGAGCATGAAGTGGGTGGCGGTGGAGAGCACGCCTTGAATGGTCGCCAGTTTTTCGGAAACGAAACTGGCCACTTCGCGCAGGTTGCGGCCTTCGACCACGACGAGCAGATCATAGCCGCCGGACATCAGGTGGCAGCTTTGCACTTCGTGGTATCGAGCGATCCGCTCGGCCAGCCGGTCGAAGCCCCCGCCGCGTTCCGGGGTAATCTTCACCTCGATCACCGCCCGCACGATGTCGCGGTCCAGTTTCTCCTCGTTCAGCACCGTGCGATAGCCCAGAATGACGTGATCGGCCTCGTAAGCTTTGATTCGGGCGGTCACATCGGCGGCGCTGAGGTTGAGCATGGCGGCCAGGTCGGCCGGGGGCAGGGCGGCATTCTCGTGCAGCAGTTTCAACAATGGATCCATGCCGCCAAGCTTAAGCAGGTCGCCGCGGTTGCGCCAATCGCGAAATGCTCCGGTTCCCCGGGCCGGTGGCCATCATTCATTTCACCAGGTGACACGCCGCCTGTCGCCCGGGGCCGACCTCGCGCAGGAGCGGGGTTTCGGTCTGGCAACGTGCCTCGGCGACAGGACACCGGGGATGAAACGGGCAGCCGCCCGGTGGATGGATCGGGGAAGGCACATCGCCAGCCAGTAAAATCCGCTGGCGCTTGGCCTCGGGATCGACGACGGGCACAGCCGAGATCAGGGCCTGGGTGTAGGGATGTTTGGGAGATGAGCAGATCTCCTTCGCCCCGCCCGACTCGACGATGCGTCCGAGGTACATGACGAGGATGCGCCGGCTGATATGTTCCACGACGGCCAGGTCGTGGGCGATGAACAGGTAAGCGATGCGGTGTTCCCGTTGCAGGTCCCGGAGCAGGTTGATGATTTGGGCCTGCACCGAGACGTCGAGGGCGCTGACCGGTTCGTCGCAGACGATGAGCCTGGGCTTGACCGCGAGGGCGCGGGCGATGCCGATGCGCTGGCGTTGGCCGCCGCTGAATTCATGCGCGTAGCGTTGTCCGTGGGCAGCGTCGAGCCCGACCTGTTCCAGCAGCCTCTCGATGCGTTGACGGCGGGCCACGGGATTTGGCGCGAGCCGATGGATGTCGATCGCTTCCCCGATGATGTCGGACACGGTCAGATGCGGGTCGAGCGAGCCATAGGGATCCTGAAAGATCATCTGAAAACTCCGGCGCCGGGCGCGGAGGATCGAGCCGTCCAGGCCTGCCATATCCTCGCCTTCGAAGAGGATCTGGCCGGCGGTTGGCTCAACTAGTTTGATCACGGCCCGTCCCAGGGTGGTCTTGCCGCAGCCGCTCTCCCCGACCAGACCGACCGTTTCCCCCGCCGCGATTTCGAAGCTGACGTCGTCCACCGCGCGGACGAAGTCCCGGGCGCGTCCGAACAGGGCGTGTTTGACCGGGAAAAAGACCTTCAGGTGGCGGACTTCGAGGAGATTCATACGGAGCCACGCCCGGTTGCCGACTGGCGTTTGCTTGGGGTGTCCCAGTAAGGGCAACGGACCCAGCGATGGATCTGGGCTTCGAGCAGGGCCGGGGAGGTGAGGGAACAGGCGGGCGTCACCTTCGGGCAGCGGGGATGAAAGCGACAACCGCTGGGGAAGGCGCCCAACCGGGGGACGTTGCCGGGGATGGCGCTGAGGCGGTCGGTTTGCCGGCCGAGGCCTGGCACCGAGTTCATCAACGCCTCGGTGTAGGGATGCAGCGGGCGCCGCAAGAGGTCGCGGGCGGGGGCCGACTCGACGATTTGGCCGGCATACATCACGGCCACACGGTCGGCCAGGTCGCCGACGATGCCCAGGTTATGGGTGATGAGGAGGATGGCCATGCCCAGTTGTTGCTTGAGATGGCGCAGCAACTCGATGATTTGGGCCTGGATCGTCACGTCGAGGGCGGTGGTCGGTTCGTCGGCGACGAGCAGTTTGGGTTGTGCGGCCAGGGCCATGGCGATCATCACACGCTGTTGCATGCCGCCGGACATCTCGTGAGGGTAGCTCTTCAGGCGCGATTCCGGCGCCGGGATGCCAACGAGTTTGAGCAGGCGGATCACTTCGGCGTCATGGGCGGCGGCCGGTCGGTGCAATTTCAGCGTTTCCTTGATTTGGTTTCCGACGCGGAAGACTGGATTCAACGACGCCCCGGGCTCCTGGAAAACGTAGCTGACCACGCCGCCGCGGATCCGGCGCAATTCGGCGGCGTTCATTTTGAGGACGTCGCGCCCTTCGACAAGGATCTCGCCGCCGACGTATTGGGCCGGAGGGCAGGGCACGAGGCGGGCGATGGAGAGCGCGGTGAGGCTCTTGCCAGAGCCGCTCTCGCCGACGAGGCAAAGCGTTTCGCCCGCCTGGAGACTGAGGCAAACGCCGTCCACCGCGCGCAGGGCATCCGGGCCGCGACCGAAATCGAGCCGGAGGTTGTTAATTTCGAGGAGGGGCATGCGTCAACGTCGGTCGTTGAGAGTCTGAAGGAGCGAGGAACGGAATGGGGGCTGGCAGTGCCGGCGTGTGGACCTGCCCGGATTCAAGCTTCCATTCGATTTCGGCGCGGTTAACGGTTGACCGTTCTTTTGGCTCATGTCCAGGCAACTTGCGATGGTCGCGATCGGCGGATGCGTCGTCGAGCTTGAAACGCTGGAGCGCGGGAAAGAGGACCGGAAGCACTGCCGTTGAATCAAGCCTGGCGTTCTCTCGGTGGCGTTAATGACCAATGCCCAATGACCAATCCCCAAAGAATGCCCAATGACCAATGCCCAATGACCAATGACCAAGGGGCGCTCACGACGGCCTCTGCGGCTGTTCTGGTCGAGCTTTGGGCATTAGGGGTATTTACTTCACTCAAACGTCCCCAGTAGGCAGCATGCGCTGCCTCGCACTTTCGGCGGTCAGCGCTGCAAAGCACACGGATCGTGGACGACGGATGCAACTGATATTTTTTTGAGCCGACCGCCATGAAGAAAGCAACAGGTCGCGGTGGGATAAGCCGTCCCTCAGTATCCGTGAAATCCGCGCCATCCGTGGTCTTCTCCGATTTTTCTTCCCGAGGTTAACCACGGATTACTCGGATGACACGGATGATTCTCGCTCAGACCAGCACCTGGACGAGTATCGCACCGAGTTGACCTTGCAGTTCAATCGGCCCAAGTCTGCTTCGGGCAGAAAGGTCCCCTCTCGGCCGGGCGAGCAAGCGGTCTGAATCGAGCCAGCACCTTTTGTTTCGCTGACCCGGACCACAATCGGTCGAGTACTGTTGAGTCACGTAAATAGCCCTATTGGGCATTGGGGCTTGGTCACTCATTGGTCATTGGTCATTGGTCATTGGTCATTGCGAGCAAAGGGCTCTCATTGGTTCTTAATTCAACGGCAGTGCCCCGGGGGAGGGCCGGGGTGGGGAATGTGCAAGGACATAGCTTACACTTTTGTGCATAGACATCGCTTCCACTTTTTGCATCGCCACAAGCCAGAATCGCCGGCAACAAACTGTATTCCATCTCACGGTCCGGGGTTTATGTTTGGGCCGTGCCATCGAACGGTGCCTACGCGCTCGTGCGGCTGCGGAACGGCGCGGTCAGTGTCCATTCCGCGGCGTACGGGGAAACGATGCATCCCGGGGTCGGGCCGGAGGCGGAAGCGGAGGCGATCTACGTGCAACAACTCGGCCTGGCGGAGCGGTTGCGCGGGCACCAGGGGGAATTTGTCGTGTGGGACGTCGGTTTGGGGGCGGCAGCCAACGGGCTGACCGTGCTGCGCGCGACACGCGACACCGGGGTGGCCCTGCGATTGATCAGCTTCGAGCAGACGCTCGAGCCGCTGCAGTTTGCCTTCGACCACCGGGCGGCATTGGGCTATTTCCGCGGTTACGAGCCGGCAGTGAAACAACTCCTCTCCCACGCAGAGGCCGAGTTCCGGAGCGGCCGATCCGCCGTGCGTTGGGAGCTGCACCTGGCCGATTTTCCCGCGTTGCTGCGGACGGCGGCGGCGCAAGCCATCCCGAAGCCGCACGCCATCCTGTATGACCCGTGGTCGCCGGCCAAAAACCCCGGGATGTGGACGGCGCCGCTTTTCGCGGACTTGTTCCGGTTACTGGATCCGGCGCGGCCCTGCGTGCTGCCGACCTATTCGCGCAGCACGATGTTGCGGGTGGCGCTGCTGCTCGCCGGCTTCCAGGTTGGAGCGGGACGGGCCGCTGGCCGCAAGGAAGAGACGACGCTGGCGGCCAACCTGCGCGGACGGATCGCCCAGCCGTTGGACGGGCGGTGGCTGGAGCGGGCACGTCGTTCGCCCAGCGCCGAGCCGCTTTGGGAAGCGGCCTATCGGCAGGCGCCGTTGGCCCCGGTGACGGAGGCCCGGTTGCGGCGTCATCCGCAGTTCCAATAAGTCACGTGCAACTCGTACCTCGTAAACTGCTCCAGAGACCTGGCGGTCGGACCAGCCCACTGGTCCGTTTGAAGGCAAGGACCTCCCAGGAGAAGTCCAGCGGCCCGCGGCCTATTTGACGATCTGGCCGAGGATGTTCTGGCGCAGGACGACCCCGTAGTATCGGCTGTCTTCACTGTTAGCGCGGTTGTCCCCCAGCACGTAGTACTGGTCTGGACCCAATTGGACCCATTTCTCTTTCATGTCGGGCGAATCGGTCCGCACTCCTTTGTCCAGGTAAGGCTCATGCAAGCGCTTGCCGTTCACGAAAATCTTCCCTTCCCTGAGATTGAGCCAGTCGTAGGGCCGGCCGACGATGCGCTTGACCGCGTAATCATTGTGGCCGGGATCCTTGATCACGACGACGTCGCCCCGTTGCGGTGGCAGGAACAGGTAACGCCAGCGGTTGAGGTAATAATGTTCTCCATCCCGGAGGGTGGGCGACATGCTGCGGCCCTGGATGACGACCGCGGTGATGACGAACCGGCTGGCCAGAAAGTAGGCTGGAATGGAGAAAATCAGCACGCAGACCAGGACAAAGGCCTGCCGCTTGAGCCCGGGACCGGACTGGTTGGACGCGCGGGCCCTCGGCCGCAGCGAAGGCGAAGAAGGGCTGAGTTGCAGCACGCTCGGTTTTTCGTCGCGCAATCTGAGAGGGGGGCGAGTCCCCCCCTCCCAGAGCGAGCGGAGCTTCGTTCGGGTTGGCGGATGATCGGGCATACGGTCTTGCAAAATCTGTCCGCCATAGGTACGGCTGGAGCGGTTAGCCAACAATTGGAGCAACTACTCCGTGGGCCGTACGAGCGGCTACCCGCGCGTGGCCCGGGGAAATGCGTAGAATGAAACTCAGAAGGACGGCGGCCTGACTGGATGAGCGCGAAGCACTCGCATCTGAAGGACCTCGATTACTCGGTGGTGCAGCAATGCATGCACTGTGGATTGTGCCTGCCGACCTGCCCCACTTACGACGCCACCCGGCTGGAACGCAACAGCCCGCGCGGACGCATCGCTCTGATGCGCGCCATCGCCGATGGCCGGCTCGAAGCCAGCGAGACCTTCGCCCGGGAAATGTATTTCTGCCTCGGCTGCCTGGCCTGCATGACGGCCTGCCCGGCTGGCGTGAATTACGCCGAGCTCTTCGAACACGCCCGGGCGGAAGCGGAGCAGAGCGGCGCGCTTGCTTCGCCGAAACGCAGCTTCATCCGCCATTTCACCCTCGGCTGGCTATTCATGGATTTGAGCCGATTGCAACTGCTCGGGCACGCGCTGAGGCTCTACCAGCAACTTGGCTTGCCGACGTTCCTTCGCCGATCCGGCATGCTCCGCCTGCTGCCCAAACGATGGCGCGAGCTCGAAGCCATGACGCCCACCGTCCAGCCAAGGTTCTCCTCCGAGCTGATCAATCCCGTCACGCCCGCCGTGGGCGCGAAAGAGTATCGTGTCGCCATGCTCAGCGGTTGCGCGCAGGACCTGATCTTCAGCGACGTGAATCGTGACACCGTCGAAGTGCTCGCCCGCCATGGCTGCGAGGTCATCACGCCCCCGGACCAACTCTGCTGCGGTTCGCTCCATGCCCACAACGGCGAATGGGAAATGGCGCAGTCGCTCGCCCGCCGGAACCTCGAGCAGTTTCCCCCGGACCAGTTCGACGCGATTATCAGCAATGCCGCGGGCTGCGGTTCACACCTCAAGCACTACGCGGCGTTGCTCGCAGGCGATCCGGTTTACGAGAAACGCGCTGCCGAGTGGGACCGCAAAGTCAAAGACATTCACGAATGGCTGGCGCAGATTGGCCTGCGGCCGCCTGCCAGCCCGGCCGGGCCACCGCAGCGGGTCACCTACCATGAAGCCTGCCATCTCTGTCACGGCCAGCAGATCACCCTGCCGCCGCGCCAGCTGTTGCGCTCGATTCCGAACCTCGAGTTGACCGAATTGCCGGAGAGCACCTGGTGTTGTGGCAGTGCGGGGATTTACAACCTCATTCAACCGGAGATGGCCGCGGCCCTCTTGCAACGCAAGCTCAAACACATTCGCGCGACGCAGTGCCACATCGTGGCGACGGCCAACCCGGGCTGCCTGCTGCAACTGCTGAACGGGGCCAAAAAGGAAGGATTGGCGCTGCGCGTGGTTCATCCCATCACGCTCCTGGCCGAAGCCTGCCGCAGAACCGGCTGAGCCGGGTCTACTCCTTCGCTCGTTCGTTCGCGCTCCCGCGCCGGTAGCCCAGCAAGTCGACCGTGACGTACGCATAGCCGATCTGACGGAGCGCCGTGGCGACCTGGGCGGCGGTTCCTTCGCCCACCAGCCGCGAGATTTCGTCGAGCCCAACCTCAATTCGGGCCAGCGGCCTTTGCTTCAGATCCGGATGGTGATGGCGGACGCGAACTTCGCGGAAGCCGAGATTTCGCAGCAACTCCTCCGCCTGCTCGATCATCCGCAACTTTTCCGGCGTGACCGCTTCGCCGTAAGGAACACGGGAACTGAGGCAGGCCATTTGCGGTTTATGGGAGGTCGGCAGGCCCAGGCGCGCGGAAAGCTCGCGGATCTCTGCTTTGGTCAAACCCACTTCCTTGAGCGGAGCGCGGATGGCGAACTCCTGGGCGGCCTGCGCGCCGGGACGAATGTCGCCCTCGTCGCTGACGTTCTCGCCGTAGGCAATCACCGCGAAACCTCCACTCCTGGCAATGGGCGTCAATTCGCTGAATAATTCGTGCTTGCAGAAGTAACAGCGGTTGACTGGATTCGCGAGGTAGGCGGGGTTGTCAAATTCGGCGGTCCGGACGACCCGCACCGGGATCTCAAATTGTTTGGCGATGTCCAGCGCCTCCTTGAGCTCCTGGCGTGGCAGGCTTGGCGAATCCGCGATCACCGCCAGGGACTTTTCTCCCAGAACCTCCCGGGCCACGCGCGCCAGAAACACCGAGTCCACCCCGCCGGAATAGGCCACGACGCAGGAGCCAAACGACTCAAGCAAGGCGCGGAGTTGTTCCAGTTTCTGGACGGACACAAACCAAGTTTGCCATGGGCGAAACGGCTTGTCGAGACAACCCCGGAGCGCGGGCCGTCCCGGGGCGCAGCGCAAAGCCCGCAGCCGAGATCCTGGATGGTTCCACCTCGCCTGTTCCGGTCACGCGCTGCGGACGGGGGACCGTCCGCGCGCCGGTCGATTCTGGCTCCGCCGCGCTGCGTTCTCTCCCGCTCCCAATGCCCGTCTGCGACGAACTCTAAATTGCGCGCTTGACGGCTTGGGCGAAAGGTGTCTGGAGCAGTTCGGCGGGCCAGAGGCTGCGCTTGCAATCCGGCCAAAGGCCCTTCATGCTTACGCTGCATTTTTTCCGGCGTGGGGATGGCCCGTCGTTTTCACGCCACGACACAAAGCACATGAGCACATCGCCCGAAGCGGATTTTGATCTCGAGAAACTGTTCCTCCCGGCCTGGGCCAAGGAGTCGCCGCAACACAACCAGTACGCCAAATACGAAGGCGTCCCGGAACGACGCGATGACCGCAGGAGAGAGGGACGCGACCGTCGGCCGCGCCGGCCCGAGCACGGCGGCGCCCGTGGCCCGTCCTCGCCCAAAGGTCCGGAGCGGGGTGGCGGACCGCGCCCGCCGCGGCCCGGGGGAGGAGGCAAAGGACGGGATCGCAGGCCAGAGGCCGGTCGCCCGGCTCCGCCGGTGCAGCCTTTGCCCGAGGTGCAAATCGCCTTCACCCCCGAGGAACATGGCGTGGATCTTCTGACCCGCCAGATTCGCATCACCGGACGGGCCTATCCGCTCTTTGAAATCGCGCAGCTCATCTTACAGAAGCCGGACCGGCACTCGGTCACTTTCAGCGTGAAGAAGCGGCCGGACGGCACGGTCATCCAGCCGCTGTTTCTTTGCGCGCTGGACGACACTCTCTGGCTGTCGGAGAACGACGCCGTGCGTTACGTCCTGGATCGGCACTTCGCCACCTTTTACCAGGCGGAACGGACCCGGATCGATCCGCCCAAAGGAGTGTATACGTTCGTCGCCCAATGCGGCATGAGCGGCGTCATCCTCGGGCCGCCCAATTATCACGATTACCAGAACCAGCTCCGCAAATTGCACGCGGAAAGATTCGCGCGGATGCCGTTCGATGCCTTCAAGGCCCGGGTGCGAATCGTGAAGGACGATGAGGTCGTCAAGAAATGGGTCGAAGACCAAAGCTGGAAGACGGAATACATCTGTTTGAACCTGCCGGAAGCCTTGAGGCTGCCCAACCTCGAGGAAGTCGAGAAACATTTCCGGCAGGTCCACCTGGCCAACATCATCAAGTCGACCGAGACCCAGCGCCTGAGCGGCACGGCCAGCCGGAACATTCGGGACCGGGATCTCCTGCGACTGCTGCGCCAGCAATGGGAGGATCAAAAGCGGTTCCCATTGCAAATCGCCACTGTGTTGAGCCAGCAGTTCGCCGCGCGAGGGCTGCAATTCTTCAAAGTGAACCGGACCGTCACGCACGTCTCCGTGGCTCGCCCGCATTATCTCGACCTGGAAACCACGCCCGTTTCTGAAGGAGTCAAGCGCATCGTCGATTTCATCAACGCCACGCCGAAGTGCTCGCACAAACAACTGTTGGCCGCCCTCGCGCCCCGGCCCGCGGCGCCGGCGCCCCCCGGCCAGGCCGTCGTCCCGCCCCCCGGCAGGGAAGCCGCCCCGGCGGATCCGTCGCCGGAAATGGCGGTCGTGATGACCGACCTGCACTGGCTGATTCATCAGGGACATGTGATCGAATTCGCGAACGGCATCCTGGAAACCGCCAAGAAGCCGGTGGCCAGGCCGCCCAAGCCGATTGGCCCGGGGGTCCAGCCTCCGGCTCCCGCCGAAACCACCAAGACCGCCGAAACGGACGTCCCCCTGGTCCCGGCCGTCGAAGCCCCGACGAATCAGGCCGAGGCCGAGGCCCCGCCGATCGAACCCGTGAGCAACGAAGCGCCGGCCGGAACGAGCAGCCAGCCGCTCACCGTCACAGATCCACTGCCCCCAGATTGAGCGGCGCCAGCCTTGATTCGCTCCGCATGTCGCCGGCAGCACCGCGCGGTGCGCCGGACCCGGGCGAAGTTATGAGCCACCTCAACCGACCCTGCTCTCTGTCGCACTGGATTTTGATCCTGCTGCTGGCCCTGGTCGCACCAGGCCGCAGCTCCAGGGCCGAGACCAACGCGGAACCGGCGCCGGGAGCGATCACGGCCCCCGCCATCATCCCGCCGGCCATCAACCCGCCCGCGACCAACGCGCCCGCGATCGGCGCCTTCGCCAACAGCGCAGCCCCGACCAACGCGCGCGACGCCAACACGGCCGTCCCCAGCCCGCTGGTTAGCAACGCGCCGGCGGACCCCGACCAGCCGTTACGCGCCTACTTGAAACTTCAGGAACAGCTTCACGCCGCTTTGCTCGCCATCGAGCAAGCGCGGCTCGAGTCCAGCCAGGAAACACGTGCCAACTCGGCATCACTCGCCACGCGGCTGGAGCAACTGGAGAAGACCCTGGCCAGCCAGCGGGAAGAGCGGTGGCAGGCCGCGCAGGACTCCAACCGGACCCTGGTCATGCTGGGTGCCACCATTGTCGGGCTGGGGATGCTGGCCCTCGCCTTCACCGCCCTGTTCCACGCGCGCGGGTTGAATCGGCTGACGGAAATCGCCTCCGGGCTCGCCGGCCGGGCAGCGGACGATTCGGGTCGCGGCGAAAAGCTCCTGCGCGACAGCGGCACCGCCAACGGCACCGGCCAATCGTTGCTCGCGACGATCCAGCGATTGGAACAGCGGATGGCGGAGTTGGAGCACTCGGCACCCCGGGCGCTGTCCTTCAGCGAGTCCAACCCGCCCGACGGCGAAACGGCCTTCCCAGGCGAGCGTGGCACCGGGCCCGCTTCTCGCCCGTTGGATCACGTTTCTGCCCTGCTGGGCAAGGGGCAGGTGCTGGTAAGTTTGGGCCAGGCCGAGGCCGCCTTATCCTGCTACGACCAGGCCCTCGCCGAAGCGCCAACTCACGCGGAAACGCATTTGAAAAAGGGACTGGCCCTGGAGCGACTCAAACGATTCGGCGAAGCCATCGCCTGTTACGATCGGGCGATCGACCTCAACCCTGCCCTGACCCAGGCCTATCTCTGCAAAGGCGCCGTGTTTAATCTGCAGGAACGCTACGCCGACGCGCTCGAGTGTTATGAAAGAGCGCTCGTTTCCGAGATGAAACCCTGAGGCTATTTGCCGATGCAGAACTGGCTGAAGATGGAGTCCAGCAAATCTTCCGTCGAGGTTTTGCCAACCACCTCCCCGACGGCGTCGACGGCGATGCGCAGATCCAGCGCGACCAGTTCCAACGTCAGGTCCGCCCCGAGCGCTTCGAGCGTCCGGACGGTGGCGGCACGAGCCCGCTTGAGCGCGTCCTGGTGACGCGAGTTGATCGTCACCTGCCACATTTCGGCGTTGATTTCGCCAGACCAGATCTGTCGTTGGATCGCGTCCTTCAACTCCTCCAAACCTTTCCCCGTGAGGCAGCTGACCTCCACCACGGGAGACGAGAGTCCGGCGGGCCAATCGAGTCGCCGGGGCAGATCGGCTTTGTTGCGGATGAGGAGGCGCTTCTTGCCCGCGAATTCGGCCAGGTATTGATCGTCCGCAGGCGTGCGCGGTTCGGAGGCGTCGAGGACGTGAAGTATCAATTCCGCCCGGCCGAGCGATTCGCGGCTGCGGCGGATGCCTTCGCGTTCGAGGTCGTCGCCCACCTCGCGCAGGCCGGCCGTGTCGATCAACACCAGGGGCAGGCCGCGGATGTTGGCCGTTTCTTCGATCGTGTCGCGCGTCGTTCCGGGGATGGGAGAAACGATCGCCCGGTCGTGCCCGAGCAACTGGTTCAGCAGGCTCGATTTCCCGGCGTTCGGCCGTCCCACGATGGCGGCGCGGATGCCGCGTCGGAGAATTTGGCCTTCGTTGGCGGTGCGGAGCAACTCGTCCATGAAAGCCAGGCCGTGGTCCAGTCGCCCGATCAACTGCTGCCTGGTGTCGGGCGAGATGTCCTCCTCGGGGAAATCGATGTGCGCCTCCACGTGGGCCAGGGTGCGCATCAGCTCATCGCGAAGGTGGTTGATGCGTTGCGAGAGTTTGCCGGCGAGTTGCTCGTGGGCGGCCGCCAGCGCCAGCTCGGTGCGCGAGTGGATCAGGTCGGCCACCGCTTCGGCTTGCGCCAGGTCGATGCGACCGTTGAGAAAGGCGCGTTTGGTGAATTCGCCCGGTTGCGCCAGGCGCGCCCCGTTTTCCAGCAGGGTGTCGAGCACCAGCTTGGCGGGAAGCAATCCGCCGTGACAACTGATCTCGACCGTGTCTTCCCGCGTGAACGTGCGCGGCGCCCGCAGGACGGCCAACAACACGTCGTCGATCACGCGCTGCTCCCGTTCGATCCGCCCGTACTGAATGGTGTGGGTCGGCGCCGCGGAAGGTTTGCGCGAGGACGGCCCGAGCGGAACGAAGCACCGGTCCGCCAACGCCAACGCCTGGGGACCAGACAAGCGAATGACGGCCAGCCCGCCTTCCCCCAGCGGAGTGGCGATCGCCGCAATCGTATCGTCGAGCATCATGGCAGATCCGAAGCTCCTGGCGCGGGCGTCCGCGCGCGCGGATGCCGGCGCGACTCACCTCGTGATCGCCGAAGCTCGGAGATCAATCAACATGGCGGCATTGGCCCGCCCGGTTTTCGGCATCCCGGCCCTGCAGGAAGAGCCGCGCTTTTTCGTAGCTTTTCTTGTGCAGGTAATGGAGCAGCGACGGGTCGGTCTGCGCGGGCAGTTGGCGGGTCAATTCCTCGAGACGCGAGAAGTGCGGCCGCAAGTCCGGCTTGGGCTGGGCCGTGGCCGTGGCCGTCGCCAGGGCCGCCACCGCTTGCTCCAGTTCCAGCAGCGCCTGAAGGATTTTTTGTTCCGTGTCGGTCATGGGGACATCGATAGCGCAATCGGTCGTTTCCACCAAGGGCAAACCTCCGTGGGCGTTGTAACTGCCAGTTGTGAGGTCCGCCTTTACCCTTATCGTTTCCGCTGGATCCCGCGGGCATCAAAGCTGCCATCGTTGCGGCCCAACGATCCGTCAGAACCGAGCACACAGGTCTGAGTGAAGCGATGCCATGGCTGTCGTCGGCCCGAGAGCCTGTGCAGCAGTTGCACAGGCAGATATCCGTGAAATCCGGGACATCCGTGGTCGCCTCAGACTATTGGTTTCCCAGAATGAGTACAACCAACAGCACCATCGTTGCGCCAAGGATATGGCAAGAGCGACCCTCGAGTTGCGCCAGCAGAGGTCGACCACGGATGTCCCAGATTTCACGGATAAGAAGATGCTGTCGGAAGTGAGTGACTGTCACCATATCAGTGCAAAGGTGAGAAAGTCGGTTGCTTGTAATCGGCTTTCTCAGGGGGGTTGTCCGAACCCACAGTGTCCGGCGCGTGAATGGTGGGACATGTATAATCCCGGGGGAGAAGCCCCACTGCTATTAATCAAGCCGGGGTTCTCTCGGTGGCCATTCTTCCCAATGCCCAGTGCCCAATGCCCAATGAATGACCAAGCCCCAATGCCCAAAGCTCGACCAAAACAGCCGCAGGGGCCGTCCTGAGCGCCACTTGGGCATTGGGCATTCTTTGGTCATTGGTCATTGGTCATTGGTCATTTAAGTTGCTCCTTGAAAAACGGTTTACTCCTCGAATGATGTCGTGCGTGAAGTACGACGTGAAGCCGCGGCGCGCCCCGCGCTACCTCGGCATCGAAGGCGGCGGCACACGCACCGTGGCGTTGCTGGAGGAGTCCGACGATGACCGCGCCTTGCGCATCGAAGCCGGGCCGGCCAATTTGCGGTTGCTGACCGATGAGCAACTGGCGCGGCATTTCCGCGACATCGCCCAGGCGTTACCCAAACCGACCGCGATGGCCATCGGCATGGCCGGCGCTCGGACGGAGAGCGATCGGGAACGCATCCGCCGCGCCGCCGCCCGCGCCTGGCCCGACATTCCCTGCTACGCGACGAATGATTTGGAAACCGCGCTGATGGCGGCCGAGGAAACTCCGGGACAGGGCGAGGCAATGCCGCGTCCCGTCCGCCCCGCTCAAGGCGCGGCAGGCGCCGCGCGGCTTCCTCCAACCCGCGTGCTCGTCCTCAGCGGCACCGGTTCGTGTTGTTTCGGGCGAACCCGGGATGGCCAGACCGCGAAGGTCGGCGGGTGGGGGCATCTCCTGGGCGACAAGGGGAGCGGTTATGAGATCGGCCTGCGCGCGCTCAAGGCGGTCGTTTATTATTTCGATTGCGACGGGAAATGGCCGCGGCTGGGACGGCGTCTCCTGCGCGCATTGCAACTCAACGAGCCGGATCAGTTGATCGACTGGGCCCGGAGCGCCAGCAAGACCGACCTGGCCGCCTTGGCGGTGGAAGTGTTTCGGGCCTGGAGCAGCCACGACCGAATCGCCGCGGACGTTCTCGAAGCGGCCGCCGAGAGCCTGGCCCGGGACGCGGTGAGCTGCGCCCGGCGCCTGGCCAGGGAGGGTGGGCTGGTCCAATTCGTCCTGGCGGGAAGTGTTCTGCTCAAGCAGCCGCGATTTGCGAGGATGCTCGGGCGGGAACTGAAACGACGCTGGAAAGGAGCCATCATCTCGCCGCTGAAACAGGAGAGTGTTCGTGGGGCAGTGGCTTTGGCCGAACAACATTTTCCGCCAGTATCCCGGGAGCGCATCCCGCCCGCCGCTTCCAGCTCAGCGGTGACTCGACGACGGAATACCGTGTCCGCCCAGCCGGTTTCGTTCGATCCCATCTCATCGCTGGCCAATTCCGCGACGGAACAGCGCCATCCGCTCTCCTTCGGGCTCGACCGGCTCTCGTTGCCGCAGGCGATCGCGCTGATGCTGCGGGAGGACGAAAGAATCCCGGCCGCGCTGCTGGCGGAGCGGAAGAAGATTGAGCAAGGCGTGAACCGAATCGTGCGTTCCTTCCGGCAGGGAGGCCGCTTGTTTTATGTGGGCGCGGGCACGAGCGGACGATTGGGCGTCCTGGACGCGAGCGAGTGTCCGCCCACCTTCCGGACGGACCCTGAATTGGTCCAGGGCCTGATCGCGGGAGGACAGCACGCCTTGTGGGAGGCGGTGGAAGGAGCGGAGGACGATCCTGGAGCCGGCGCCCGGGCCGTGGTGTTTCGCGGCGTGGGTCGGCGCGACACCGTGGTGGGCATCAGCGCGAGCGGGCGCACACCCTTCGTCTGGGGCGCGCTCCGCGAGGCCGGGCGGCGGGGCGCGACGACGCTGCTGCTCTGTTTCAATCCGAACCTGGTCATCCCGCGGGCCGACCGTCCCACGCTGGTCATCGCGCCGAAAATCGGGCCGGAACTTCTCACCGGCTCGACCCGGTTGAAAGCCGGCACGGCCACCAAGCTCATCCTGAACATGTTCACCACCCTCGCCATGGTCCGAATGGGCAAGGTGCTGGGCAACCTGATGATTGATGTCAAAGCGTCGAACAGCAAACTGCGCGACCGGGCCGTGCGCATCGTGCGGGAGTTGACGGGAGTTGATTACGGGACGGCGCAGGCGGCGCTGACGCGGACGCGGTGGCAGATCCGGGCCGCCTGTCGCCGGCTGGAGCGGCGGGGAACCTCGTCCTGACGGACTCAGGCAAGAATTTTTTCCTCGAGCACCTGCACCGCGACGAAGTGCGCCAGCCCGGTCGTCCCGAGGAGCAGGAAGGAACAGCAGACAAAAAGGCCCAGGGCGTTGGAAGGGTCGGGCCGCATGACCAACGGGATGCCGCGATAGAGAAAGGAGAGGGCGAGGAAAATGCCGATGCCGTAGCAGACCCAAGTATTGATGGCCGGCACCCCGTCGAGCAGGCGCAGCAGGAACAGCGGGCTCAGGGAATAGGCCAGGATGGTGAAGCATTCCGTATAGCTGTGCCGGCGTTGAAAACTGGCCCCGATCGCCTGCAAAGCGACGGCGCCAAGATAAACGATGACGAGACTGAGGATGGCGTGGGTCAATTCGTAGCGCAGCGCCAGGTCGCCGGAAACTTTGACCAGGCGTTCGGTTACCTCGGCGCGTTCCACACCGAGTCGCATCAGGCCCAGCGCCTCCCCGAGACAGGTCAACAAAAGCCAGGGCAGGAGAAAAGACAGGGAGAGTCTCACCACCGTGTGCCGGTCATTCTTGATCGCCTCCCAGGTTCTGGATGAATCAAAAAGCAGCAGCAGAGCCCTAATCATGCAGGCGCAGTTGTAGCGGCGGGAAGCGGCCGCTGACAATGAAATTGCAATGATTCGTCCGGGATGAAATTGTGAGCAGTGAGCCCGAGCCTTGCGGCCACGTTGCGCGCCGACGGGAGGACGCACGGCATTCTTTTCTTCCCTTCGGACCAACCGCTTGCTTAATTCAACGCGAACGATGAACGTCAACCTGGGTATTTGGGACAAACTTACCAAGTTGGTTCTCTTTCTCCTCTTCGTGGCCGGCTTGCTGGCCGTCTTCTTCTGGTACCTCCCGCTCATCGAGAAGAACCGGCGCTATCGCAAGCAGGTCATCGCTCTGGATGCGCGGATCGTCGAACAGGAAAAGCTGGGCCATCAACTGAAGAATTCAATTGATTCGTTGCAGAACGATCCCCGAGTCGTCGAGCGCCTGGCGCGGGAAAAACTCAACCTGGCCAAAACCAACGAGATGGTGGTGCGTTTTGAAGAGCCGGGCAAAGGGGAGCAAAGACGCTCACCGTGAACCGCCGGATTGCGGATTGCGGATTGCGGATTGCGGATTGCGGATTGCGGATTGCGGACTCCGCCACCGTTCATGGCCGCTGAGCAGGACCGAAAGGAACAGGGGGCTTTCCATGAACCTCCCGATTGCGGATTGCGGATTGCGGATTGCGGATTGCGAGCTCCGCCACGGTTCATGGTCCCAAAGCGCGGTCATTAAACCGTGGAGGCTTTCCATGAACCGACCGTTGCGTGGGCCTCAATGGCCAATGAGCAATGAGCAATCTGAAGGTCCGGATATTGCACATTGCTCATTGCACATTGCTCATTGCTCATTCTGGCGCAAGATTCCACAGCCACACGTTCATGGCCCCAACTCACGTCCAAAGTTTGGAGGTGTTCCCTCTCCATGAACCGACTTGTCACTTGTCACTTGTAACTGGCGATTTGCGGATGCTCTTCCCCATTGTGACGCTGTTTTCAATTTCCAGTTACCAGTTACCAGTTACCAGTTACCAGTTACAAGTCTCAATGGTTCATGGTCCCAATTCGCCGCGCGCCTCAAACCGTCATGATCTCCGTTTCTTTGTGCGCCAGATGCGCGTCGATCTTGGCGATGTACTGATCGGTCAGCTTCTGCGCCTCCTTCTCTCCATGCGCCAAATCGTCCTCGGTAATCTTGCCTTCCTTGGATTCCTTCTTGAGATGCTCGATGGCGTCCCGGCGCACGTGCCGGATGGCCACGCGCCCGTTCTCCGCCATCTTGTGGATCACCTTCACAAATTCCACGCGCCGTTCCTGACTCAGTTCGGGCAGCACGATCCGGATGACCTTGCCCTGGACCGAGGGGTTGAGGCCCAGGTTCGCTTTCTGAATGGCCTTCTCGATCGGATGGGCCGTCCCCGCGTCCCACGGTTGAATCACCAGCAACCGCGGCTCCGGCGTCGTGATCCCGGCCAGTTCGCGGATGCGCATCTGGGAGCCATACACTTCGACGAGGATGTTCTCGACCAGGGCAGGCGACGCCTTGCCCGTGCGCACGCCGGCAAACTCGTGCACGACGACTTCCTCGGTCTTAATCATCTTTTCTTCCGCCTCGAGCAAAATGTCGTCCATTGGCATAACGCTGCCACCTTAGCAAACCGGGCGCGGGCTGTATAGAGGCAAACCGGCCTGCTTCCTCCGCCTACCCAGGCGATCCCAGCGGCAGCGCGGCCAGGCAAGAATAGCGACTGCCGCCCGGCAGCAGTTCGCTGCGCATGAGCTCGATCTGGTCGGCCGTCCACTCCCCGAAGCGGCGGTCGACCGCGCCCGCCACGAAGTTGGCCAGCGCTTCCGCGTGTCGGCGATGGAGATGCCGCGTGCGTCCCAACGTGACGTGGCCCGTGAAATCTTTTTCGACCGGCTGCCGGGTGAAGTCCTCGGTGGCCGCAACGATGCGCTGATGCAACTCCGTCAACCGTTGCCCAGCGTCACCCACGCCGATCCAAATCACGCGCGGAGACCGTGTGTCCGGGAAACAACCGGCCCCCTCGGCCACGAGCTGGAGCGGCCCGAAACCAGCCGTCGCCGCCGCGAGGTGCGCGGTCAGCGGGTCCACCTTGGAGGTGGCCACGTCGCCGAGGAAACGCAGGGTCAAGTGGACCTGCTCCGGCCGGGTCCAGCTGGCCGCGCGGGCCGGCCATTGCGCGCGCAACTCCTGCTGCGCCGCCGCGAGGCGGGCTTTCACCTCGGGCGGCACGGCCAGCGCCACGAACAGCCGCAAGCTCGGTTCCGCCGCGCTCATCGCCCTGGTCAGGCCGGCTCCTGTTGCGTCAGGCAATGGAACGAGCCGAGGCCCCAGATCAACTCGGATGAATCCACCCCGATGACCCTGCGATCGGTAAACTCGCGTTGCAGGATTTCGAGCACTTCCCGGTCGTAACGCTGGCGGAACGTCGGCACCAGCACGGCCTGGTTGGCGATGTAAAAGTTCGCATAGCTGGCCGGTAAACGCTGCCCCTGACTCTCCACCATGCCGGGCATCGGCAGCTTCACGATCTGAAACAGCCGATCGTTTTGGTCGCGGGCCAGGCGCAGCCGGCGAAGATTCTCCTGCAACGCCGGATAGTTCGCATCCTCGATGTCTTCTTCCACGACGGTGACAATCGTGCTCGGGCTGATGAATCGCGCCAGGTCGTCCACGTGGCCATCGGTGTCATCTCCGACAATCCCTTCGCCGAGCCAGATGATTTTCTCGATGCCAAGGTAGTCGCGCAGGCAGCGGGAGATCTCGGTTTGGTCGAGTCGCGGATTCCGGTTCGGGTTGAGCAGGCACGACTCGGTGGTGAGCAGGGTGCCGAGCCCGTTGACGTCGATGGAACCGCCTTCCAGGACCATGCCCGGAGTGAACAGCGGCAACTCGCGCAATTGGGCGACGTGCTGCGGAATGGCGTCGTCCAGGTCGAAGGGGGGATATTTATTGCCCCAGGCGTTGTAGCCCCAATCCACCACCGCCCGCTCCCGCTGGCCGCCGTGGTCGCGCACGAGAAAAATCGGACCGTGATCGCGGCACCAGGGTTCGTAAGCGGGGAAGTGATGAAAGTGAACGCGCTGCAGCGGTGTTTTATGTTTCGTGAGCAGGGACCGCACGGTGGCCTCCATCTGGGGATTCCAGACGTTGATATTCACGTCCTCGCCCTGGACGAGGTGGCGGATCAATTCCGCATAAAGCTGGGGAATCAGCTCGTATCGGCCGGGAAAACTGATGCCTTCGGGACGCGGCCAGGTCAGCCACGTGCCCGCGTGCGGCTCCCACTCGCCCGGCATGCGAAACCCGAGTTTGGCGGGGGTCTTGCTGTAGAATAAGGTCGTGCCGTCGCTCATGGCCAGGCGTTCAAGGCAAAGGTTCCCCGCGCGCGGCTCGGAAAAGCCGATACCATTCGTCGCGGGAGAGTTCCAGGTCCGCGGCTCGCGCGGCTTGACGAATCTTTTCTGGATTGGTGGAGCCGACGATCGGCACGATGCGGGCCGGATGTTTCAGAAGCCACGCCAGGGCGACGACCGCGCGGCTGGTTTCCCGCGCCTGGGCGATGGCGTCGAGCAACTCCGTCACCGCTTGTGGACGGTAGCCCTGCTGCGACGGCAGCAGGCGCTTGGCCCCCTCGCCCAGTTGTCCCGCGGCCAATGGACTCCAGGCCATCGGGGTGAGCTTTTCCGCCTGGCATTGGTCGAGCGTCCCGTCCTCGAAACAATGCAGGTTCGCCAGGCTGATCTCGACCTGGTGGACGGCCAGCCGCATGGGACAAGCCTTCTGCAGGGCCGCGACCTGCGACGGCCGAAAGTTGCTCACGCCAAACTCGCGGACTTTGCCGGCTTGCTGCAACTGGCTGAATGCGCCCGCCACTTCCTCCGCATCCATCAGGTAATCGGGCCGGTGCAATTGATACAGGTCGATCGATTCGACCCCGAGTCGATGCAGGGACTGTTCACAGGCGCGCACGATATGATCGGCCGAGAAGTCATAGCGATAGGGCGAATCGGGCTTCGGATCGCCGGCCCGGCGAATGCCGCACTTGCTCGTAATCAGCACCGCCCGGCGCATCTCCGGGACTTCCTTGAGCACTTGTCCGAAGATCTTTTCCGCTTCGCCGTGACAGTAAATGTCGGCGTGGTCGAACAGGGTGTAGCCAGCGTCAAAGGCCGTCAGCACCGCCTTGCGCCCGTCCGCCCGCGAGTTGGCGCTCACCTCGGACGGGTCCCACGTCCCGGCGATGCGCCAACAACCGTAAGCCAGTCGGCTGCTCGACAGCTCAGAGGTTCCCAGTGGGATCACTTTCATTTCATTCAAGTCCGAACGCGGCCAGATTAAGCCTGGCGGCCCGGAGTCGCAAAGCCAATCTCGGAGACTATCCCGGGGCGCTTGATTTTTCATCTGACAATGGGGGCCCGCTTTGCTTCACTCTCGTGAAGCCATCCATGAGTCGAACCGTTGATCCAATCCCGCGTTGGCCGAAGGCCGGCCGGCGGAGCCAGTTTCTCCTCGTCGGCTTGGCGCGGCTGCTCGGCGCGTTGGCCCCGGCGGCGGCGGCGGCCCTCGTCTGCCAGGGGGCGGCGGCCGGCGAGCAGCGCGCTGCGCCGAAAATCGATTTTAATCGCGATATCCGGCCCATTTTTTCCGAGAATTGCTTCGCCTGCCACGGCCCGGACAAGGACAAGCGCAAAGCCGGATTGCGGCTCGATCGGAAGCAGGATGCCTTCAAAAAACTCGACTCCGGCAACGTCGCCCTCGTGCCAGGCAGACCGGACGAAAGCAAGTTGTTGAAGGCGGTCTCGTTGCCGCCGGATGACGACGACCACATGCCGCCAAAGAAAACGGGCAAGCTACTCTCGAAACGGCAAATCGATCTGCTGCGTCGTTGGATCGATCAAGGCGCCAAGTGGGCTGACCATTGGGCTTACCTTCCGCCGCAGCGTCCCGCGGTCCCGGAGATCAAAGCTAAAAAGTGGGTTCGCAACGAGATTGACCGCTTCATCCTCGAGCGGCTGCAAAAGCAGGGCTTGAGACCAAACCCGCCCGCCGACCGCTACACGCTGATCCGCCGTCTCTCCCTCGATCTGACCGGCCTGCCGCCGACCCCTCAGGAAGTCGATGAGTTCGTGACCGACCGGAACCCGAACGCTTACGAGAAAGTCGTCGATCGCCTCCTGGCTTCACCGCATTTTGGCGAACGGCTGGCGTTGGCCTGGCTGGACCAGGCGCGTTATGCCGACACCAGCGGCTACCACTTCGACGGCTTCCGCCAGATGTACCTCTGGCGCGACTGGGTGATCCACGCGTTCAATCAGAACAAGTCGTTTGACCAATTCACCATCGAGCAACTCGCCGGTGACTTGCTGCCCGAGGCGACGATCGACCAAAAAATTGCCACCGGCTTCCAGCGCAACGTCATGACCAACGACGAAGGCGGCGCTGACCCCGAGGAGTACCTCGCCAAGTACGCCGTCGACCGCGTCAGCACCACCGCACAAGTTTGGCTCGGCACCACCCTCGGCTGCGCCGAGTGCCACGACCATAAATACGACCCCATCTCGACCCGGGAATTTTATCAGTTCTATGCCTTCTGGGACAACATCCCCGAGAAGGGCCTTGACGGCACGCGCACCCGCAACCCCGCGCCGGTTCTCAAAGTGCCGTCGCCCGAGCAGGGCTCGAAGCTCCTCCGTTATCTCGACTTGATTCCCCCCGCCGAAAAGACCGTCAACGAACGCGAGTCCGAACTGCCCAAGGCGCAGGAGAAGTGGGAGGAGGAAACTCAGAAGCTGGAACTGCAAGCGCCGGTGATCGCCGGTCTCAAATTCGTAGTCCCGCCGTTGGTAGTCCCGCCTTCAGGCGGTCCCGACGCGACTCCGTCTGAGGCCGTAATGACCAACGCCGTCCTCACCACCGGCAAAGTCGGCCAAGCGTGGCAATTCCACGGTCGCACCAATGAGGCGGTCAATGCCGGTCAAGCCGTGGAATTCGAGCAGACCAACGCTTTCAGCTATGCGGCCTGGATCAAACTCCACGCCGCAACTGGCGCGGTGCTTAGCAAGATGGAACCGGCCCCCTCTTATCGCGGTTTCGACCTCCTCGTCAACGAGGGCAAGGTCGAGGTCCACCTGGTCCACGAGTTTCCCGACAACGCCATCAAGGTCGCCGCGAAAGACCCCTTGCCCACCAACTCCTGGCGTCATCTCTGCGTGACTTACGATGGATCGCAGAAAGCCGCGGGAGTCAAAGTCTACGTGGACGGCCAGGCGCGCCCGCTCGATGCCCCGAACGACAAACTCTCCGCCACCATCGCCACGCCCGCCCCGCTGCTCATCGGCACGCGCACCAACGCCTTCCCGTTCCGCGGCCTGATCGATGACGTCCGCTTCTTCGACCGCCAACTCCCGCCGGACGAAGTCTCCGCCCTCGCCGCTTACCCCAACCTGCGCCTCGCGCAGCTCGACCCCGCCCAGCGCACGGAGGAACAGCAAGCCGACCTCAAAAGGTTCTTCCGCGAGAATCGCGCCACGGATTTCCTCGCCGCGCAGGCTCGGTTGAACAAGCTGCGCAAGGAGAAGGAGGACCTGGTGGCCTCGATTCCCGATACGATGGTCATGGAGGAAATGGAAAAGGGGCGCGACGCGTTCGTCCTGGTGCGCGGCAATTTTCAGAACAAGGGCGAGAAGGTGGGCGCCGGCACGCCCGCCTGCTGGCCGCCCTTGGCGCAGGATCAGCCTGCCAACCGCCTCAGCCTGGCCCGCTGGATCGTCTCCACCAATAATCCCCTCACCGCCCGCGTCACCGTGAACCGTTACTGGGCGATGCTCTTTGGCACCGGCCTGGTCAAGACCAGCAACGATTTTGGTTCCCAGGGCGATCGTCCCAGCCATCCCGAACTCCTCGATTGGCTGGCCTGCGAGTTCATGATGCCGCAGGCCGCCGTGACCACGCCGTCGCGTTCGACCATTCCGACAGCCAATGCCGCAACGCAGCAACCATTCAACGCGGCCACGCTCCAACCCGGCAGCCCGGTGATGCCCCACGGCTGGGACGTCAAGCACCTCTTCCGCCTGCTCGTCACCAGCGCCGCCTACCGCCAGACGGCGGTCGTCTCCGCCGACAAACTCGAACGGGACGCCGACAACCGCCTGCTCAGCCGCGGCCCGCGCGTGCGTCTCGAAGCCGAGTTCATCCGCGACAACGCGCTCGCCGTCAGCGGCCTGCTCAACCCCACGATCGGCGGACCCAGCGTCAAACCCTACCAGCCCCCCGGCATCTGGAGCGTCACCGACCACAAATACGAGCAGAGCAAAGGAGCCGACTTGTATCGTCGCGGGATCTATGTGTTCTGGAAGCGGGCCGCGCATTATCCGAGTTTTCAGACGTTTGATGCGCCGAGTCGCGAAATCTGCACGCTGCTGCGGCCGCGCACCAGCACCCCGCTCCAATCGCTCGTGGTGATGAATGACCCCGTCTACCTCGAGGCGGCCCGCGCCCTCGCCACCCGCGCCCTCAAGGAGGGCGGGGCCGATCTCCGGCAACAGCTCGCCTACGCCTTCCGGCTCACCCTGGCCCGCCCCCCGCAAAGGAAGGAATTGGAAATCCTCGAGAAAACCTACCAGCAGCAGACTGAGAACTTCGCCCGCGACCCGAAGGCGGCGGAAAACTTCCTGAGTGTCGGCGAATCTCCCCGGGCGAAGGATCTGAAAGTGGTGGCACTCGCGGGCATGACTGGAGTGGCCAACGTGTTGCTGAATCTCAACGAGACAATTTTCAAGTAGCATCCGGCGTGAGCCGTGGGCGCATGACAGAATTCTTCGAGAGTAGATTTTTGTCACGCCATCCCGGAGGGATGTCAGAAATTAGCCGGGGGTCGAGCGAAGCGCAGCGAGCGACACCCCCGGTCAGCGCCACGCAATCAGCAGCACCCTGGAAGGGTGCCAGAAAATCGGCCTGTTTCTGGCACCCCATTCGGGGTGCCGACGCATTGGGCGACGCGTACCGGGGGTCTGCGCTGCGCTGCGACCCCCGGCTAATTTCTGGCAACCCTCCGGGTTGGCCTACGCGGGCGCCAAACTCATACGTCGCGTGAGCGGTGGGGCAGGGCTCAAGAGTCAAAACAAACACGCCAAAGAAGGTGAGGCGAAAAACTCTGTGCACATTCATTGCGCGCCAGCGTTGCCCAGACAAGAGCTTGACCTTTTCCCGCAAAAGCTCACATTACGCGGCTCGATTGGAAAGTTAAGTTATGCAGCACATCCGAAACATCGCCATTATCGCCCACGTCGACCATGGCAAGACGACGCTGGTCGATTGTCTGCTCAAACAGTCCGGCACCTTCCGCATCAACGAGGCCAAGGCGAGCGAAGAACGCATCATGGACTCGATGGACCTCGAACGGGAAAAGGGCATCACCATCCGGGCCAAAAACGCCGCCTTTAAATACAAGAACTACCACGTCAACATCGTGGACACACCCGGCCACGCCGACTTCGGGGGAGAAGTCGAGCGGATCATGAACATGATCGATGGCGTGCTCCTGGTGGTCGATGCGGCCGAAGGACCTCAGGCCCAAACCCGCTTCGTGCTGCGCAAGGCCCTGGAAGCCGGCGCCAAGCCCATCGTCGTGATCAACAAGATCGACCGGGAAAATGCCGACCCCAAGAAGGTGCTCGATGAGGTGTTCGAACTGTTCGTCTCCCTCAAGGCCACCGACGAGCAACTCGACTTCCCGTTCGTCTATTGCAGCGCCAAGGCCGGTTACGCCAAGCTGGAACTCGACCACGTCAGCGGCACGATGGAACCGCTCTTCGACACCATCGTCAAACACATCCCCCCGCCCCGCGCCAGGGCCGGCCAGGGTTTTCAGATCCTCGTGGCCAACCTCGACTACAGCGATTACCTCGGCCGAATCGCGTTCGGCAAAATCGTCGAAGGCAAAGTCAAGGTCGGCGATGCCGCCTGTTGTCTGCACGGCAACGGCCAGGTCACCCCGGGCAAGATCACCATGATCTACCACTTCGAAGGCCTCAAACGCATCGAGATCCAGGAAGCCCATGCCGGCGACATCGTCGGCATCACCGGCTTCGAGGATGTCTTTATCGGTGAAACCCTCGCCGACCAACCGGAACGCGGCGCGTTGCCCTACATCCCGATCGACCCGCCCACCATTCAAATGGAATTCGCGGTCAATGACGGCCCGCTCGGGGGCACGGACGGCAAGCTCGTCACCGCCCGCCATCTTTGGGAACGGCTCGTCAAAGAAATCCGCACCAACGTCGCCCTGCGGATTGCTCCCACCAATGATCCGAAAGTCTTCGCCGTCTCCGGCCGGGGCGAAATGCAAATCGCCATCCTCGTCGAGCAAATGCGCCGGGAGGGCCACGAAGTGCTCGTTTCCCGCCCCGAAGTGCTCTGGAAAAAAGACGCCCAGGGCCAGCCCCTCGAACCGATTGAAAAACTCTTCGTCGAAGTCCCGGGCGAAAACCTGGGTGTGGTCATGGAGGATCTCTCCACCCGCAAAGCGCAGATCACCGGCATGACTCACGTCGGCCCGATTGTCTCCGTCGAGGCCCTCGTGCCCATGCGCGGCTTGATCGGCTTCGAAACCGACCTGGTCAACCTCACCCGTGGCCTCGGCGTGATGAGTCATCTCTTCCACGAATACGGTCAAGACCGCGGCGAAATCGCCGCGCGCAAAAACGGCTCGCTCGTTTCCATGGACTCCGGTGAAGCCACCTCCTACGCCTTGAACATGATCCAGGAACGCGGCCGCCTCATGGTCGAGCCGGGCGACCAGGTCTACGTCGGCATGATCGTCGGCGAAAACGCCCGCGAAAACGACATCCCGGTCAATCCAGTGAAGGAAAAGAAATTGACCAACATGCGTTCCCAGGGCGAAGGCAAAGGCATCCAGCTCAATGCTCCGCTCAAACTCAGCCTGGAACGCGCCCTCGAGTATATCGACGTCGACGAATACGTCGAAGCCACTCCCAAACACCTGCGCCTGCGCAAAAAGATCCTCGACGAAAATCAACGCAAGCGCGCCGAAAAAACCCGCGTGCTCAAATTCGTCGAACCGTGATCGGATTGCGGATTTCAGATTTCGGATTGCGGGTTGCGGATTGCGCATTGCGTTCGGACTTCGGACTTCGGATTTCGGACTTTATCGGCCGAAGGCCGATGGGAGCAATGCGCAATGCGCAATCCGCAATCCGAAATCTGAAATCCGCAATCCGCAACCCGCAACCCGCAATCCGAAGGCTCTTCCAAACCCCCGCCAACTCTGGCACACTGCCATCGTGGCAGCGACTGAGCACATCCGGAACAAGCTGAGTCAACTCCCGCACAAGCCGGGCGTCTACTTGATGAAGGACCGCTTTGGCACGGTCATCTATGTCGGCAAGGCCCGGGATTTGCGCAAACGGGTCAGCCAGTATTTCCACCCCTCCCGGCGCCTGGGCTGGGACCTCAAGCTCAACGCCCTGGTCGAGGCCGTCCACGATCTCGACGTGCACGTGGTCAAAAGCGAACCGGAAGCCCTCTTGCTCGAAGGCAAGCTCATCAAGGAATTTCATCCCCGCTACAACGTCAGCTTCCGCGACGATAAGCGCTTTCTCCTCCTCAAGGTGAACCTGAACGATCCCATCCCGCGCTTCACCTTGACCCGCCTTCGCACGGACGACGGGGCGCGCTATTTCGGTCCGTTCGCCCACTCGGGCGCCCTGCGCAACACGCTCCTGCTCCTCCGGCGCCAGTTCAACCTGCGCGGTTGCCGCCCGCTGACCCCCACCGAGGTGGACTATAAACATTGCCTCTACGGCAACTTGAAATGGTGCACCGCCCCCTGCATCGGCAATGTCACCCGGGAACAGTATCTCGAGCAGGTCCAGGCCGCCTGCGACTTCCTCGACGGCCAGTGCCAGGAGATGATCGGGCAACTCGAAGCCCAGATGAAAATGGCGGCCCTGGCCCAGGAGTTCGAGAAAGCCGCCGAACTGCGCGACGCCCTCGCCGACCTGAAACGGACCACGCGCAAGACCGAGAAATTCGAACGCATCCCCTACAAGCTCCCCGTCGCTCTCGACCCGCGCAAGGACCTGGAAGAGTTGGGCCAGGCCCTCGGCCTGCCCGCCCCACCCCAGCGCATTGAAGGCTTTGACATCTCCAACATCAGCGGCACCTTTGCCGTCGCTTCCATGGTCAGTTTCAGAAACGGCCGCCCGGACCGCGCCAACTATCGCCGGTTCAAAATGAAGACTGTGACCGGCCAGGACGATTTTGCCTGCATGGCCGAGACGATCCGGCGGCGTTACTCGCGACTGCTCCGTGAGCAAACCGGCCAGGGCCAAACCGAGGACGAAGAGGCCGGCAAACCCATTGTCGAGGAATTGCGAACCCTGATGGAGCAGCGCCCGCCCGCGTCTGCCGAATCAAACACCGGCGCGGCACCCTGGCCCGACCTGGTCCTGATTGACGGCGGCAAGGGGCAACTCAACGCCGCCTGCGCCGAACTGGCCAAACTCGGCCTGGGCCATATCCCCGTCATCGGCCTGGCCAAGGAGTTCGAGGAAATTTATCGCCCCGGTGAAAGTGAGCCACTGCGCCTTAGTCACGGGAGCGGCGCGTTGAAACTCCTGCAACGGGTCCGCGATGAATCGCATCGCGTGGCCAATTCCTATAACGCCCAACTGCGGATCAAGCGCATCTCGGAAAGTGTGCTCGACGAATTCCCCGGCATCGGGCAGCAGCGCAAGGCGGCTTTGCTCCGAAAATTCGGGTCCCTCCAGCGCCTGCGCACCGCCACCGTCGAGCAGATCGCCGAAGTCCCCGGCTTCGGCGGCAAAGCGGCCGCGGAGTTGAAAGCCTTCCTCGAAGCGCGCTCGCTGCCCTAAAATTTCAAATTTGAAATTTGAGATTTGAAATCCTCAGGCCAGGCCCCGTTGGCGGGTTATTTCAAATTTGAGATTTGAAATTTGAGATTTTTAGTCCGTTCTGGGGGTGTCCTGTTGGCGGGCTTCGTCGGCGGCGTCGAAGGCGTGTTGCAGGGCCACCAGGTCTTCGCCGGGCTTGAGGGAGTCGAGCAGGGCCTGCTCGGCTTTCAATTGTTCCTGGGAATAGCTGGCGGCTTTTATGGACAAGCCGATGCGGCGATCGCCCTTGTCGATCTTGATGACGCGGGCGGTGACTTCCTGGCCGACCTTGAGCACGTTCTTGATTTTGTCGACGCGCTCCTCGCTGACCTGGCTGATGTGCACCAGGCCGTCAATGTCGTGCTGCAAGCCGACGAAGGCGCCGAAACTGGCGAGTTTGGTCACCTGGCCGGTGACGAGGTCGCCGACTTTGTAATACTTGTCGATGTTGCTCCACGGGTCTTCGGAGAGCTGTTTGATGCCGACGGCGATGCGCTGGTTGGCCTTGTCGATCTCCAACACTTGCGCTTCGACTTCATCGCCCTTCTTCAGGACTTCGGACGGGTGATTGATTTTGCGGGTCCAGGAGATATCCGAGACGTGGATCATCCCGTCGAGGCCTTCTTCCAATTCGACAAACGCGCCGTAGCTGGTGAGGTTGCGAATCTTGCCCTTGATCCTGGTGCCCGGAGGATATTTTTCCAACGCTTTATCCCACGGGTTGGCTTCGAGTTGGCGGATGCCCAGAGAGATTTTCTGTTCCTCGCGGTTGATGCCCAGCACGACGGCTTCCACGTCCTGGTCGGCCTTGAGGACATCGCTTGGCTTGGCGATGCGCTTGGTCCAGGACAGTTCGGTGACGTGGACCAGGCCCTCGACGCCGGGCTCGAGCTCGACGAATGCGCCATAGGGAACGAGGTTGACCACCCGGCCTTTGACCTTCTGACCCACGCTGTACTTGGTTTCGATGTTGTCCCAAGGATTGGCCAGTTTTTGCTTCAAGCCGAGGCTGACACGCTCTTTTTCCTTGTTGATGTCGAGCACGACGACGTCGACTTCCTGGCCGACTTTGAGCAGTTCGGAAGGGTGCCCGATGCGGCCCCAGGACATGTCGGTAATATGCAGCAAGCCATCCAGGCCGTTGAGGTCGATGAACGCGCCGAAATCGGTGATATTCTTGACCGTGCCTTTGCGGATATCGCCCGGCATCATTTCCGAGAGGAGCCGCTGCCGGCGTTCGGTGCGCTCCTGCTCGATGAGTTCGCGCCGGGAGAGGACGATGTTTTGGCGTTCCTGGTTGATCTTGACTACTTTAAAATCGTAATTGTTGCCGACAAAACCGATCAGGTTCTTGGGCGGGACGATGTCGATCTGGGAAGCGGGCAGGAAGGCTTCGACGCCGATGTTGACGATGAGCCCGCCTTTGACGACGGCCTTGACCTTGCCATTGACGACCCCGCCTTCGTTGCAAATGCTGAGGATGCGATCCCAGTTCTGTTTGAACTCAGCTTTCTCCTTGGAAAGCACGACCATGCCTTCACGGTCTTCGAGCTTTTCGATCAGGACATCAATTTCATCGCCGACCTTGACGGTTTTGATGTCGCTGAATTCGTTGGCAGGGATGACGCCTTCGCTTTTGTAGCCGATGTCCACCAGGACTTCTTTGGGGCGGACTTCGATGACGGTTCCTTTGACGATTTCGCCGGCGGCAAAGCGCATCGCACTTTGCTTCATGGCTTCTTCCATCGTGAGCATAACGATTCTCTGACGGACTACGGGAGGCCAGGTCGGGCGTGGCCTGCGCCCGGCGAAGTCTCCATTGCCTAACGGACCTGACGTTGCGGTGGCAACGGAGGGTTGATGGTTAGGTTACGTGTTTAACGGTCTTTTCTCAGCCTTAACGAGTCGCCGCATCCACGGCACCCAGGCAAAGCAAGACATTAGGCACAAAAGACGACCGCGCAAGCGATTTTTTGAGCGTTGTGGCGCAGCGGGCGCAGGCGGAAAACCGCCGAGTAAGTCGACCGCGGATGAACGCAGATGGACGCGGATGAGAAGCGAACTCGCCAGCAGGCAGCGGTCCGGGCAGCCGTTGGCCTGGCACCCCCTCTGCCAAGTGGCGGACTAACCTTCGCAAACCATCTGCGTCCATCCGCGTCCATCCGCGGTCACCACCCTTATCCGGGCGGGGTGTTTATGTGTGGCGCGACTCAGCGGTTTGCGCTTAGTCTGCGCAGGATCACTTGATGAATGGCAGGCCCCTGCAACGCCGACAATTCCTGAAAGCGACCGCCGCGGCGCTGGTCCTGACCGGCACGGCGCCCTGGCCGGGCTTCGGAGCGGCGCCGTTGCCGCCCAGCGCCGCCAAGCTCCCGCGTTGGCGCGGATTCAACCTGCTGGAGAAATTCATCCGGCGGAAAGAGGGCAACCGGCCGTTCCAGGAGAGTGATTTTGAGCTGATGGCCGAGTGGGGCTTCGACTTCGCGCGCTTGCCGATGTCTTACTTGTGCTGGGCGCAAGGGGATCCGGCCCGGTGGCTCAAGATCCGGGAGGAGGAATTGAAGCACGTTGATGATGCGATCCAACTGGGCCGCAAGCATGGCGTGCACGTCAATCTGAATTTCCACCGCGCGCCCGGCTACTGCGTGAACCCGCCGAAGGAACCGCTCGACTTGTGGAAAGATGAAGCCGCCCTGGAGGCCTGCGCCGTTCACTGGGCCTTCTTCGCCAAGCGCTACCGGGGCGTCCCGAGTGTCCGGCTCAGCTTCGATTTGTTGAACGAACCGCCGGACATTCCGGAGGCGACGTACACCCGCGTCATCCGCCGGCTCGTGGAAGCCATTCGCGCCGAGGATCCGGCGCGGCTGATCGTCGTCGATGGGCGCCGCTGGGGCCGCGAGCCCGTGCCCAGCCTGGTGGATTTGAAGGTCGCGCAAAGCACCCGGGGCTACGACCCGATGCGTCTGAGTCACTGGCAGGCCAATTGGGTCAATGGCTCGGACCAATGGCCGGAGCCAGACTGGCCGCTCCAGGAAGACGGGAAGGTGACGTGGGACAAAGAGCGTCTGCGCCGCGAGCGCATTCAACCCTGGCGGGAACTCGAAGCCAAAGGGGTCGGCGTGCATGTCGGCGAGTGGGGACCGTTCAACAAGACGCCGCACAAAGTGGCTTTGGCGTGGATGCGCGATCAGCTCGAACTTTGGAAGGAAGCCGGGTGGGGCTGGGCGATGTGGAACCTGCGAGGCGCCTTCGGTCCGTTGAACAGCGCCCGGGCGGATGTCGCCTACGAAGAATTTCGCGGCCTGAAGCTCGATCGCGAGATGCTGCGGCTCCTGCAAAGTGGTTAGACCCGCAAGTCAAAATCACTCCACCCATCGGTGATAACGGCCCATCCAGTAAGGCAGCAGGAAGTATGAGCCATCGTCCTCCTCGGTGCCGCCGCCGCCGCCGTCGGGCCGGTAGGGATTGCTGTTCCACTTTTCCACGGGCCGTTCGTCTGGCGCCAGCACTTCGGTGAGTTGCGGTCGGGTGAACCGGTCCTTCTGTTTTTGAAACGTGACGTCGATGCGCTGCGAGTTCTGCGCGTGCCATTGGAGCATATCCAGCGGGATGCGCTCCAGCGTGCGGCGTGATTCCGCGCGAATTCTCTTCGACATCCGCCCCGCGCCGCTGGCCACGGAGATGTAGTTCCACAAGGGGTTGAGAGTTGGGCGGACCTGGCTCCAGGTGAAACGCAGGCCGTCGAGGTAGACCCGGCGCAGCGCGCGGTCCGTCTCGTAACGCAACAGCGGGTCGTAGGAAAGATAGGCAAGCTCGTCGTCGGAGAAATTGATTTCGCCGCCGCCGGTCCAGCGGCGATAGTGGGACAGGTGCGTGGCGTAACCGTGACGAACGCGGTCGCGGTAGGCCCCGGCATAACGTGGGTTGCCCGTGATGTGCTGCGCCACTTTGAGGAACGAGAGCAACTCCAACGCGCGCAGGGCGGCTTCGTATTTGCCTTCGTCGGTCTGGAAGTAGCGCTCGGACCACTGGCCCCAGCGGGTCGGCTGCCCGTCCAGGTCGATCAAATCGTAATCATTCCGGATGAGGTGATCGGTCAGGCGTGAAACGACCGCCCGGATGGCCGCCTTGTCGGTTTCATCGGCGACCAGGTCGAAATAGACGGCGTAGCCGAAGTAATGGCCGACCAATTCGTCGGAGCTGGTGTCGCCTTTCCAGAGCCACTGTCCATCGGGGGTGGGATGCCATTCCCCGCCGTGCGGTCTGGGTTCGTTGGTGGAGACGAAGGAGCGCGCGGGGAAACCGGGCAGGCCGGTGATTTCCTCCAGGCGCATGAGCAGGCGAACCGACCGTTGCGCCCGGGCGCGCGCCTCCGGGTCGCGCGTGGCGGCGAAGCGGTAGGCCTGGGCGCCGAGATAGATCGCCGTCCACAAGCCGTCATTGTCGTTATCGTGCTTGAAGCTGGTCGAGACGTCGCCGGGCACGCGGAGGCTGGCATCGGCGACCATGCCATGGCGCACGTGACGCGCTTCGATGCGCGCGTCGAACAACCGGGCCTTGTCCTCCAGCGTCATTGGCCGCCATTCAACCAGCGACACGCCGGTTTTGCTGCGAATCCAGACGCGGCGGGCCGCGCCGGTTTCGTCCACGAGGATATTCCGGACGGAATTGTCCGGGAGCCAGCGGCGCCCGTGGAAATATTGCCAGCGGTCCCAGGGGAAAGAGGCGTGGCGATCGAAGCGGGCGGCGCCTTGCTCGCCGCCGAGCCAGAGGGCGCCGGACTTTTCCTGGGCGAAAAGCTTCAATCCTTCGACCGGTCCGCGCTCCTGGCCCAGCCAGGGCCGGCCGGCCACTGCGGACTTCACTTTGGCGGGCACCTCCGCGGCGTCGAGCGGGAAGCAGGTGACAACTTTTTGCGTCCCGGCCAACGCGATCGCGGGCAGGAGCGGGAGCAGCCAAACGAGTTTTTTCACGAAGAATAGAGTTGTTTCATGAACCGAAGCTTGATCAGAACGAGCCGCGCCCTCCGCGTCCGGCGTGGTCAACCTGCGAAAAGTTGGGATCGGGTTGCGACCGCGCCGAGTTGGGTCATTCGTGGTCCCCTTTGACGCGTGCCGCCTTGGGCGGCGCGTGCAGCGCGGTCCGCGGATGCTCCGCCGCCCAGGCGTACCAACGGCACTGCACGCTGTTGATCCAGGTGAGTTCCTTGCCCCGCTGCGGACCGTCCACCGCGCGGCCCGCCACGGTCCAGCGGGTGCCGGTTTCCTGGTCTTTGAACGGCGCGGTTTCCGGGCAAACGGCGTCGGCGAAAAGCGTCAGAGGGCGTCCGTCCAGTTTGGCGTTGAAGGCGACAGCGGTGAAGGTTGGCCCGTACCAGAGGACGGCGACGGATTCCCGGCCGACCAGGCTGGTGTAGGCGGCTCGTTCCCTGGACAGGTCGAGCGGAAATGCCATTGCCTGGTCGTCCACGTCAACTCCCATCACGAGGGCGAATGGATCGAGACGCGAATCCACCTCGCCCATGTTCTGCCTCGCTTCGGCGCTGATGCCGGCGGGCAATTCGGCGATGGGATACTTGTGGCCGTCGAACAAATCGTAGGCGGTGGACTCCGGATGCAGCATGAGCCAATAGCCCCAGTCGGTCACGATGCTGGGGAGGCGCTCCAGCCGCTGGCCCTTCTTTGGGCCGTCAAAGGCGACCCCGGTGAGGGCGGACCACAAGCTGCCGTCGCGGCCCTGCACGACCATCACGCCGCCGCGCCAGCCGTGGAACACATAGCCGTAATCCTTCTTGAACGCGGTCGCGTAACCGCCGTCCGGGTCGTAAAAGAACAGCCCGTAGGTGTCGTTGATCACGCGTGGCGCGGCCAGGAAATGGCGGAGGGAAATGGCGCCGCCATTGTGCGCGCCGCGCAGCCAGGCGATCACCCGATCGCCCGGCCGGATGACATTTTTTCGGTTTTGGGTGGAGCAGTAGGAGCAGGGCGGTTCCGTCAGCGCCTTGAAGAGTCCAGGTCGGGCGAGCAGGTCGTGGGAAGTCTCTGCCGCGGACACCTCGCCCGCCGCCAGGGCCAGGAGCAGGGCCATCGTCCGCCAGTGACATCGATGGGTGTTCATAGGGTGCGGTCGTCTGGCGGCATGATTTCGTAACTTTGGCCTGGTGCAAAGCCGAATCATCGCGGAGAAAGTTGCTGCCAAGCCGGGTCCGTCAGTGCCAACTTAAGGGCAGATGGTGAATGGCCCGGACACCAACTCGGATCGGGAGCCGATGCCGGCGGGGCGCATCTCCGCCGTCCGCGAAGGGTTGTGGTTGTTCGAGGACGACCATTTGCTGGTGGTGAACAAGCCGGCGGGGTTGAACACGCACTCGCCCGCGCCGTTCGCCGGCGAAGGGTTTTACGATTGGCTGCGCCATCGGGAAGCGCGCTGGTCCAGCCTGGCCATCATCCACCGCCTCGACAAGGAAACGTCCGGCGTGCTGGTCTTCGCGAAGACCAGCCTGGCCAACCGCTCGCTCACCCGGCAGTTCACCGAGCACACCGTGCGCAAGAGATACCTGATGCTGACGGATCGTTTGGTGAAACCGGACACGTGCCAGGCGGTCTCGTCGATCGTTCGCGCCGGAGAAAGATATCTGAGCCGTCCGGCGCGCGCGGCCGGCGAGATGGCGGAGACGCATTTCCGAGTCATCGCCCGGGAGCCCGGACGGACCCTGGTCGAGGCCGTGCCGGTGACCGGGCGCACGCACCAAATCCGCGTCCACGCGTCCGAGCAGGGCTGGCCGATTCTCGGGGACACGTTGTATGGCGGCACATCCTGGCCGCGCTTGTGTCTGCAGGCTGACTCCCTGCAGTTGCGGCATCCGGTGACCGGCGAGTGGATGACGTTTCGGGCGCCGGCCGATTTTTCCGAAGATGCGCGGCAAGCATTGCGCATGGCCGTGATCGATCCGGCACAAACGAATGCCTTTCGACTGATTCACGGTGCCGGTGACGGCTGGCCCGGCTGGCAGGTGGATCGGCTCGGTGATTTCCTGTTGTCGCAGACGGAGTCGGAGTTGAGCGATGCGCAACGGCGCCATCTGGAAACTCTCCCGGGCGTGACCGGGGCGTATCACAAACGTCTCCAGCGGCGCATGGGCGGCGCCGATCCCGCCGGGGTCTCAGCGCGACTCGTGCTCGGGCGGGCGGCACCGGAGCGGTTCGTCATTTCCGAGAACGGCGCGAAATTCGAACTCAGTTTCAACGAGGGCAGCTCTGTCGGCCTGTTCCTCGATCAGCGCGACAATCGAAGGCGCTTTCTCGTCAACCATGTCGCCGCCGATTTTCCGGTGTTTGCGCGAGGCGGGGAGCCCCCGCGCGGCGAGGCTCCGCCCGGTCGCGTCGCGGAGCCGGCGCCGGGTCGACCGGAGATGCTGAACACCTTTGCCTACACCTGCGGGTTCTCGGTCTGTGCCGCCAAAGCTGGCGCTCGGACGACGAGCCTGGATCTTTCAAAAAAATATCTGGAGTGGGGAAAGCGGAACTTCACGCTGAACGGGCTGGACCCGGCGGCGCACGAATTCATTTACGGCGATGCCTTCGACTGGCAGCGGCGCCTGGCGAAGAAGCAGAGGCGGTTCGACGCGATTGTGCTCGATCCGCCAACCTTCTCGCAATCGAAGGAACAGGGTGTGTTTCGGGCGGAAAAGGATTATGCCGGGCTGGTCGCGGCCGCACTCCCGCTGCTCAAAGCCGGCGGGGTGTTGTTCGCCTCGACCAACGCCGCCGGGCTCAAACCGGAGGACTTCCTGAAAACGATCGAGCGCTCCATCACCCAGGCGCGTCGCCAGATCCGGCGACGACATTACGCGCCGCAGCCACCTGACTTTCCGATCACTCGTTCCCAGCCGGGCCATCTCAAGACCGTCTGGCTCCAGATCGATTAAATCAAGTGGCAGAACATGGCGTCGCGCAATTTGGGCTCGAACCAGGTGCTCTTGGGCGGCATGAGACCGCCGGCGTCGGCAATGGCCATGAGGTCTTCAATGTTCGTTGGGAACAGGGAGAAGGCACAAGCATAGCCGGCACCGTTGACGAGTTTTTCCAACTCCGCCGGCCCGCGGATGCCGCCGACGAACTGGATCCGTCGGCTGGTCCGCGGATCGTCGATGCCGAAGAGCGGCGCGAGCACGTGCTGTTGGAGCAGGGTCACATCGAGCCGGCCGATCGGGTCGGTCGTGGCGGTGAAGGGCGGGCGGAAATGGAGCGTGCGCCATTGGCCGCCGGAGTAGAAACCGATCTCGTGCCGGCGGGAGGGCTGGGGGGATCCCGCATCCTTGATGGTGAACACAGCGTCGAGTTTCTGCAACAAGGCCTCGGGCGAAAGGCCGTTGCGATCTTTCAGGACCCGGTGGTAGGGGAGGATCCGGAGTTGGTCGTGGGGAAATATCACCGCCAGGAATTGCGCGCTTTGGCCGGCGCCTCGCCGGGACTGGCCGACGCGCGCGGCGGCGGCGCTGCGATGATGGCCATCGGCGATGTAAAGGCAGGGAATGCCGGCGAATTCCCGTTCGAGCAAAGCGATGGTCGCCGAGTCGGAAATGCTCCACGAAGTATGTCGCACTCCATCGGTCGCGGTGAAGTCGATGTCGGGTTGGTCGGCGATCCGTTTCGTGAAAAGCTCATCGAGCTTCGCCACCGCCCGGTAGGTGAGGAAGACCGGGCCGGTCTGCGCGTGGAGTGCCTCGATGTGCCGCACGCGGTCGTCTTCCTTGTCGGGGCGGGTCAGTTCATGTTTTTTGATGACGTTGGCCGAATACTCCGCGCAACTGGCCGCTGCGACCAGGCCCACCTGCTGATGCTGGCCCAGCACCTGGCGATACAAGTAGAACCGCGGTTGCGGATCCTGCCGCAACGCCCCCCCGGCGATGAGCTTTTGGAAATTCTCCCTGCCCTTGTCATAGACCGCCGGGTCGTACGGGTTCGTCGTGGGCGGCAGATCAATTTCCGGCTTGCTGACGTGCAGAAAACTCAGCGGATGGCCCGCGGCGACCTGGCGCGCTTCCTCGGACGACATGACGTCGTAGGGCAATTCGCAGATGCGGGCGGCCAGTTCGGGTTTCGGCCGCACCGCGGCAAAGGGTTTTATCGTCGCCATAAAAGCGGCGGCGAAGATAAGTGAGTGTTGGGCCGGAAGGCACGCGGAAAGTGACACCCATTAATTGCTCATTGCTCATTGCTCATTGCTCATTCCGTCCCTTCCGTTCCTTTCGTTCCCATCCCCCCGATTGCCTAATGAGCCATGTGAAGAAGGCCGACCAGTGGCGGTTCAGCACATCCTCGGCCGGAGCTTCACATTCCCAACGAGGTTGCTGGACCGCGGCTTGCTTTGGCGCGCCGTGATCAATTAGCCTTCGGGTTTGATGCGTCTTCTCGACCGCTATTTGCTGCGCGAATTACTCATTCCGTTTGGCTATTGCCTGATCGGCTTTTTGATCTTTTGGATTTCATTCGACCTGTTTGCCGAACTTTCCAACTTCCAGAAGCTCAAGCTGACGGCGGGTGATGTGCTGGCTTATTACGTGATCAAGACGCCGGAATTGCTGGTGGTCGTGCTGCCGATCGCCTTCCTGCTGGCCCTGCTTTACAGCTTGACCAATCATGCCCGCCACCACGAGTTGACCGCCATCCGCGCCGCGGGGGTGAGCCTGGGGCGACTGACGCTGCCTTACTTGGGGGTGGGCTTGCTGCTGAGCGGCGCCGTCTTCGCCCTGAACGAGCTTTGGGTCCCGGCAAGCCTCGACGCTTCCGAGCAAGTCCTGGCCCGGCACCAGGCCAACAAGCCGACCGCCCTCCAGCAACAGTGGGAAAAAAAACTCGGCTTCTACAATCCCCGCGATCGCCGGTGGTGGTTCGCCGAGGCCTACAACCTTTCGTCCAGCCAGATGGTCCGGCCCCACGTAACCTGGCTGTTGCCTGATGGCACCCGGCGCGAAATCCTGGCCGAAGGTGCGGCGCGGGTGGACGGAGTCTGGACCTTTACCAATGCGCATCTATTCGTCTATGGCGCCGCCGGCGGCGCGGTGCCCGAGCAGAGCGAGGCAGGAGTCGTGCCCCTGCCGGAATTCAACGAAACCCCGGAGCAGATTCGCGGCGAGATCAAAATCAACAAACTGAACAGTTTCAAAGCAGTGCGGAAGGTCCAGCTCTCCATCAGTGAGATCCTGGATTATAAGCGGCTCCATCCCGGAGACCCCGACAAGGACGCGATTCTTGACACCAAATTGCACGGGCGCCTGGCCGCGCCGTGGACCTGTCTGGTCGTCGTGCTAATCGCGCTGCCGTTTGGCGTGGCGACGGGACGACGCAACGTATTTGTGGGGGTCGCCAGCAGCATCTTGATTTGTTTCGTTTACTTCGTCCTGCTGCAACTGGCGCTGGCGCTGGGGACGGGCGGATTCGTTCCGCCCTGGGTGGCGGCGTGGTCTCCAAACGCGTTTTTTGGCATCGGCGGCGTGCTGTTGACCTGGCGCGTGCGGTAACAACTCCAAACTTCGAACTTCGAACTTTGAACTTCGAACTTTGAACTTCGAACTCTAATCTTCCCAGCGTGAGCGATGAACTGGCGGAGCTAAAGGACCGTTACGCCCGCTTGAGCCTGCTCAACGAGGTCAACAACGTGATCCGTTCCACGTTGGACCCGGAGCAAGCGCTCAAGCTGATTCTGCGCGAAGCCGTGCGGGTCATGCGCGCTTCGAGCGGCTCGGCGGTGCTGATCAATCCCACCAATGGCTTGCTGGAAATTCAGGCGTCGCAAGGACTGCCCGCCTCGGCTGACCAACTGAAGCTTCGCGTGGGCCAGGGCATCACCGGCTGGGTGGCCCGGACCGCCCGGCCCGCCCGGGTGAACGACGTGCGCGCCGACGCGCGTTATGTGATGGTCGATCCGTCCGTTCGTTCGGAGCTGGCGGTGCCGCTGGAAGTGCAAGGGGAGGTTCGCGGAGTGCTCAACGTGGATTCTGATCGGCTGGATGCCTTCAGCGAAAGTGACCAGGAACTGCTCGAGGCGCTGGCCGCGCAGGCGTCGAAGGTCATCCACACGACCTGGCTCTACGAGCAACTGCGGCTCAAGGCGCGCCTGTTCGAATCGCTCGTGAGCGTCGGTCAGACGATCAACTCGACGCTCAATGTGGACGACGCCTTGCGGGTGATCACGCGCGAGGCCTGCCAGCTGATGGGGGGCAAGATGAGTTCCCTGCTGCTCCTGGACGCGACCCGCGAGTGGCTTGACCTCACGGCGAGTTTCGGAGCCGGCAAGGCTTATCGGCAAAAGCCGCGCTTAAGCGTCGCGGAAAGCCTGCTGGGCATGGTGGTACGGCGCCAGAAGCCGGTCCAGGTCGAGAACGTGCAAACCTCCCACCGCTATCAGCACATCGAAGTGGCGCGACGCGAAGGCCTGGTCTCGCTGTTGAGCGTGCCGCTGATTTTCGGCGGACAGGCCATCGGGGCATTGAGCATTTACACGGGTGAACTCCACAGCTTTTCCAACGAAGAGATCCGGATACTTTCCGCGCTGGCCGAACTGTCCGCCATCGCCATCGAAAAGGCCCGGCTCTATGAGCGCATCGTGGACGTGGAGGAACAACTGCGACAAAATGAAAAGCTCTCCGCGCTGGGGCTGCTCGCGGCGGAGGTGGCCCACGAGATCCGCAACCCGCTGACGGTGATGAAGATGCTGTACCATTCGCTCGACTTGAAGTTTCCGTCGCGCGATCCGCGGGCCAAGGATGCCGCGATCATGGGCGAGAAGATGGATCATTTGAACCGGATCGTCGAGCAGATCCTGGATTTCGCCCGCAGCACCGAGCCGAAGCCGAGCCTGGTCAATGTCAATGGTCTCCTCGACGACCTGTGCCTGCTGACGCGGCACAAGTTGAAGAACCAAAACATTGAACTGGTGCGAAAGCAGGCGCCGGATCTGCCGCCGGTCATGGCCGACGCGATGCAACTGGAGCAGGCCTTTCTGAACCTGATCCTCAACGCGGTGCAGGCGATGCCCCAGGGCGGTTGCCTCACCTTGACCACGCGAGCCCTGGCTTCGTCAGCCGGCGACGGGCGGCCCCGTCGGGTGGTCATCGAATTCAAGGATACGGGCGAAGGAATGAGCGCAGAACAGCGTCAGCGGGCCTTCACCTCCTTGCTCAGCACCACGAAAAGCAAAGGGACGGGCCTGGGTCTGGCCATCGTCAGCCGCATCGTCGAGACCCATCGAGGGCAGGTGAACATCCGCTCACGGCGTGGCCAAGGCACAACGATGCGTGTAACGCTACCGGTGTGAGAAGCCGAATTCATGCAAAATGCACGTCGCCAGCCCGCGCTCGACTGCAAAATGCAGCGACATCCGCGCGCAACGTGCCGCGGGCAAACGAACCAAGAGTATTTTCTCTTCTGGCACGATTCCAGCATCCGCAATTCGCGACGTATGACGGAGCGGGACATTCGAGCGGACTCGGTAAACGCATGGCGTGGGGGAGGGGCCATGTTCGTGCTGAGGATTGTCGAGCGCGATTCGCTGCGGCGCCACCTCCGATGGCGGGAACGCGTCGCCAGATTAGGACGGGTTTACGGGTCGGGGCCGATGCCACTGGACCGCCGCCGATCCCGCAGCCATTGACGATTTACGATGGACGATTTACGAGGCTCCGATGGAGGGAGCGCGGCTCGACGGGATTCGAGCGCCCGGCGGTCTGCGCGGCGCTCGTAAATCGTCCATCGTAAATCGTCCATCGTAAATCGCTCGGTCCGTGAGACTGTCCGGTCCGAATCGCCAGGTTCATGGCAAGGATTTCCTACGAAGGCAGCTCGGGGCCCTTCAACACGACGAAGAATTCACTGCCCTGGCCCGGCGTGCTCCGGATCCCGATGCGTCCACCGTGGGCCACGGTGATTTCCTTGGCGATGGACAAACCGAGTCCGGCGCCGGGGTGCTTTTGACCGGGCACGCGGAAAAAGCGATCGAAGATCTGGGTATGATATTCCTCCGGGATACCGGGGCCATGGTCGAGGACGCTGAATTGCACGGCATTATCGTCGGCATGGGTGACGCGCAAGAGAATCTCGCTGTCGTCGGGTGAATACTTGATGGCGTTGGTCATCAGGTTGGTAAAGACGTGTTTAATGCGCTGTGGGTCCACGGACACAGCCGGGAGATCCGGTTCAACGGTGCATTGGACTTTGAGTCCGCGGGCCATGGTTTTATCCTTGGTGTCTTCGAGGGCGCTTTGCGCCAGTTCGGCGGGGAAGATCTTCTGTTTTTGCAGGCCGGCACTTCCCTCTTCGAGACGGGCGAGATCGAGCAAGTTGTTCAAGATGCCCAAAAGCCGTTCGGTATCTTCCCGAGCGGCGAAGAGCAATTCACATTGCTTTGGGGAAAGGCTTCCCACGGTTTTTTCGAGAAGGATGTGGAGCACCATGCGCACGCTGGTCAGCGGGGTTTTCAATTCGTGGCTGACGGTGGCCACGAGGTTGGTTTTGACGGCGTCCAGGAGGCGGAAGCGGGTGACATCATACAAGACGACGGCGACGCCGAACAGGGCGTCCTCCTTGTTGCGCATGGCGAGGATGCGGGGCAGAAAGAACTTGCTCGAGCCATCAATGCGGAACGAGACCACTTCATTGAAGCTGTGGGGGAGAAAATTCTCGCCGCTTTGGAGCGTCTTGTGGGCGATCGCCCGCAAACGCGCCGGCAATTCGCTATCGAGTCGCAGGCTGGAGGCGAAGCTGCTGGCCGCTGGATTCTTCAGTTCGATCTGGCCTTCCTTGTTCAGCACGAAAATCGGGTCGGGAAACGAAGCCAGGGTCGTTTCCATCGTGCGATGCAACCGGACAATTTTCTCCGTGGTGCTCTGGCGATACTCCTGGAGTTGGGCCGTCATTTTGTTGAAGGCCATGGCCAGTTCGCCCAACTCGTCGGCGGAAATGACAGGCACGGTTTGGCCCAAGCCGCCTTCGCCCAGTTCGCGGGTGGCCCGGGTCAACGATTGGACCGGCTCCAAGATCGATCGGCCCAACTGGTAAAACGCGTAGGCTGAGATGATCAAGGCGATGAGAGTGCCGGCGAGCATCAGGCGGGTGACCTCGCGGGTACTGTCCCGGAGGTTCTGGCTGGTCTCGAGGATGGCCTCGTGATTCAGGTCGCGGATTTTTCTCAACAAAGCATTCATCCTGGCGCTGCTGGGCGCGATGTCCCGGTCATACACTTCATGTTGCTGTTCCGGTTGGTCCATCGATCGAAGCGCGGCCATGGCCAGGGCGAAAGTGCGGTAATGAGTGACCAGTTGCTGGCTCAACTCCGCTTCATCGGGCAGGGTGATGCTTTTGAGCTGGAGGGCGAGGTTTTCCTCGAAACGTTTCTGGTGCTCCGCGAACGCCTTGACGTCGGGGACTCGCTCCCCGCCGGAGGCCCAGGGCACTTCCCGATCCATGCCGGCCAGGGCCAGGATCATCTCCTCGGCGGCCACGACGCTCCGATAATTATCCGTCACGGTGGTCTCGACGTTTCTGGCCAGACGTGAGAACAGGACCATGGCCGACCCGCTGACGACGAGGAGAACGACGATAAACGGCAGCAGATTCAGGAACAGCCGGGTGCGCAACATCGAGCGCGGGAACGCCGACTTCAAGTTGTTCCAACCAATGAATCGGAAGGAATTCATTCCACTGCGCCAGACTTCTTTGAACCGGGGCGCCCAGACAACTCGACCGTCCGGATCAGGATTATCGCGACAATTTCTTCCGCTTGCGATAGAGGGTGGCCGGGTCGATGCCTAAAATCCTGGCCGCCTCTTCCATCGTCGCAGCCTGTTGAATCACGCGGGTGATATGTTCGCTTTCCAACTCCTCGAGGGACACGGTCGCGCCCACATGAATGCACTCGTCTTCCACCTGGGTGGGCTTTTGGCAAAATTTTTCCGGCAAATCGGCCAAATCGAGTCTTTCATTGCCCGCGAGGATGACCGCTCGTTCCACGACGTTGCGCAATTCACGCAGGTTCCCTGGCCAGGGATACATGAGGAGGGCTTGTTCGGCTTCCTTGGAGAAGCCCTTGACCCGCTTGCCGCATTGGGCCGAGAAGAATCGCAGGTAATTCTCCGCGATCCGCAGCAGGTCGCCCAAGCGCTGTCGCAACGGCGGCATCTGGACCGGGATGACATTGAGCCGATAATACAAATCCTCCCGGAACCGTCCTTCCTTGACCGCCCTGTCCAGGTCCCGATTGGTCGCCGCCACTACCCGGACGTTGGCCCGGCGCGTTTTGGTTTCGCCGACCCGTTCGTATTCCTTTTCCTGGAGCAACCGAAGCAGCTTGGGTTGGATCTCCAGGGGCAACTCCCCGATTTCATCCAGGAACAATGTGCCCCCGTCGGCCAGGGCCACCTTGCCCAGGGTTTCGCCGACGGCGCCGGTGAACGCGCCTTTGACGTGGCCGAATAATTCGCTTTCCAGCAACTCCCGCGACAGGCTGGGACAGTTGACGGTGACGAAGGCATTTTCCTTTTGGGGGCTGTTTTCGTGGACGGCCCGGGCCAGCACGGTTTTCCCGGTGCCGTTTTCGCCCAGGATGAGGATCGTGGCGGGGGTGGCGGCAGCTTTGAGCACCAGCTCCAGGACCTTCTGCATTTCCGGCTCGGCGCTGGTCAGGTCGGCCGTCGGCGCATCGGCCGAGAGACGGGACTCCAACTCAGCCAGGCGTCCCTGGAGTTTACGCGCCTTGATGATTCGGCCCAGCACCTGGCGTACTTGTTCGGGAGTGAACGGTTTGGGGATGTAATCCACCGCGCCGCGCCGCATCGCTTCGACGGCGCTTTCGATCGAGGCATAGGCGGTGAAGACCACGACCTCCAGGTGGGGATTGATTTTGAGCAACTCCGGCAGCAGGTCCAGTCCGCTCTCTCCCCGCAGTTTCAAGTCCAGAAACGCCAGGTCGAAAGGGTCGCTTTCCAGCTGTTTGAGGGCAGCGGCACCGCTATCCACACCGACGGGTTCGTGCCCCATCGCTTCGAGCACTACCGCGGTCGTCCGGCGAATATTGTCCTCATCGTCGATGATCAGTAATCGCATCGCGCCACTCGACTTTCTGGGCTGCATGGCCACCATGCATAGCAGGACGCAGACTGGGAAGCGAGAACGTTGATTCCTGAAAATGTCCGGATCCTCAGCCACCGCGGCCGGGTGGCAGGGATTCGGGCGGCAGACGTCAAAAATCTGGGGTCGGGGGGAACCCCAAAAGAGAACGCTCTGCCACCCGAATCAAATCGCTGAAACTGAACCATTGAACCAGAAAGAAACCGGCTCCATCCGGCCTTTAGCAGCGAAACGCCCGACCTGGTTCTTGTCCCCGGTCAAGCCGGTCCTGGAGGTTTTCGCGCTCGAGTTCATGCTATCCTCACGGTGAAAGCTCGCTGAGTCTGGACTTGGCGTTGTCGCAGGACTTCTCCAACTCGCCCACGGCGGAGAAAAAGCCCGTTTTGGCCTCATTCCAACGCTCCGCGCTCGCTTTCTTCATCTCCTCGAATTTTTCACTCACCAAATTCCGCTGCGCGCGCAGTGCTGCGAGAGTCTGCTCGGCTTGGGCTTTGGCGTCGTCTTTGTAGCTCGCGGACTTTTGTCCCAGTTGACGGATTTTTCCGTCCAACTCTTGCAGTTTCCGATCCATGGCCGCAACGAATTCATCTTTACTCTCCACCACATAGTTTTTCGCGGCGGCCACTGAATCCTGATATTGCTGTCGGGCTTCCCTGGCGGTGACGGGTTGGTCTGCCTTCTTCGACTTTTCTGATTGATCCGTTTGGCTGCAACCAACGAAAAGCGCCAGGAACGCGGCGGTAACGACGGGCTGTTTCGTGGTCCTGTGAGCCTTCCCGAGCTGACCGCGCGCCGGCCTTGGCGGAACTGAGGGTTGCGAATTCACCGCACCCTCAGCTCCTTGGAGCAGTGAGGCTGCTCTCAGTTCTAGTCCTCCATTGGTTCTAAAGTTCATCGCACCTTAAAGGTCCGTAACCAGTTGTCGATCGATCCAACCAGATCCCTGGCCTCTCGAAAGGTCGTCAGGTCCCATTCCGGGCCGAGTAGATCCTGAACCATGCTCGGGCCAAACCCTCGGTGGTCCGGGCCACGGCCAGACAGGATGCTTGCCGCGCCAGCATCAAAGAAACCAGCAGCTACCCAAATGCCGGCCGGCCACTGCGCCTTGCGCATCCGTCCGACACTCCTCATACTCGCTTGCCTTGCGCGCGATCCGAACTCTCTCCGCTTCACTTCGACCGCAAAAGAAACCGCTTCCGACCATTCGATGGAACATTTCCGATGACTGGCCGAAACGGCTTCTCGCTGGCTTTGAAGGTTCGCGCTTTTCATAACAACCGTCCCGCCCAAGTTCGTTGCAGCTTTCTTTCGGGAGTCCATAAGCGGAGGCCATGCCAGTTTTGCGTCGACGACGCTAAGATACTGAACTCAAGTTGATAAGGTTCCGTAGCCGTACCCATCCTGCCGGAAGGCGCGATGGTTTTCGTGCAAATTGCAAGCGGTGATGAAACGGCGGCGTGCATCCTGCAACTTGCGGCAGCGCAATGGCGCGAACCGGCAAGCTCGATCAGGCCATTGGATTTACCACCTTGTGCGCAGAGTATCGGGAGGGGCGCAACGACAAGCTTCTGCTCCGAGTGCCGACTGCCCAGCCTCCGGCGAAGCCGGGAAGGAAAGTCGTGAACGAATTGAAGACCGGAAAAAACGAGCACTCGACTCAGCAGGCGAGCTGCCTGCGCAAGTGCGTCAGGTGACTGCGGAAACGAGGCCACGCTTTCAATCTGAGGAGCCGTTGGTGATCGACCGTGCCGCCTTCCAGGGCAGCTTCATAGCTCTCGACCAATTTCTGTGCCCGATTCTGGCCGATCTGCACGGAAACCGGAGCGTGCACCACCCAAATCGCCTCCAGTGGCTTGCGCTCCGCCGGGGATGCGGTTTCGGCGGCCTGCGTTTGTTGTGTCGGTTGCATAAGGGTTTTAACAAGCCGTCTCGGACGCACGCTTCGTGCCAACTCGGCTTCCTCGCACAAATCGCTGCAGGTCAATGCACCGGCCGGTCAACGCCCTGTCCTGTCTGTCCACGAGAGTAAAGTTTTTTGACTCCTTGGATCCCCTCCGTCGTCCAGGCGGGCAATCGAGGTTGGCCAGAGGCGGGACCGCCAGTGCGGAATCAGCGCCGACCCGCTCCGGTGCGTTGACCAACTTCCAGTCGTGCTGAATACTATCGCCGACTTGAAATTGGTCATCTTCCACTCTCACCTCCGTCCCGGCGGCGTCCGGCGGATCATCGAGCTGGCCACGCCGCATATCGTGGACGGGTTTGCTGGCGCGATCACTGGTGTCACCCTGGCCACCGGGGAGGCTTCCGACGGTCATTGGCGCAAGCTTTTCCTGGGCGTCCTGAAGGAGACGCCAGTCGAGTTTTTCGTGGAACCGGCGTTTGGCTACTTTTCCGAACAGGATCGAACGACGGCTGCAATGCGCGGGCAGATCCAGCGCAGCTTGCAGCGATTGCTCGACCCACGGGCCGTCGGCGTGGTCTGGGCCCATAATCTGGGGCTGGCCCGGAATCTTCTGCTGACGAGCGAATTAATCCGCGTCTGCGACGAGCGGCGCCTGCCGCTGCTGGCCCATCATCACGACTGGTGGTTTGATAACCGCGCGCAGCGCTGGCTCGAAGTGCGCCGGGCTGGTTTCCGCACGTTGCGCCACGCGGCGACGGCCGTGTTCGGCTCTGCGCGCACCCGCCACGTCGCGATTAACCAGGCCGACGCCGGCGTCCTGCAAAAGCACTTCGGCGCGCGCGGCGCCTGGTTGCCGAATCTGACCGAACGGGCCCCGGAGGCGCCGGTGGCCCGGGTGGAGCAGGCGCGCCGCTGGCTGCGCGGGCTGCTGCGCAGCGACGCGCCCGTGTGGATTCTCCCCTGCCGCCTGCTCCGTCGCAAAAACGTGTTGGAGGCGCTGCTCCTGACGCGTTGGTTGCGGCCTGGCGCTTGGCTTGTCACAACGGGCGGCGTCAGTTCCGCTGACGAGCAGCCCTATTACGACAGGCTCACCGCGGTGGCCCGCGCTCAGGGCTTGCCGTTGCGGTTGGCGCTGCTGGCGGGCGAGGAAAGGCGCAAACCGGCGGTGCCCGAACTGCTCGCCGCGAGTGAGGCCGTGCTTTTGACCTCACTTCAGGAAGGCTTCGGTCTGCCCTTCCTGGAAGCCGCCGCGGCCGGGCGTCCTCTGATCGCGCGTCGCCTGGCGAACATCGCGCCGGATCTGGCGCGGTTCGGTTTCCATTTTCCGCAGTATTATGATGAAATCCTGATCGAGCCGTCGCTCTTCGACTGGCCGGCGGAGCGGCGGCGCCAGCAACGGCTCTTTGCGCGCTGGAAGAGCCAGTTGCCGCGCGGTTATCGAGCCTGGGCCGGCGTGCCCCTGTTGGTGGCCGCCGGCGGCCAGCCCCGGGCGGTTCCCTTCAGCCGGCTGACACTGACAGCGCAAATCGAAGTGCTCGCGCAACCTGTGCAGGATTCCTGGGAGTGTTGTGCGCCCCTTAACCCGTTTCTGGTTGGGTGGCGCCGGCAAGCCGGCCTGGGAATGCTGGGCGTGACGCCCTGGCCACGAACGGCGGAACGCTGGCTGAGCGGGCCCGCCTGGGCCAAGCGATTCAAGAAGATCGTGGAGAGCTCTTTGCCTCTGTCACAACTGCTCACCGGCAATGAAGCTTGTTCAAGTGAATCCGGCGACAGCCTCCCCCTCCCCGCAAGATTCATGGAACGCGGCTCCCGTCTTCGCGCTTCCGATCGCGCCGCCCTGGACGGCCAGGAGGAGCTCATCCGTCTCAAGCTGAGGCCGGCTCATCTTTACCCTCTGCTTTGGGATCGTAATTCGTGAAGCGCGGGACCAGTTTCCAGTGCCGGCTTGGTTGGCCGTCCGCGGTCCTGTCCTGCCAAATGAAAGCCCATTGCGCATAGCTGTCCAGTCCGTCGGGAAGACCCGTGGGTAGCAGAGGTGGTCCTGCGGCTCCTGCCGGGAGCGAGTGGAGAGGGACGGGAGAGGCGGAGGCGAACGCACCCAGCTGCCCCGGGTTGGTTGCGATCGCATGGCCTCTCTTTTCCAGCAGGTAAGCGCGGTATAGGACCAGACCTCATGCTACCCTTGAGAATTAAATTTGTGGAACCGCTGCGGTGACGACGACACGGCCGCGCCGTGTCGTGCCGCAGGGGCGGAGCGGTACGGTTACTTTTGCGCAACCTTGGCGCCTCTGGTGAGCGTTTCGGCCAGCTTGGATGCCGCCTCAGTCGGCTTCACTTTGCGGTCAAAGAGGATGTCCTGCATCGTCACGAACTCGCCGTAATAAATGCGATTGGCTTCGGCGTCGGGCGCGAGGGCACCGGCTTTGATGGCGGCACCGCCGTAAAGCCCCTTGCGGTCGTCGTAGACCAACACAGGCCGTTCGACCGAGGCGATGGTGCCCTCGGCGCCGGCGGAGGAGTTTCCGGCGGTACCGCTCGCCTCGCCGCCGAACTCGAAGCTGGGCTCGGTCAACAGGCGGGTGGCGTTGGTGTTCATGAGGAGGATGACCACGAACGAGTGTTGGCCGCCGACCTGGAATCCGAGGCTCCCTTCGTTGGCCGTGAGGAACGCGGCCGGACTCCACTGCTCAGTCTGCGGTTCCTTCACCAGGGCCACGCCTGCCCCGCCTTGGTAGGCGAAAATAAAGCCGGCCTTAACCCGCTCCAGCAGGATGACGCCATGGGCGCGGCGAAGATTTTCCGCGGGGATGGCCTTGTCCGGTTTGGCCTGCATGGCCTCGAACTTGGCGATGAGTGTGTGGATACGGTAGTCCAACTCCGCCTTGTCCATCGCGAGCATCGAGCTGGCCGTGCCCGCGATGAACAAACCAAATGTCAACGTCTTCACAAGGGTCAACGTTTTCATACGCCAACCATTGAGCAGATCGGTGGCCTCGGCAAACTCTCCGCGCCGCCTCGGCCGCCCAGCTCATTCCAGGGACGTTGTTTGCATCTGAAAGGTTTTTCCGAATGGGCCCGCCGCGGCGGGGCCGTCGGGCTGGCGGAATGGGTCGCCGCCCTGCAAATTGCACGGCGACTCCAAGGGCGTGGCTTGCAAAATGCAGACGTGATTGAAAATAATTTTCCTGAGCAGGCCGTTCGAGCAGGCCGTTCGTAGTCCCGGCTTTAGCCGGCCGGTGCCGCCTAAAGGCGGGACTACGAACTCCCCATGAACCGTCCGTTGCGCGAGCCTCAATGGCCAATGAGCAATGAGCAATGAGCAATGAGCAATCTGAATGGCCCCGGATATTGCACATTGCTCATTGCACATTGCTCATTGCTCATTGTGGGGCAAGAGTCCT
>WNGF01000993.1_pt1 | contig 59096 bp, 49 predicted proteins | sample 5400641 | NCBI WGS metagenome assembly WNGF01 (sample SAMN13153371, study PRJNA577476) | soil metagenome | isolation source: 80 cm soil or saprolite under grassland replicate 2 | place: USA:California | collected 2016-06-15
TTCGCGCGCGAACTGCGCGAGACGCCTGGTGAGCAGGTCGTCGGCTTCGTCGACGACGACCCACGTCTCTGGCGGCGCCGGCTACTCGGCATTCCCGTGCTCGGCGGTGCCGACGAGATGGCGCAAATCGTCGCCGAGGCGCACCCCGACGTCGTCTTCATCGCGATTCCCGCTGCGCCGGGCGAGCGGCTCGACCTCGTGCGCGATGCATGCCACGAGGCCGACGTCGAATGTCTGTTCGTGCGTCGCGAGATCGATCCCGCACCTTCGTGGGTCGATCCGGCTTCCCCGTCGAACGTCAGGGCGATCCACAGTCGTGGACGTCGCTGAGCCCGGCGCGCCGGTTTCACGGCGGCGCCGGCGCTCGGAGTGGATTACGGCAGCACTGGTCGCCGCGCTTCCGCTACTCACGATCTTCTTCTGGCTCTGCCTGATCTACGGCTTGCAGGCGTGGGGAAATCCCGCGCCCTGGCTGAACAGCGACGAGTTCGAGCGCGCGCAGCTCGCACGCGCGGTCGCTGCGACTGGGCACGAGGCGCAGCGGACCGTGCCACATGCATTCGACTCGCTCTACACCTATCTGATTGCACCGGCGTGGCGGATCGGGGACACGTCACGCGCGTACGGCGTCGCGAAAGGGATCGGCGTCGTCACCATGACCGCGGTCGTCTTCCCGTCGTACCTGCTCGCGCGGCTGTTCGTCTCGCAACGCTGGGCGGTGTTCGCCTGCGTCGCCGCGGCCGTCATTCCGGCATTCGCATACTCCGAGATGCTGCTCCAGGAGCCGCTCGCGTACCCGACCGCCGTGCTCTGCTTCTGGCTGATCGCGAAAACGCTGATCACGCACCGCATCCTCTGGTTCGCGGCGGCGGCGGGAGCGTGCCTGCTGGCGCCGCTGGTGCGCAGCCAGCTCGTGGTGATCGCTCCAGCAGCGGTGCTGGCGATCGCTGTCTTCTGGTTCCTGGGTGAAGGCGGACGCCGCCTCCGCCGCAACTGGACTCGCTGGGACTGGACCGGATTCATCGTGCTGGGGATCTGCGTGCTCAGCGTCATCGACGTGGCGGCGTCGACGCACTCGGACGCCTGGCTTCGCTCGACACAGGACAACAAGGGGCGGATGCTCAGGGACGGCCTCTGGGCCGCGGGGGCGTTGACGATCGGCCTCGGGGTGCTGCCCACGATCGGCGGATTGGCAGCGCTCGTGAAGCCGGGGCGGGAACCGTGGTCGCGCGAGCAGCGGGCATTCACGGCGCTCGCGGCAAGCATGTTCGCCGGGTTTGGCTTCTACGTGGCCGTGAAGGCGGCCTATGTCTCGACGCTCGGCCTTACGGAGCTGATCGAACGAAACCTCATCTACGTTTCACCGCTGCTCCTTACCGGGACGGCGATCGTGCTGGAACAGCGGCGCGCGCGACTGACGGCGCTCGTCGGAGCAGCGGCGCTCGCGCTCTATCTGGTCACGACCACGCCGTACCACATGGACATCCCCGTCTTCTTCGACGCGCCGGGGCTCGCGATTCTGCCAGGCCTGAACCGGGCCATCGCGCTGACGCCTAACGGCGCAAAGATCCTGCTGATCATGCTCGCGCTCGCCTCTGCCGCGACGCTTTTGTCGATTCGCTTCCTGCCCAGAGTCTTCGCGTCGCTCCTCATTGCCTCCGCGGCCGCCTTTGTCCTTGCCTGGAGCGCGTACGGCGAGATCAGCTTCGCCCGCGAGTCTCATCGGTACGCGAGATCGCTTGTCGACTCGATGCCGCGCCCGCTCAACTGGGTCGACCGCGCCGTCCCGAGCGGCGCGCAGGTCTACTACCTCGGCCAGTCGCTGGACGACGGGAGCGACGTGCTCCAGCTCGAGTTCTGGAATCGGACGCTCCAGCACATCTGGAGCACCGACGGCACGGCTCCGGGGCCCGGCATCACCGTCGCCCCCCAGGTGACCGGTCCGGACGGACGGCTCGAACCGAGTGCGGGCGTGGAGTACATGGTCTCCGACTACGGCGTCTCCCTAGCCGGGCACGTCATCGCCACGAAGATCCACTACGGCGCGCGCGGCGCGAGGCGGTGGGCACTCGTTCGCGTGGCACCGCCGTTGCGCGTCAGGCAAACCCTGGAAGGCGTCTTCCACGACGGCTGGGGAAAGCCGGAAACCGCTCTGAACCAGTACTCCGTTTCGGGCAACACGCCGAGTCTCGTTCGAGTTGAGGTCACACGTACCGGAGCGGCGAGACTGTATCCCGCGACGGTCCATGTGAAGCTCGGCACGCTCGCAGTCGCCGGCGGTCGACCGATCATCGCCAAGGTCCTTTCGACGCAGAGGTTGCACGTGGCTAACCACCTCGATCACACGTTTGTGTTCAACGCTCCCCGTGCGCCGTTCCGCGTGGAGACGTCGGTGACGCCTTTCGTGCACAGTCACGACCCCCGAGCGGGCGACCCCCGAAGCCTCGGCGCGAACGTCAACTACTCCGTCGTTCGGCGTTCGTCATAGTCGCGCAAGCGTCTCGGGATGCTTTCGCACGAAGCGCGCGATTCCGCGCCAATGCCAAAGCGTTCGGCGCGTGAGAAAGCTTCGGTCCGTCTCCCGCTTCCATTCGTGGTGGACGACGGCCGCGGGGACGTACCAGCGCTCCCACCCTGCCCTCGCTGCGCGATAGCACAGGTCGATGTCCTCGCCGTAGAGCCGAAAGCCGGCGTCGAACCCGCCGATCTCGTCGAGCATGTCGCGACGGAGGAGAACGAACCCGCCGAGCAGCCAGTCCGCCTGCACCGGCCCCGCGACGTCCTCGCCGAGGTGGTAGTGCGCCCGCTGGCGTTCCAGTGGGCGCAGCACGCGCCGAAGCGGTGTGCGGCGGACGAGCGTTCCGCGGATGGTAGGAAAGCGGCGACGCGAAGGAACCAGCTCACCGTCGAGCCCGAGCATCCGCGGGCCGGCGACGCCGCAGCGCGCCCGCGACTCGGCGAACGCGCAGAGCTCGGGCACGGCGTCCGGCTCGGGGACCGCGTCCGGGTTTGCAAGCAGGACGAACTCACCTGTCGTCTCGGCGATGCCGCGATTCGCGTTCGCCGCGAAGCCGTGGGGACGCTCGTTGTCCAGCACGCGTGTGCCGGCAGGGACGGCGTCGACGCTTCGGGGGACGTTCGCGACGACGACGATCTCGTCGACCTGGGGAGCCAGCGCCGGCAGTGAGTGCCGGAGTTCGGCGGCGCCGCGGTGCGACACGACGACCGCGGAGACCCGGGTCACTGCGCCAGCACCGCGCGATACGCGGCGACCGCGCGACGTGCGCTCTCCTCCCACGAGAACAGTCTCGCCCGCTCGAGGCCTGCTCTCGAGCGATCCTCGCTTTCTCTCAGCGCACGGCGCACCGCTTCCGCCAGTCCGTCCGAGTCGGCGTAAACCGCCGCATCGCCGCCGACTTCGCGCAGTGCAGGCTCGTCGGTGGCGACGACCGGCGTTCCGCACGCCATCGCCTCGAGCACCGGCAAGCCGAAGCCCTCGTAACGGGAGGGCAGCACGAGGCACGCCGCACCGCGGTAGAGGTCCGCGAGCTGCGGCTTCTCGACGTAGCCGCGCAGCTGCGCTCCGCGCCGCTCGAGCTCGCGCGCGAGCTCGGGCTCCTTCTCAGGCCCCACGACAACCAGCGGCAGACCGACTTCTGCTGCGGCGTCGACCGCGGCAAGCGGGTTCTTGCGCTGCTGGATCGCTCCGACAAAGAGGAGGTAGCCGTCGCGCTCGCCGCCGGGCGAGAACGCCGGATCGACGGCATTCGGCGTCACGGTGATCTTCGCGGGAGGCGTCGCGTAGAGGTCGATCAAATCGTGGCGCGTCCGCTCGGAAACGGCGAAGACGTGCGCCGCGCGCCGCACCGAACGCGGCACGACCGTGCGGAAGACGAACCGATCACGGCGGCTCATGGCGCGCGCGTCGCGCTCGAACGACAGGTCGTGCACGGTGACCACGGCCGGACAAGGGCACGCAAGCGGCAGTGCATATTGAAAGTGCGCGAGCGCCGGCCTCAACCGGCGCAGCAGCCGCGGCAACGTCCACGCCATCCGCAACTCCTGAGAGCCCGTCTTCAGCTCGATCGCCCGAACCCCGTCCGGCACGAGCTCGGGATGCCGCGTGACCGCCGCGAAGCGCAACGCTCCCTCGGCGGCGCCCGGGAGGCGCCTGAGCAGGTTCTCGACGTACGTCTCGTCGCCCGTGCGCTCGCGTCCCAGCACGTCTGCGTCGACCACGACGAGCGGCTGCGTCACGCAAGCTCCCGGTACACGTCCGCGGTCGCTTCGGCGACCGCGTCCCACGTGAACGCGCGCGCCCGCTCCGGGCCGAGCACCGCGAGCTCGTCCCTGCGCGCGATCGCCTCCCGAATGCCGTCTGCGATCGCGGTCGCATCATGTGGATCAACGAGAACGGCGGCGCCGCCGGCGACCTCCGCCATCGCCGTGCGCGCACTGGTCACGACCGGCGCACCGCAGGCCAGCGCCTCGAGCACGGGGATGCCGAAGCCCTCGTACAACGACGTGTAGGCGACACAGAGTGCCCCTCGGTAGAGGCACGCGAGCTCGTCGTCCTCGACAAAGCCGAGCACGCGAACGCCCTCGCCGTTGGCGCGGAAGTCGCCCCAGCCCGGCGCACCGGCGACGCGCAGCTCGACGCCGGCCAGCCGCGCCGCCTCCGCAAGCCGCGACAAGTTCTTGCGCGGCTCGAGGGTTCCGACGGCGAGCACGTACTCTCCCTCGGCCCGTGCGCCCTGCTCGACGAACGGCTCCGCGACCGCGTTGGGAATGACTCGGATCCGCTCTGCCGCGATTCCCAACAGCTCGACAACCTCGCGCTTCGTGAACTCCGAGACGGCGATCACTCTTTGCGCCGCACGCACCACGCGTGGCACTGCCGCTCGGCTGTACGTGCGCGTCCACCGGTTGAATGCGTCGGGATGGCGCAGAACGGCGAGGTCGTGCACGGTGACGACGAGCGGAACGCGCGAGCGCAACGGCCCGCGAAAGCTCGGACAGTGCAACACGTCGACGCGCGCCGCACGGCGCGGCAGCGCGACGGGATACCACCACGCGTCGCGTGCTACGGTCGGAAGTCTGCCCGTCCCGCCCCACTCGAGGCGCTCGACGTGCACGAGCTGCTCGAGGCGCGGCAGGAGGCCGCCCAGGTAACGCGCCGTTCCGGCGCGCGTCTGGCGAAGCGGTGAGACATCGATGCCGACGCGCATTGGTTCAGAGTCTCGCAGCCGCGCCAGCGTACGCCCCCAGCAACGCGTCGCCCATAGCGCGCGCCGTGAACCGCGCTGCGTGTGCGAAACCGCGCTGAACGAGCTCCTCGCGCCGCGCGAGCGCCTCCTCGATCGCCGCGGCGATCGCGGCGCGGCTCTGCGGATCCGCGCGAACGGCGGCGTCTCCGCACGCCTCGTCGAGCGACGGGTGCGCCGAGGCGACGACCGGCACGCCGCTCGCCATCGCCTCGAGCACGGGAATCCCGAAGCCTTCGAAGAGCGACGGGTAGACGAATACGGACGCGCCTCGGTAGAGGCGCGCGAGCTCCTCGTCGTCGACGTAGCCGAGGCGGATTACTCCCGGCCGGTCGAGTCGCGGCTGCGCCCCCCACCCGCCGGCCCCGACGACCGCGAGCGCCAGACCATCGCCGCGCAACTCGCGCGCGTCGAGCAACGTCTCGAGGTTCTTCCGCGGCTCCAGCGTCGCAACCGTCAGCACGTACGGCCGGCCCAGGCCCGCGCGCTCGCCCTCGCTCGTAAAGACCGGCGCGGCCGCCGGATGGGCCACGTGGATCCGCGCGGGCTCGACATCGAGCAGCTCCTGCACCTCACCCGCAGTGAACGCGGAGTTGCAGACGATCAGGTGAGCGGTGCGCGCAGCGTGACCGTACTTCGCGGCATGCATGCGAACGGTGCGTCCGTGCGTCCATTCGGGAAACCGCAAGGGCACGAGGTCGTGAATCGTCGTTGCGCGCACGCCGGCGCGCTGCGGCGGGTACATCCAATCGGAGAAGTGGAGGACGTCGAAGCTCCCGAGCCACCGCTCAGCCGCCGGGCGTTGCAGCCGCGACCAGGCAGTTCGCCACGCGTGCGCAAGCGGCAACACGAGCAGGCGCCGCTCCACGTCGACGCCGCTGAGCGCCTCTTCGACGGTTCGCTTTCCGCGGACGGACACCGGAGCGAAGGCGACGACGTCTGCGCCGACTTCGACGAGTCCTCGCAACGCGCAGAGCATGTAGTTGCCGACCCCGGAGCGCGTGTGCGACAGCGGCGCAACGTCGAACGCGACTCTCACCTTGCGGGCACGTATTCGAAGCTCACGAAGTGAACGCCGAGTCGGCGCGGGTCGCCGCGGCCCGGCACCTTCGTCGGGTCGATGGTGAAGTGGGCGCGGCAGTTCGTGAGCGGCACCGACATCATGGCGGTCACCCCCGGCACGACGAGACGCGTGACCCCGCCGGCCTGCACGCGCTGCAGGCGTGCAAACAGGCCTGCGTCACCCAGCAACCGCACGCGTACCGAGCCGCCGCCGCATTCCGCGCGGCGGTAGTCGACGGACGGGCCCGACCACGTTCCCCCCGGGTACAGACCCTCGATCCGGGTGAGCGAGCGGATCGGGCCGCGTACCTCCCACAGGTTCATCCCGAGTGGCTCGTCGGAGGCGCGCTTGACCCCCGCGACGTCGAGCGATCCGTCGACGAGCACGTAGCGGTGGTGGATCCGCCGTCCCCCCGAGTCGATGAGGTACCCGTCGCCGTCGACGTCCACCGCCGGCGACTCGAGCCCGCCCGGAATCGCTCTGCCTACACGGTAGACCGGTCCCACGCTCCGGTTGAAGAACTCGTTCTCCCAGATCGCGTGCGCATCCGTCCGCCCTGTCCAGATTGCGGCGACGTCGGCGCCTCGCCCGACGCCGCGGTCGATCCAGTCGGGTGGAACGGAACGGATTCCCTGGGACAGCGCCGCGCGCGAGAAGAACGCGATCTGGCTCTCGATCGGACGCTGCGCGACCGCGAAGTACGCGATGAGCAGCAGCGGGAGGGCGAGCGCGAAGCGCCGCGGCACGAGCGCGAAGAGCGCCGCAGCAGCGAGCGCGGCAAGACTGACCAGCACCCACGCTTCGTGTACGGAAAGCCCGTGCTCATGCAACCTCCACACGGGCACGAGCGCGAGCGTGTCCGCCGTCGGTTGCGCTTCAACGAGCTTTGCGAACGACAGGACGGCGACGAGCATCGCCGAGCAGGCGGCGACAAGCGGTGCGCCGATGCGCGGCCGTGGCGCTCCCAGCTCGATCCAGAGCAGCAAGGCGATCATGAAGAAGGGCGCGACGTAGAAGATGTCACGCTCCTCGACGCGCGTCACGCCCGGAAGCGACGCGAACGCGGCGACCTCGAGGATCAGCCACGACGAAATCGCCGAAGCCGCGGCGAGGAATGCACGCTGCGGCGGCGCGAGGCTCCGCCACGAAAGCGCAAGCACGAGGAAGGCCGCCACTGGGACGACGCCGAGGGAGAGATCGAGCTCGGAGAGGTGCCACAGCAGCCACTTCGCGACGGCGCCTATGCCGTACCCGTGCTTACCGACCGATTCGTACGCGCCGAGCAGCGCGAGCGGCGAGTGCCCGCGCACGGCCTGCGCGACCACCGCGACGGCGGCGACACTCAAGACCAAGCCGTAGAGGAGGCGGAAACGGCCGACGCGGCGCCAACCGAGCAGGAGCGGCGCGGTCAACACTGCCGGGAAGAGCGCAAGCGCCTGCTGGCGGGTCTCGTACGCGACCACGCAGAGCACGAGTACGCCGACCTGGTTGAGACGAGTCGGCCGCTCGAGCATCCGAGTGAGAGTCAGCGCCACGCAAAGGAAGATCGGGTAGAAGGCGTTCTCCGTCATCAACGTTCCGGTGTACAGCAGCGACGGAACGGCGACCGAGAGGACGGCGGCCGCCAGCGCGAAAGGCTTGCCGAGCACGCGCCGCGCGAGGAAGTATGCGGGCACCGCGGCGAGCGACATCAGCACCGAGTTGATCGCCTTCGCCGCTTCGTACGCATCGGGCACGGCGGCAAAAAGCCGATACGCGGGGCTGAGCAACACGGGATAGACGAGCCCGTACGAAGCGGCTGCGGGTGCGTCGCGGATGAGGAAGCGCCCGTGCGCGGCGAAGCTCTTCGCGAGCTCCGAGTAGATGAGCTCGTCCACCATGATCGACGGCGCGACGATCCGGCGCGCAAGCAGGAAGCGAATCGCGACCGACAGCACCACGATGCCGGCGAGCCACGCCCACGCCGGCACCGCGGCGACGAGCGCCCGCGAGCGGACGTCGACCCGCGTCGTCGTCGCGTTCGTCAAAGCTGCACTTCGTCGAGCTCGCGAGCGACGTCCTCCCCAACCGCCGGTTCCCGGAGCGCGGCGGCGTAAAGGTCGGCGACGCGTTCGACGTCGTGCTCAACCGAGACGAGCTCGCGCGCGCTTGCAGCCATCCGCGCGCGCACCGCTGGGTCGGCGAGCGTTGCCATCTCCTCGGCCAGCCGCTCGACCTCCGCCTCGTCGGGCGCGACCTTGAGCGCGACCTCGTCGGACAGCTCCGCGAACCAGCCGACATCGCTCACGAGCAGGGGCTTGCCGAGCGTCAGCGCGCGAATCGTGCTGCCCGACGTCTCGCCCATCGTCGGCGAGCGGAGCGAAACGACGGCATCGACGCCCGCGAGCAGCGCCCAGAGGCGCGCCTCGTCGACGTAGCCCTCGCGCACGACTGCGTCGCCTAGGCGCCGCCGCTCCAGGGCTGCACCCACGCCGGCTGCGCCCACGAGCAAGAGCCGCGCAGTGGGATGCGACTCGCGGAAGCGGGCGAACGCCTCGAGAAGTTGCGGCACGCGCTTTGCCGCGTTCACGTTGCCGAACGCGCCGAACACGGGGTTGCCCTCCGGTCGCTCGGGCGAGACAGCGGGCGGTGTCCACGCCGGGTGCGGGATACGCCAGACCTGGCCGTCGTAGCCGCGCTCGCGAACGCGCCGTTCGACGAAGCGCGAGTGGACGATCACGCCCGTTGCGACGTCGAGTACCTCCCCGCACAGCGGAAAATCTTCGGGCCGCACTTCCCACAGCGGCGGAATGCAGCCGTCGATCACGCCGAGCCCGAGCAGCCGGCCCGGCAGGCCCGCGTCGCGCTCGAGTGCCGCGAGATAGCCGCGCTCGTTCTTGCGCCCTAGCGTCAAACTTGCCACCAGATGGTGGAGGACGAAGTCGTGCAGCACGACGATGCCGGGCTCGTCGCGAAGCCGCTCGATGATCCAGCCGTGCGCCTCGGGATCGTTTCCGACGTGGTAGAGCGCGACGTCGCCGTGCGCTTGCTTCCCGCGCGCAGCGACGTCGACCTCCATTCGCCGCCTCAGCGCCGGCAGCAAGAGCGCCGAGTAGTCGGCGATGCCCGAGCGCTCCGGCGGCATCGGGCTGTAGTACGCGACTGTCGCCCGCGGGCCGCGCGCGCGAACGGAGCGTGGCGGTCTGTCCGCGCGCTGCTCACGACTGGGAAGCGAGCGAAGCAGCTTCTTGACGGGATACGCGAGCGCCCCCTTGACACCGGGACGCCGTACGAGCGGCCGCTCTGCGGTCACGCCCGAGCGGCCGACTTCCTCCTCCAGCCTGCCGTAGAGCGCAGGGATGTCCTCGCCCGGCATCGCCGCGATTTTAGTCGCAGCCGGTTACGGCACTGTTAGCGTCGCCGAGTGATCGGCATCAGCCTGTTGACGCTCGTGCCGGGAATCAGCGGCGGCACGGAGACGTACGCGCGCGAGCTCTGCCGCGCGCTCGCGAGCGTCGGCGAACTCCGCTATCGCGTCTTCCTGCCGGGGATCGCGCCGGATGCCGCGGACGGTCTGCCGTCGTCGGTCGTCGGGCGTTATCGCGCCTCGCGCACGATGCCCGGTCGCATCGCCGCGATGTCGCTGGCGGCAGTCCGACCGCAGCCGCTCAGAAAGGAGCTTGGGCTCGAGCGCATCGACGCGATGCACTTCCCGCTCAGCGTGATGCTGCCGTCGGTGGACGGACCGCCTGTCGCGAGCACGATCGCCGATCTCCAGCACGAAGAGCATCCCGAGTTCTTCGGCCGCGCGGAACTCGCCTACCGCAAGATCGTGTATGGCCGGACCGTCCGCCGCTCGCGAATCGTGATCACAATCTCGGAGCACGCCCGTCAGGCGCTGCTCGAGCGCTACCGCCTGGAACCGGACCGCGTCCGCGTGATCCACCTCGCCGTCAACCACGACGTGTTTGCCCCGCGTGCAGACGTCTCACGCGGCGACCACCTGATCTACCCGGCGCGACGGTGGGCGCACAAGAACCACGCACGGCTGTTCGACGCGTTCCGGCGGCTCCGCGCCGAGCGGCCCGAGCTGCGTCTCGTGCTCACTGGCGAGGGCGATTTCGGGCCGCTGCCCGACGGCGTCGAGGCGCGCGGGCACATCTCGAGCCACCAACTCGCCGATCTCTACCGCAGTGCCGCGGCGCTCGTCTTTCCCTCGCTCTACGAGGGCTTCGGGATGCCGGTCGTCGAGGCGATGGCGTGCGGCTGCCCCGTCGCGTGCGCAAACGTCGCGTCCCTGCCGGAGGTTGCAGGCGACGCGGCGCGCCTCTTCGACCCGCGGAACGTCGACGAGATCGCCGCCGCGGTGGACGATGTCCTGCGTTCACCAGAACCGTGGGTGGCGCGCGGGCTCCGGCGCGCGAAGCTGTTCACGTGGGAGGCGTCCGCGCGCGCCCACGACGACGTCTATGCGTCGCTTGTCTCCGATTGACCCTCGGGTCGGGGCAGCTCGCTAGCGCTCCCGTCGAGCCGCGACTCGAGCAGAGCGATACGTTGCGCGAGGATCGAGCTCTGATCGGAGAGCTTCGAGATCACGGTCGAGTAGTGCAACAGGACGACGAGGATGAAGAACGACGCGACCGCGAAGAGGATCGCCGGTGGATACGTCTCGACACCGACCCAGTCGGCAATCGTATTCAGGCCGCTCCGCCACGCGGAGAGCACGAGCAGTACCAAACCGGTCAGCAGCCAAAGGAGCGCATAGCGCTCGCGCAGCCGGCGGCTCCTGATCAGCTCGAAGACGACGAGAAGCAGGACGATCGACGCAACCGAGGCGGCGAGCGAGACGGTGAGCGGCGTCACTTGGCGTTCCTCAGCGGCACGACGACACGGCGGAACGAGCCGATGAGCAGCGCGAGTAGCACCTTCACCATGTAATACCCCGAAGAGCCGGCCTGGATCGACGAGCGGCCGCCTGCGCGCGTCCGCATCGCGATCGGCACCTCGAGCAGGCGCAGCCGGTGCCGGAGCAGAAGTACGAGCGCCTCTGCTTCAGGGTAATCGTGCGGATAGTCGGACGCGAACAGGGTGATTGCATCGCGGCTGAGCGCCTGGAACCCCGACGTCGGATCGGTGATTCGTTGCCCCGCCAGAAGCGACACCACCCGACCGAGGATCCGGATCCCGATCCGCCGCGGCATCGAAGAGCGGTAACCGTCGCCCGTCGCGGAGAGATATCGCGATCCGACGACGATGTCCGCTTCATCGCGCACGACGGGCGCGACCACGTCGCCGAGCTGCGCCGGGTCGTGCTGGCCGTCGCCGTCGACGCGGACCGCGAGGTCGAACTCGTTTTCGTGCGCGTAACGGAACCCCGTCTGCACCGCTCCGCCGATCCCGAGATTGAACGGCAGCCTCAGCACACGCGCCCCGGCGGCACGCGCAACCTGAGCCGTTCGGTCCACAGAGCCGTCGTCGACGACCACGATCTCGAACCGTGCGTCATACGCGCGGATCTCTTCGACCACGTGCGCGATCGTCGCTTCCTCGTTCAGCGCGGGCACGATTGCGACGGCGCGCAGGTCAGCCACCGACGGCAGCCGGCTCCAAGACGCCGGCGAGCTCGAGCACCTGCCGCGCCCGCCGAGCAAAGGTGTGCTCGTCCAGCACCCGCTCGCGCGCCCTGCGGCCGAGCTCCTCCGCCTGGCCCGGATCGGCGAGCAGCTCGCGGTACGCCGCAGTCGCTCCCTCGGCGGTCGATGCGACGAGCAGCTCGCTCCCCGGCTCGAACCAGCGCTCCATGCCTTCAACGGGATTCGACACGATCGCCGCGCCGGCCGCCGCGAGCTCGAAGGGCCGGCTGGTGGACGACGCGAAGACTTCGGCGTGCGGGCGGCGCGTGATGTTCAGGTTCACGCGCGACGCCGAGACGGTGCGCGCGAAGACGTTGTACGGCACGTCACCGATGAGTCTGGCGCTTCCCACATCGCCGAGGAAATCGTGGCCGCCGAGGGCGAAGCGGATTTCCGGGGCATCCCGCGAGGGCTCGCCGACCAGCACCCGCATCCACTCCCGCCTGAACTTGTCGCCGTACCCGTAGAAGAAAACGTCGTGCTCCTTCTCGACCTCGTAGGGACGGAAGGCATCGGGATCGGCCGCCCAGAAGACGGTCTCCGCCCGCCGCGCGCCGAGCTCGCGGAGACGCTCGAGGCCGCCCTCCGAGTTCGAGATCACGAGGTCGTACTCGGACGGATCGGCGCCGTGGTAGTAGTTGAAGCCGGTGTCCATGCCGCCGAACTCGGGCAGGCTCATCGGCACGTCGCCGTCGTAGAAGACGATGGGAACCCCGAAACGCTCGCGCAGCGCCGTGGGAATGCCCCGCAGGTGCGCCATCGGGACCGTGAAGACGATCACGGCGTCGACGTTTCGCTCGCGTGCGAGCAGACGCTCGAGGTGACGCCGCCAGCGCGGCGTCACGGCGCGCCAGATGACCTCGCGGATCGTCTTGTCGACGCGCGTGTCTTCCGGACCAACCTCGGGTCGGCGGAGATAGCGGTCCCCGTTGAGCCGCGCGACGGCATCACGTACGCGTGCGAACGCCTCGGCCTCGCGGTACAGCGGGTTCGGCGCGGTGCGCCACCACGGCGATTCGATCGCCCGACCGCGATACGGCGTCACGACGAGGTCGACGCCGACCTCGTGCATTCCCTTCCACAGCTGCCACCAAGCGGGCGTGCAGCCGTAGCGGAAGTCGAGATCGGCCGCGGAAGCGACGGCCACGATCTTCGGCGTCTTCACGTGATCAAGATTAGTGGTCGTTCCGATGCGGCAGCGGCTAGGCAGATGCGCCTTGGTGATGGAGCGAGCGGACGTAGCGCCACGATTCGACGAGCCCGCGGGGCCGGAGCGCACCCAGCGCTCCGCCGTAGAGCACGAGCCCCGCGACCGCGGCGATGAATCCCCCCGTCACGAGCTCCGCGAGGGCGAACGACGCCACCGACAACGCAGCGATGAACAGCGCCGTGCGAACGAGCCCGGTCAGCGTGAGGAGGAGCATCCGTAGCGACACGGCGGCCATCAGGGCGACGATCACCAGGAACGTCACCATCCCGAGCGCAAGCACGAGACCGCGCAGGCCGAGCAGCGCCCGCATCCCCAGCGACAGCGGCACGTCCACGGCGAGGACGAGCACCGCGAGCGGCACGAGCACGCGCGGCTTCTCGAGCACGAACAGGAGCGGAAACGTGACGGCGAACGCGACGGCGAAGACGAACCACGGCGAGAGGTAGACGAGGAGATGGCCGAGGTCGCGGCCGACCTCCCCCGAGAACGCGTCGCCGAGGACGAAGCCGACGACACGTCCGCCGACGAGCGCGAAGACGCCCGAGGCCGCGCCGATCAGCGCGAGGCTGAGCCACGCGGCGTGGAGCACGTGCGCCGACGCGCTGTCGACGTCGAGCCCGCGTCGCGTCAAAGGCGCAGACGAGATGAGCGACAGGGACGACGCCGTCGCTGCGACGAGCATCGCCGCGAACAGGTAGGCGTAGGTCAGCGTCGTCTGGTTTCCAGGCCCCAGGCCGGACGCACCGCGCAGTGCGATCACGTAGAGGCCCTGCAACGCGACGGGCAGCGCTGCCGCCTGCGCAAGCTTCCGCAGCCGCGGCCAAATCGAGACGCCGCCGGTTCGACGCCCGCGGAGATGCCCGTAGCGCCAAAGCGCGACCAGCGGAATCCCGGCGGCGATCGCACCGTTGGCGGCGAGGCCCCACGCGAGCGAGACGAGGCCGTGCGCGTCGGCGAGTGCGACAAAGATGACGAGGCCGGCGACGCCGCCCAACGCGTAGGCGGCTGCCGCGACGAGATAGCTGTCGCGCGCGGCGAGTGCGCTCGCGCCGAGAGCCGCGAGCGTCTGCGCGAATGCAGCGGGAACGAGCCACACGATCGCGCGCGATGCCGTCGACGCCGCGACCGGCGGCAGCGTGCCGGTGAGGAGATCGCCGAGTGGGTGCGAGACCAACAGCGTCAGCACGCTCGCCGGCACGGCAACGGCGAGGAGCGCCGCTGCATACGACATGAACTCGGCGGGCAGTCGCGCGGCAGCCGCCGCACGCGTGAGATCGGGAACGATGACGAGGCGGAAGGCCTGCGCCGCGAGCACGATCACGAGATAGATGCTGTAGGCGGCGAGGAAACCGTCGGTGCGCGCGTCGCGGCCGAACTTGTGCGCGAGGTACGCACCGGCCACCGCCGCGGCGCCGCTGACGGCGAGGATCGAGCCGCCGGTTGCGACACCGCTTCGAAGAGCGCTCGCGCGCGGCGGCAGGCTAGGCTGTTGACTCTCGGCGCTCATGGCTTCTACCGCGAACTCAAACAGACGCGTGTCCACGTGGGACGATGAGGCGCTCACGAAGCTCCGTGCTGAGTTCGCCGAGTTTTTCGAAGGGCGGACCGTGCTCGTAACGGGCGCCGACGGTTTCATGGGATCGCATCTCACCGACGCGCTCGTCGGCCTCGGTGCGCACGTGCACGCGTTCGTGCGCGCGACATCGAGCGGTGCGCTGAACAACATCGGGCACCTGCGTGACAACCTCAAGGTGCATTTCGCGGACCTCACGGACAAGACTTCGATCGACTTCCTCGTGCGCGAGCTCGGTGAAGCGCCGGACAGGCCTTATGTGTTCCACCTCGGCGCGCAGGCCCACGTCGGCGAATCGTGGCACCGGCCGTACGAGACCGTGATGGCAAACACTCTCGGCACCTTGAACCTGCTGCAATCCATCGTCGACTATGGGCTCGAGCTCGAGAAGTTCGACACGGCGGGAACGTCGGAGGAGTACGGGAACGTGCGAGAGGCAGTCGCGCACCACCACGACTACGGCGACGACGGCGAGCTGATCCTCCACGAGCGCTCGCCGATCAATCCCAAGTCGATCTACGCGACGGCGAAGGTCGCCGCGGACTTTCTGACGATGAACTACCACGATGCGTACGGCGTCCCCGGCGTCGTCACGCGGATGTTCAACAACTACGGGCCGCGCCAGAATCCGCGCTACTTCACCGGAACGCTGATCACACAGGCGCTCGAGCGCGAGACGATCGAGCTCGGAGCGCTCGAACCGATGCGCGACTTCTGTTTCTGCACCGATGGGGTACGCGGTCATCTCATGGTCGCGGCCAGAGGTATTCCTGGCGACGTCTACGTCTACGGGCAGGGTAAGAACATCTCGATGAAGGATTGGGCCGACCTGATCCTCCGGGTCGGTCGCGAGCAGGGACACTGGACGGACCGCGAAATCGTCTCGACGCCCGAGCGCTACCGCCCCGGCTCGAGCGAAGTACTCGCGCTTCGAGTCGGCTACGACAAGCTGCACCGGGAGACGGGATGGGAGCCGCTCGCCTCCTGGGAAGAGGGCATCGCGAAGACGATCGCGTGGTACGCCGCGAACCGCGACCGGTGGATCGGCCGCGTCGACTGGCTGAGCACGGGCAGGCCGGCGATCGCAGCCGCCGATCGATGAGAACCCTGGTCACAGGAGGAGGCGGGTTCCTCGGCTCGCACCTCGTCGAGCGGCTCGGGGCTGCCGGTCATGACGTCTTCGCCGCCCGCCGGGCTGATTACGACATCACGCGCCCGGAGGACACGGAGCGGCTGTTCGCGCACGCCCGTGCGGAACGCGTCTTCCACCTTGCGGCCGAGGTCGGCGGGATCGGCGCCAACCTGGCCAACCCCGGGCGCTACTGGTACGCGAACCTGATGATGGGCGCGAACGTCCTCGAGCAGAGCAGGCTCCGCGGCGTCGAGAAGCTCGTCCTCGTGGGAACGGTGTGCGCTTATCCGAAGTTCACGCCGGTGCCGTTCAAGGAGGAAGATCTCTGGGACGGCTATCCGGAGGAGACGAACGCCCCGTACGGCGTCGCGAAGAAGGCTGTCCTCGTCGGCGCGCAGGCCTATCGCGAGCAGTACGGGCTGAATTCGGTGTTCCTTCTGCCGACGAACCTCTACGGGCCTCGCGACAACTTCCACCCGACGAACGCGCACGTGATTCCCGACCTGATCCGCAAGATGGTCGAGTCGCCGGAGGAAGTCGTGCTTTGGGGCGACGGATCCCCGACTCGCGAGTTTCTCTACGTCGACGATTGTGTCGACGGTCTCGTGCTCGCCGCCGAACGCTACGACGGTCCCGAGCCGGTGAACCTCGGCGCGGGGAAGGAGATCTCGATCCGGGAGCTCGCGGAGCTCGTCGCGGACGTGACCGGCTTCACCGGACGCATCGTCTGGGACACAACGAAGCCGAACGGGCAGCCGAGGCGAAGCGTGGACGCGTCGCGCGCACGTGAGCTCTTCGGCTTCGAGGCGCGCACGCCGCTGCATGAAGGACTCGAGCGCACCGTCTCGTGGTATCGCGAGCAGGCGCCCGCGTATGCGGCTCGCTGAGCCGCACGCCCTTCGGGAGAAACTCTCCACGCTGCGGGTCCCGCGCCCGCCACGCTTCTTGACGGTGCTCGTGCTCGTCCAATGGATCTTGCTGCTGTTGCTGGTCCGACACCGCACGCACAACGGCTGGTTCTTCTACCAGAGCGGCGACGAAACGCTGTCCTATTCGACAGCGTGGTCGCTCGCGCACGGGCACATCCCGCAGATCTTCGTCGGATACGGCTGGCCGTTCCTCGTCGCGCCGATCGCCGGAATCTGCGGCCTGAACTTCCTCGACGGCGTGCCGGCGCTCGTGCTCGTCCAGACGGTCGTGCTGCTGCCGCTCGCCCTCTTCGCGGTGTACGGGCTCGCGAGCCGGATCGGCGGCAGGTTGCTCGGCTCCTTCACAGCGATCTGCTGGGTCGTCGTGCCGTACGCGGCGATTCCGCTGTTCTCCGCGACGTATCGCCACACGTACGAGGACCAGATCCTGCCTCAGGCACTCGGCCTGAGTGGCTTGAGCCTCCTTCCGTCGGTCGTGTGCGTCCTGCTCGCCGGCTACTTCGCCGTGACGAGCCTCGACACCGCAGACCCGGTGCGCGCCGTTCTGTCCGGCGTCCTAGCCGGGTTCGCGATTGGAATCGATCCGGCGAATGCGCTGTTCGTCGCGGCGCCGCTGGTCGCGTTCGCGCTCGCTCGCCGTTGGCGAACGGCGGTTGTCTTCAGCTTGGCTGTGCTGCCCGCCGTGGCCACCGCGGCGCTGTGGAACTACCGAGGGCTCGGGCACATCCCGCTTCACGTCCGCATCGATCCGCACCACTTGCACTCGGTCAAATTGGCTTTCCGTAGCTTGTGCTTCAGCGACCGCCTGATCGAAGTGCCTTTCGTCGCCGGCGTTCTCGCGATCGGCCGCCGGTCGTGGACGAAGAGCGCTTTTGTGGCCGTCTGGTTCGTGACGTTTCTGATCGTGGCAGCGTCGGCGCCGCAGGCGCGCGTCGAGGACGGGAGCCTGTTCCGCCTGCTGATGCCCGCTTTTCCGGCCTTCCTGACCGCGTGCTGCTCGATCCCGCTCCTCGTGCCGCGCGTCGGCGCACGTCTCGGCGAGTGGCTCGTTCTGAAGCGTTCGCCTCGACTCGGTCGGCGCGACCGCCGCGTCGTCGCCGTCGCCGTCGCGCTGGCGGCGCTCCCGCTCCTTGTCGCCGCCGTCCTGCCGATTCGAAAGGGGCCGAGCGTGGTGGCGTATCAGACGGACGGCGTCGTGGTGCCGGTCGATCCGAGCTTTCGGCCCGGGGCGCGTACGAGTGCAGGGGCGCTCGCGCTGGAGTGGCCCGTGCGCGCTTCGGACGGCGGCGCCGTGTACTACGACGTCTTCATCAGTCCGGCCGACGCTGCGGACGTCACCTGCGAGCCCGGCCGCCGGCCGGCTGCCTGTGCATTGACGATGCAACTCGTCGGCGTGTCAGACGGAGCAGCGTATACCGACAAGCTGCGTCCCGGGCGCTGGACCTATCGGATCGCCGCCGCCGTGCGCTGGCCGGCCGGTGAGAACGCGGCTGACGTCATGCTGCTGTCCCCTCCGCTCGCCGTGTCGCTCCCCGGATAGTTAGTACGCGCCACGCCGCGACAGCACCGCAGGCACGGTCTTCGCGAGGATGGTGATGTCCAGCCACACCGACCAGTTTTCGAGGTAGTAGAAGTCCAGCCGCACCAGATCGTCGAACGTGAGGCTCGAACGTCCCGAGATCTGCCACAGCCCGGTCATCCCCGGCAGCACGTTGTAGCGCCGACGGTGCCAGTCCTCCAGTAGCGAGTAGTCGCGCACGGGAAGCGGCCGGGGCCCGACGAGGCTCATCTCACCCCGCAGAACGTTCAGGACCTGCGGGATCTCGTCGAGCGAGAACCGGCGAAGCGCCCGACCGACGCGCGTGACGCGCGGGTCGTCGCGGATCTTGAACAGCGCGCCGCCGACCTCGTTCGCCTGCTCGAGCTCGCGTTGGCGCTCGGAGGCGTCCGCGACCATGGTGCGAAATTTGAGCATTGCGAACTCGCGCTCACCCAGACCAATACGGCGGTCGCGGTAGAACACGGGGCCGGGCGACGACACCTTGATCGCCAGCGCGATCAACGCCCAGAGCGGCAGGCCCGCCACCACCACGAACGCGCTGACGGCAATGTCGAAGCCGCGTTTGAGGATCCAGTCGGTGCCCGCGAAGGCGGGAGGCCGCAGCTCGAACAACGGCACGCCCTGGCCGGGAACGTACTGCGCGCGCTGCGTGAGCAGTTCCGCGGTGCCGGCCGCGACGCGCACCTTCGCGCCGGCGCGATGCGCGTCGTCGCTGAGCCGAAGAAGTTGCTCCTGCGCGAGGGTCGAATCGGTGAGGATCAGCTCGTCGACATCGTGGGACGCGAGCACGGCGGCGAGCTGCTCGACGTCCCCCAGCACCGGCAGGCCGACGCCGTGTTGCGAAGGCGCGATCGCGCCGACGAAGTCATACTCGATCCCACCGCGACCCCGGCCGAGGCTCGCGTGGAGACGCGTGAGGTCCTCGCCTGCGCCGACGAGTAGCGCTCGCCGCTTGAGTCCCGTCGCGCGAAAGATGTCCCTCGTGACGACGTCGTAGCTGCCACGCAGCGTTCCGACCAGGGCGGTCGTGAACAGAAGCGCCGTCGGGAAGATCGCGAACGTCGAGAAGTGGTAGCCCGTGCCGATGCCGAACGCGAGCGTGAGGACGGCGACGACGGCGAGCGAGGAGACGATCTGGCCCAGGCCGCCTCGGTCTTCGCGCGCGGCGTAGAGACCCTTTTGCCAGAAGACGAGCACCAGCACGAGCGCCAGGAACGGCAGCCACTTCGCCTCCGCGTCGCGCCAGATCAGTCCCCAGAGGATCGGTCGCGAGCCGCTGACGATCTCGCGCAGCGCCAGCGCGGCGTACACGCCCAGCGCGAGCCCGCCGAGGTCGAGAACGAGCAGAGTGAGGATGCTCGCGGTTCTACGCGCCGCCGCCTTCAGGGGGCCGCCGGAGAGGAAGTACGGCCTACGGGCGCGAACGTCCTCGGCCAGCGGCTCGTTGCTGGTCTCGCGGGGCTTCGTGTCGACCTTCGTGGCCAGAGCGACGATTGTACGTGGCGGCTCTGATCGCCCCCCTTGCGCGACGAGGTCAGACTTGTCGATGTGAGCGGCCGAGCGCTGACCTCGCTATGCGTTGCGGCGACGCTCGCAACGCTCGGCGTGGCACTGGCGTCGGGGCTGAAAGACCTCCCAGGAACGTGGCGCTGGCTCTCGGACCAGCACGCGCAGTTCGAGCGGCTGTCTCCGCAGGAGCGGGCGCAAGAGCCCGGCACCGCGCAGCTCCTTCCGGTCGACGCGTTCGACTTCTTTCGATCGAAGCTCGGCAAAGGTGACCGTTACTACCTCGCGGTCAGGCACGGCACGTTCACGGCCGGCGTCGACCGCGCCACCGCGGGCCGCATCTTCGGCCGCTTCTACCTGCTGCCGGCGATTCAGGTCGCCGAGCCTGCAAAGGCGGATGCCGTCCTCACCATCGGAATCGACCCACACTCACTCGGCGTGCCACTCGGTCCGATCGCAAAGTTCGCCGGCGGCGAGTACTTCGAGGCGCGGGTGCGGCGATGACCGGCTCGCTCGCCGGCCTGCTGTTCGCGAACGCGCTGTACCTCGCGATGGGTATAGCGCTGCTGCCGCTGCTGCGCATCGTCCGGACGCGAGAGCAGCTGGTGTCGCGGCTCGGGCTCGCGTACGTGCTCGGCGTCGCTGCGGCCGGCGTGTTGTCCGCCCACCTGGCGCTGATTCGCGTCCCTGTTGGGCTCGTCGAGCTGTTCGCAATCGCGCTTGTTCTCGGCATCGCAGCATGGCGCCGGATCCGCAACCTGTCACCGGAACGCGCCCCGCGACCTGGCCCCGGGGCATGGCTCGCCATCGCGTCTCGCGCGGTCGGCGTCGCTTCGTTCGTGCTCGCGCTCGTTCTGATCGCGCAGGCGTCGCGGGCGTACTCGGTCCGGCCGCTCATCGAGTGGGACGGCTGGGCGATCTGGGCGATGAAGGCGCGCGCGTTGTACGACTTCGGCGGCGTCGCGCACGGCGTGTTCACCACCGCTCCGTACGGGCCGTTGCAGCATCCACTCTTGCTGCCGGCGCTCGAGGCGAACGGCTTCCGCTCGATGGGCGCGTTCGACGGAACCCTCATCCACTTGCAACTCGCTCTGTTGGCGTTCGGTTTCGCCTCCGCGCTGTGGACGCTGCTACGAGAGCAGGTGCCTGCCGCGCTCGCCGGCGCGACGATCCTCGCGATCGTCGCCGCCGATTCGACACTTCGTCAGCTGGCGGCGAACCTGGCCGACGTGCCGCTCGCGTTCTTCGTCGCGCTCGGTGTCGTCGCGCTGGCGCGCTCGTTGTCCAGCGGCGATCGCACGCTGCTACCCGTCGCCGCGGTCATGCTGGGAGCGGCGACGTTGACGAAGCCGGAGGGCCTGCTCTTCGCGATTGCGGCGCTCCTGCCGTTCGTCGTCATCGCGCGGACGCGGGCGTCGCTGGTGACGGCCGGCGCGGTCGTGCTGATCCTGCTGCCGTGGCGGATCTTCGTCGCCGCGCATGGGCTCAGGAACCCCGAGTACAGCTTCGGTGACGCGCTCGACCCCGCCTACCTGTCCGATCACTCGGACCGCGTGCGGCCGGCATTCGCGGGCGTGTGGCACCAGGTGTGGTCGAGCGGCTGGGGCTGGCTCGTGCCGCTGGCGCTGATCGCCTTCACCGGCGCGCTCGCCGCGCGCCGCTGGCGCCTCGCGGGCTTCGCCGCCGCCTGGGCGCTGCTCTCGTTCACGGGAATCGTCCTCGTCTTCTGGATCTCCGTCGTGCCGGTCGAGCTGACCCTGAAGTGGGCGGCCTATCGCACAGTTGCGTCCCTGGTCATAGGAGCGGCGGCCCTCGCGCCACTCCTGGCCGGAGAAGCGTGGACTGAAGCTCGATTATCGACCGCGACGAAGGCGCGGCTCCGCCGCGCCAACGCACCCGCGGAACGAAGCACCTAACCAAACGGCCACCGCCGATGGGCACGCGCGCCGCAGGCGCGCATGCCCGGTCTTCGTCGCCGGAAATGCGCAGCATTTCCGGCGAAAGCGAAGCCCCACGTCAGTGGGGCAAGCGCATAAAGCTGGTAAACGCGGGCTTTTGCTTCCCGCGGACCGTCAGCAGGCCGGACTGCCAGCCGGAGAGCGCGGGCTCGTCCTTGAGCTGGAACCAGAGCATCATGTCGACGCGCGGGTTCTTTCGCGCGACGGCGAAGGCCTGCTTCAGGTACTCCGCCTGTTTCGTGTACGAGACGCCGAACGTCCTGTCGGGCGGATTCGTCTGATAGCCGTACTCCGTCAGCCAGACGCGCCTCTTACCCCAGAGCTTGTTGATCTGCTTGATCATCACGTCGAGGTTGCCGAGTGTGACCGCACCGCGCGAGTGCGGCTTCGTCGACGGCGTCTCCCGCGCCGTGCCGGCGTACGGGTTGTGCGCCCATGCATCGAACTTCGTCAGGCCCGCCTTCCTCACGGCCGCCATGAACGACAGCGGCGTCGGAACGGCACGCTTTCCGCCGGGATTGTCGTTCCCGCGCGGCGACGTGACGCCACAGCCGACCTTCTCGCCGCTCAGCAGCGTCGAGTGGACGCCCGTGTACACCGCCTTGCAGATCTTGGCGTACTCGATCGCGCTCTGCATGACCCACTTGCCGCGGACACGCTTGTATTGCGGTGCGAGCTCGAAGGGCTGGTTCGGCTCGTTCCACGCCGTCCACAGCTTCACCGCCGGAACCGCCTGGCTGTTGAGGTCCACGACGTCGCCGCTGAAGTGCTGCGCCGCCGCGTACGCGAACTGCTGGAGGTCGGAGATCTTCGTGGGCGCGTAGCGCGGAGGCTTGCCGCCGTTCGCCCACTTCGGCGTGCCCCAGATCGTGAAGAGGAGCTGGATACCGTTCGCGTCCGCGTAGCGCGCGGCGCGGTCGTACAGCGTCCAGTCGTACGCCGGATCTTCCGGATCGGTCGCGACGGCCGGCCGCCGCTTCGCGATGGCGAAGGTCGTGGTGCCCCAGTAGAGGTTGACGCGCACGACCTGGACCCGCAGCTTCTTGAGGATCGGATACGCCGTGTCAGGGTTACCGTAGAGCGCGCTCGCCTCGTCGAGAAGGCCGACCAGCATGTGCGGTTTGGCCTGCGCCGCCGGCGCGCTCAGCGCGACCGCGGCGCACGCGGCGGCGAAAACCGCCAGCAGTGTCCTAGACATGCGCAGGCTCCCGGCCGAGCGCCGGCAACCAGCGGCGCAGCCCTTCCTCCAGGTCGATTTCCGGCTGCCAGCCGAGCACCTCGCGCGCGCGTGTGATGTCCGGCCTGCGGATTTCCGGATCGTCGACCGGCCGCGCTTCGAACGCGATCTCGCTCGACGAGCCCGTGATGCGAATCACTGTCTGGGCGAGCTCGAGCATTGTCACCTCGTGATCTGGATTGCCGATGTTCACAGGAAGGTGCTCGCCGGACTCCGCGAGCATGATCAAGCCGCGAACGGTGTCGTCTACGTAGCAGAGGCTGCGCGTCTGGGAGCCGTCGCCGAACACGGTGAGCGGCTTCTCCGTGAGCGCCTGCTGGACGAACGTCACCGACGCGCGGCCGTCGTTCTTGCGCATGCGCGGCCCGTACGTGTTGAAGATGCGCGCGATGCACGTGTCGACGCCCTGCTGGTGGTGATACGCCATCGTGAGCGCTTCGGCGTAACGCTTCGCCTCGTCGTAGACGCCGCGCGGGCCGACGGGGTTCACGTTGCCCCAGTACGACTCGGGCTGAGGATGGACCTGCGGATCGCCGTACACCTCGCTCGTCGACGCGAGCAGGAAACGCGCGCGCTTGTACTTTGCGAGACCGAGTGCTTTGTGCGTGCCGTACGAGCCCGTCTTCAGCGAGTGCAGTGGGAGCCGCATGTAGTCGATCGGGCTCGCGATCGCCGCGAGGTGGTAGACGATGTCCACCGCCTCGGTGATCTCGATGTGGTCGACGACGTCGTGGTAGCGGAACTCGAACTCGGGGCCGCGTGCGATGTGCGCGATGTTCTCGAGGCTTCCCGTCTCGAGGTTGTCGATGCAGATCACGCGGTAGTCGCGCGCGAGCAGGTGATCGCACAGATGTGAGCCGAGGAACCCTGCGCCCCCGGTGACGACGGCCGTCCGCATTGCGCCGCAGGATAGCGACCGCGCTCGGACATCCCGACGGTCCTTACGAACTCCTTACGCGGAACGTTGGTAGAGCCGATTTCAGCGAAGTTCCGTGTTGGACGCACGTGCGACAAGCTGGTACGGGACGTCGTCCGGCGAGGCCGGCGGCTGGAGCGAAGCGCCGTCGAGGCTCTCGAGCCGGTAACCCGCGGCGTACAGCAGCCCGATCGCGGGCCAGCCGACGGGCGCGTGGAACTCGAGCACGACGACGGGGCGCGTCTGCTCGAGCAGCCGGCGCATGCCGGCGACCGCGACTGCCTCGGCACCCTCGATGTCCATCTTCACGAGGTCGAGCCGCGCGGGCGGCCGGAAGTATTCGTCGAGCGCGAGCGCGCGCACGCTGCGGCCGGCACGCTCGACCGGCGCATCGTCCGCGCGTGCGGCGAACTCGCGGGAGAAGGTCCACTCGGCGTGGCTGCCGCCGCGGCCGGCGAACAGCTCAACGGTCTCCGCGGCGCCGTCGGTGACCGCCGCCTCCTCGACGACGACTCGCGGCATGAGCTTCGGATTGAGCTCCAAGTTGCGGCGGAGGACTTCGACGTTGTCGCGGATCGCCTCGAACGCGACGACGCGGCCACGCGCGCCGACGTAGCGCGCGAGCACGAGCGTGACGACGCCGACGTTGGCGCCGACGTCGGCGCACACGAACCCCGGCCGCACGAGCCGCCGCAGCGCCGCCATCAGCTCCGGCTCGTACTCCGGGCCAACGAGGATCGGGTCGTAGTGGTCGGGCACCCACAGCTCGAGCCCCGCGAGCGCGCCGCCGCGTCCGAGGAGCCGCCGCGCCGAGCGCCTGAGACTCCGCCACGCCATGCGGCGGCGTTTCAGCGCAGGTCCTTGTTCGACTCCATGTCGAACCACATCGCAAAGAGCGTGAACTGGGAGCCCGCGATCAGCAACAGCGCGACGAGCACGACGGTGCCGACGGATACCGCGTTGCCGGCGATGCGCAGCGCAGTCTCGGCGATGCCGAGCGCCAGGCCCGCGAACGTCATCACGAAGCCGAGCGCGTAGAAGAACACGAGCGGGTGAAAGTCGCGAATGACGTACTTCTCGCGCAGGCGCCAGAGAAATCCCTTGAACAGCAGCCACGAGATCCGCGGCACGACGCGCCTGAGCTTGATGCCCGAGCGCTCGCCGACGCCGTAGACAGGCCGCGCGGGGAAGTCGCGCACGCGCGCGTTCCACACATTCAGGTGGACGAGCATGTCGTTCGGGAACCCGTAGCCGCGATAGATGCGGTCGCGGTCGAGCTGCCCGAGCATCTCGTTCGAGATCGCCGTGTAACCCGACTGCGAGTCGGCGACGTGCCAGTAGCCCGATGCGATCTTCGTCAGCAGCGAGAGCACCGCGTTGCCGATGTAGCGGTGCCTCGGGATCACGCGCCACGCCTCTCCCGTGAAGAGGCGGTTCGCCTTCGCGTAGTCCACCTCGCCTCGCGCGACGGGACGCACGAGCCGCTCGAGATCTGCGGGATCCATCTGGTTATCGCCGGCCATCACGCATGTGACGTCCATTCCGTCCGCGAGCGCGCGGTCGTACCCGGTGACGATCGCGGCGCCGACACCCCGGTTGCGCTCGTGTTCGATCACGACGACGCGCGAGTCGCCGAACGCCCGCGCCCGGTCGGCGGTCGCGTCAGGAGAAGCGTCATCGACGACGTACACGCGATCAACGAAGCCGGGGACACCACCGAGCGTGGTCCCGATCAGCGCCTCCTCGCCGTAGGCCGGAACGACGACTGCAACGGATTTCCCTTCCAGCATCAGCCGAAGAAACGTACGCGGAACAGGACGGCGATCGCCTTGAAACCGTCGCGCCACGTGATCTTCTTGCCCTCCGCGTAGGTCCGGCCGTAGTACGAGATCGGCAGCTCGTAGACGCGCAATCCGCGCTTGCAGACCTTCGCAGTGATCTCCGGCTCGATCGCGAAGTCGTCCTCGCGCAAGTCGAGCGAGCGCAGGACGTCCGTGCGAAAGGCCTTGTAGCCAGTCTCCATGTCGGACAACGTCGTGTTGTAGAGCACGCTCGTCAGGAGCGACAGGAAGCGGTTGCCGAGCAGATGCCAGAACAGGTACGCGCGCTGTGGTCGCCCTCCGGAGAGGCGGGAGCCGAAGACGACGTCCGCGGCGCCGCGCCGGATCGGCTCGATCAGCTCGGGCACCTCGGCCGGGTCGTACTCCATGTCGGCGTCCTGAATCACGGCGATGTCGCCGTCGAGCAGCGGGATGGCCGCGCGGATCGCCGCACCCTTGCCGCGGTTCTTCTGGCGCACGATCTGGACGCCGTCGCGGTGCGCCCACTCCTCGAGCACGCGCGGCGTCTCGTCCGTCGACCCGTCGTCGACGACGATGACCTGCTTGTCGAGCTCGAGCGCGTAAACGCGCTCGAGCACGTCGCCGATCGTCGCCTCCTCGTTGTACGCCGGGACGATGAACGAGACTCGACCGGAACCTGTCACGGCCGGTGGCCGCGCATCCGCGTCAGCGGTTCCCAAAGCAGCGCCGCCACGCCGCCGAGGATGAGCCCGATGACCGCGCCGACTGCCGTGGCATTGCGATGGTTCCGCACCGACGTCTTTGCGGCGGCCGCCTGCGTCACGACCCGCGGCGCCTCGACTTCCTCCGCCAGCGACAGTTGCTGCGAAACCTGCGCGAGATCGCTCTGCGCAGTCTGGAGGCGCGTCTGAAGCAGCAGCTGCTCGGTGAGACTGAGGCCGGGTGCCGACAGCGCGCGATTCACCCTGTCGATCGTCCCTTTGTCGACCTGTTGGAGAGGCTCGAAGACCTTGATCTTCGCGCGAGCGGGCCCGGCGAGCTTCGAGACGACGATGGCGGCGAGGGCGTTCGCGGCCAGCCGTACCTTCGCCGGCTCGGGGCCTTTCACGTTCACCTGCGTGAGCGGCGTCTGCCCGAACTTCGAGAGAGCACCCGGAATGACGTTCACGGAAATGCCGGAGCGAAGGCGCGCGGCGCTGAGCCCGCTCCGCCGCGCGACACGCTGCACCACCGACTCCGACGTGACGATCGCGCGAACTGCGGACGGATTCGTGTTGAGCGCCTGGACGGGGCTCGCGCTCAGCGCGCCCAGCGGCTGGCCCAGGTAGACGACCGCCGCGGCGCGGTAGAACTGCCCGCCCCCGAGCGTCGTCAAATAGCCGATGACGGCGCCGGCGACGAGACCCGCGAGCAAGAGCCACCACCGCACGAGCAGCATGCGTGCGTAGCGGCCGAGGTCGACCTCCGCCTCTGCGTCGAGATCTGGCACCGAACGGGGGCTCGCGGACGTCATCGCGCGCCGACTCTACCGGCCTACTTCGGAACCAGGCCGAACAGCCGCGTGTGGCCCGTGAGGTACAGACGCTTCGAGTCGGCGACCACCGGCGTGTACTGCCCGTCGGGAAAACGCCAGAGCAGCTTGCCGGTGCGCGCGTTGAGTGCGAACGTTCGGTTGCGCGAGGTGGAGAAGTAGACGACGCCGTCGAGCACCGTCGGAGAGCCGGAGATGACCCCGTGCGCGTCGAAGCGCCAGCGCACCTTTCCCGTCGCCGCGTCGAAGCAGTAGAGGTGCTCGTCGTGAGAGCCGATGTACACGCGCAGGCGCCACACGGCGGGGGACGAGTAGACGTAGCTGCCCGTGCCGTACGACCAGCGCAGCTTGCCCGTCGTCGCACCGTACGAATAAACCTTGTGGTCGGTCGAGCCGATGTACACGCGCCCGTATGCGACGGCGGGCGTCGCGTAGAACGTCCCCGTCGACCCCAGGCGTGCCTGTGCCGACGCGCGCCAGATCTGCCGGCCCGTCAGCGCGCTCAATGCGTAGACGTGGCCGTCGTACGACCCGACGTAGAGCCGGTTGCCGGACACCGCGACTCCGCCCTTCACGGCACCACCCGTTGCGAACGACCAGCGGAGTCTGCCGGTTCGCGCGTTGAAGGCGTAGACCTTCCCGCGCCAGTCGCCGACATACACGAGGCCGTGGGCAACGGCCGGCGACGTCTCCGCAGGCCCGATCGTCTTCCGCCAGCGCACGCGACCGCCGCGCGCGTACAGCGCGACCACCTGACCGTCGATCTTCCCGCCCCGCGCGTTGCAGGGCGGGCGGTTCAGAAACGTCTCGTACACGAGGCCGTCCGCGACGGCGGGCGACGCCGCCGTGCAGCGTTTGGCGTTGTAGCGCCATTTCTGTCGTCCGGTCCGCGCCTCGATCGCGAAGAGGCTGCCGGAGTTGTTCGCGAAGTAGAGCTTCCCGTACGCGATCGCGGGCGGAAACTCGAGCAGCTTCCGTGCCCGAAACGTCCACTTCACTCGGAACGGCGGCCTCAGGTCGAATCCGCTGACCGCCCGCACCCGTTCGTTGTCGTAGCCGTAGGTCGGCCAGACGATCTCCGGCGCGTGCCTCACCGGCTTCGGCGCCTCCGTCGTCACGAACTCCTGGGTCGACGAGCCGCGGATGTTTCGCGACTCGTGCTTCTTGTAGAGGACGTAACCGACGACCGCGCCCGCTGCGAGCAGCAGCAGGAGCGCGGCCGCCGCGAGAGCCTTCCTCACTTCGGCGCGACGGCGTAGAGCGTGTCGAACCCGTGCAGTAGCAGCGTGCCTCCGTTACCGGAAATGGGTACGTAGTCGCCGTCGTCGAAGGACATCAATCCACGCCCTGTGCGCGCGCTGAGACCATACGTGCGACGGCCCGTGTTCGAGAAGTAGACGACGTCGGCCACGACCGTGGGCGCGCCGGAGATGGGGCGTCCGCCGGAGTACGTCCAGAGGATGCGACCGCTTGCGGCCGAGACGCAGTAGAGGACGCCGTTGTGAGAGCCGAAGTACACGCGGCCGTGCCACACGGCCGGCGAGGAGTAAACGTATGCGCCGGTGTGGATCGTCCACAGGTGGCGCCCGTTGACGGAGAACGCGGACAGCGAGTCGCCGTCCGAGGAGGGAACGAAGACGCGGCCGCGGGCGACCGAGGGCGTGCCGTAGATGCGGCCGCCGACGCTGCTGACCCAGCGCACGCGTCCCGTCTGCGGGGCGAGCGCCCAGATCCGGCCGCCGTAGTCGCCGATGAAGAGCTTGCCGCCCGCGATCGACGCGCTCGACGTGATCTTGTAGCCCGCGTGGTGGACCCAGCGCAGGCGGCGGCTTCGCAGGTCGAGCGCGTAGACGTTGCCGTTCCACGAGCCGAAGTAGTCGATGCCGCCGGCGACGATCGGCGACGACTCGACCGGCGAGCCCACACCGAAGCTCCAGCGTACGCGGCCGCTCTCTCGGTCGAGCACGCGGACGTAGCCGTCCATCCCGTGCACGACGAGGTCGTCGCCGACGACGGCAGGCGAGGCCGCCGACTTCCCGTGGCGGATCTTCGTGCGCCACAGCAGCTTGCCGTCTTCCATGCGCAGCGCGTGCACCGTTCCGCTCAGGTTCGTGATGTAGGCGACTCCGTCGGAGACGACGGCGGGGAACTCGATGTAACCGATGCGACGGCGCCAGACGACCCGGAACGGCGGCCGCAGCTCGATTCCCGCGTGCGTCTGCGTGCGTTGCGGGGTCGCGCCGTAGAGCGTCCATTGCAGCTGCGGCCGGAAAAGGGATAGCTGACGGTAGCGGCGAGCGTTGAAACGCAGGGGAACCGCGCGCTGCCCGTAGCCCGGCGCGGCTCCGTGCACGGAGAACAAGCCACGGCGACTGATGTGCAGCGACGCGACGCCGCGGCCGTTTGCGCGCGCGCGGTGCGGCCCGATCCGCACGTGGGCGTTGCGAATCCTGCGGCCCGTGTCGCCGTCCTTGACGATCACTTCAACGCCGACACCCTTCTTGACGCGATACGCCGGCGACTCCGCACGCACGGCACCCGGTTCGCGCACGCCGCCGCAGCCGGCCGCGAGCCCGGCGGTGACGAGCAGGAGCACGCCCGCCGCGCTGGCCGTCAAACGACCCACCGCAGCGAGAGTAGCAGTGGTTCCGGCCGAAGCCCTGCGGGCTTCGGCCGGGGGTAAACCGGGCAGGCGCGCTTCGCGCGCGTGCCCAATTTGCGGTGGTCGAGAGCTCGCGGCTTCGGTGGCGGTAACCCGGCGAAGCGGCGGAGCCGCGTCTAGAGCGAGAGCGGATTCACGGTGAGCCGGCGCAGCTATTCACCGAGGAGCGCCGCAAGTCCTCCGACGCCCGTGGTGTCGAGGATCTCGTAGCGGCGCAACTCGAGCGGCGTCCCGGCAGATTGCGCCGCTCCGGTCTTCGTCGTGACGGCGAGGACGTAGCCCGCGCGGCGGACGAGCGCGACGACGCGCGCGTCCTCGGCGCCGGCGGGATAGGCGAACCACTGCACCGGATGCCGCAGGTGCCGCTGCAGGGCTGCGCGGGAGTGCCGCAGCTCGGCGAGCGCCTGCGCATCCGACAGCGTCGTCAGGTCCGGGTGAGTGACGGTGTGCGAGCCGATCGCGATGCCGCGCCGCTCGAGCTTTCGGAGCTGATGCCACGTGAGGAAGCTCGGATCCGGTCCGCCGATGCGCCCCGTGATCACGTACGCGGTCGCCGGCATGCGCAGGCGAGCGAGCAGCCGCGACGCCTTCTGGTAGACGTCGCGGTAGCCGTCGTCGAACGTGACCATGATCGGCTTCGACGGCAGTCGCCGGCCGCGCTCGAGCGCGTCGAACGCCTGTGCCTGCGTCACCGCGTGGAAGTCGTGCCGCTTCAGCCACCGCATCTGCGCGGCGAAGTCGGCGGGGTCGACCGTCAGCCGCCGCGTGAGCGGGGGAAGCGACGGAGCCAGTGAGTCGATGCGGTGGTACATGAGGATCGGCAGGGTGATCGTCCTCGTCGGCGCAGCCGCGGGAAGGGTGAGCACGGGCTGCTTCTTGCGTCGGGGCCCGACCGCGTGCGGTTCGGCAGGGCGCTGCGAGGGCCGCACGGTGACCGGTCGAGCAGAAGGTTCGCGGGAGAAAAGCTTGACGCCGACGGCGATCGCGGCCGCGACCAGCAACGCGGACAGCGCCAAGAACAAGCTGCGGCGCCTGGACATCGGCGAGAACGACGATAGCCTCTGGAGAGGCATGAGGGGTCTTGCCGCGATTGCCGTCGTCGCTGCCGCCCTCGCCGTGGCCGGCTCCGCACCGGCCGGGCAGCCGCTCCCTGCCCAGAAGACCGCGGACGCGGCGCTTCGCCGGGCGGTCGCGACGGGTCAGGTCGACCGGGCGACGGCGGCGCGCTACCGGGCGGAGATCAACCGGGCGGCGCGACTGATCCGGGTGCTGCCGAGCGGCCGCCGCGAGCGCGTGGGCGTCGCACTCGCGGAAGTCGCGGCGTTTGTGGGACGACTGACGACCTCGAGAGCCGTCGCGCTGTTCGGACAGCTGAGGGCGAACGATGACTACTTCTCGCGGCACTGGGCGCCGCGCGACCATACGGACATCACCGATGCAAACGGCGTCGTCTATCGCTACTTCGCCGGGCGCTGCCTCGAATTCCATCCGCTCGCCGAGTTCGCGGCGCTGAACGCGCGCGTCAATGCGAAGGACGTCGCAGGGACTCAACGTCTTGCGGATGCGCTCATCGCCCGCGGCGTCAGCCGCGGCGACGGCCTGGGCTGGGAGTACTACTTCGCTTTCGGGGGCGGCAGGCCGCCCTGGCTTTCGGGAATGGCGCAGGCCGTCGCGGCGCAGGCGTTCGCGCGGGCTGCGACGCTTTTGCCGGAAGACGAGGCAACACTGCTGCGCGCCGCCCGCGGCGCGTACCGCATGATTCCCGGCCGGCTGATTACGCGTCTCGCCGCCGGTCCCTGGATCCGCCTCTACGCATTCGACTCGACGGCGGTCCTGAACGCGCAGCTCCAGGCGATCGTCTCGCTTCGCACGTACGCGACGAAGAGCGGCGACGCGTCCGCCGCGAGTCTCGTCACCAGCCTGGAGCAGACCGCCGCGGCGATGCTGCCGAGGTTCGACACCGGCTACTGGACGTACTACGCGCTGCCGAACGATCTGTCGACGGTGCACTACCACGACTACGTCATCCGGCTCCTGACGTTTCTCGCCTCCGACGATCGCCGGTTCGCCGACGCTGCCGCGCGTTTCACGGCCTACCGCCACCAGCCGCCGGCGTTCAAGCTCGTCAACGGCGCAGTGGGAGAGCTCCGTTTCTGGCTCTCGAAGCCGTCGAGAGTCCACGCGTACTCGGCGGCCGGCCCGACGAAGACGCTGAGGCTCGGCGCCGGGTGGCACACGTTGGCGTGGAACGAGCCGGCGCTGAGGGGTATCTACCCGATCAAAGTGGACGCCGTCGACTGGGCCGGCAACCGCGCGTCGTTCGAGGGGCTCCCCATCGTGCGTGTCTCCGGCCGACGGCGTCAGGAGACGGCGCGCGCGACGGCGGCGGCGCGCGTCGAGCGGCACCGGCTCGTCATCGGCGCAGGCGTCGAGGACGCGGCCGAGGGCGCGCGTGCGCAGCGCCTGGGACTTCGCCTCGCGCGCTTCGTCGTCCCCTGGCCCGCGGGAGCGGAGACGCCGGATCCGGCGCTCGTGGCCGAGTTGCAGCGGCTGCCGCCGCGCCTTGGCCTGCTGGTCGAGCTCACGGCGGACCCCGTGCCCGCCGACGACGCGCGCCGCGCCGCTCTCGCGGAATACGCGGCGGTGCTCGGTCAACAGCTCCCGAACCTGCGCACGCTCGTCCTCGCACCGGCGCCGGTCGCGCTCACCGCGTCGAGCTACGCGCAGACGCTCACCGCGATTCGCGGCGCCGTGCACGGCGTCCTGCCGGAGGTCGAGCTCGGACCGCTGATCGACGGAGCCACGGCGCCGAAGGCGACGATCGGCGCGCTTACCGCCGCGCTTGCGTCCGACGTCGCCGACATCGTCGCCTTCCGACCCGCGGCGACCGCGGCAGTGGGCGAGTGGACCGCGGCGAACGTCCCGCAGCTCGTCACCGCGCTGGCGCAGGCGTTCGGCACGGCGCCACCCCTTCTGATCGACGGGTTGGCGACGCCGACCACGATTCCGGCGGGCGAATTGGCCTTCTACCCGGAGGGGCAGCAGCCGACTGATGGTGCCGTCTCTCCGGCCGAACAGGGGAAGGCTTACGCGTCGGCGATCAACGCCGCGGCGTGCTCGACGGCCATCGCCGGAGTGATCCTCGACAGGTTTGCCGACAGCCCGATCGAGCCGGCTCCGCCGACCGGGATCTATTTCGCGAGCAGCGCGCCGAAAGCCTCGGCGTCCGTCGTTGCCGCCGCTGCGCCGCCTGCGCAGCGCGGAATTGTCGTCTGTCCCGGGCTGGCGTCACAGGCCGCGGCGAGCACGCTCACCTTCCCCGACGAGCTCGATTCGTCGTCCCAGCCGGCCGTCGCCCTCGCCTGCGCCCGCGACTGCCTCTACCTCGTGACGTTGAACGACGCACGCGGCCGCCCGGTCGCCGCACGCCGCGGCTCTTTGCGCGGCGGCGGCAGGGCGCTGACGCTCGAGTTGCCGAAAACGAAGCTCGGCGGCGCGCACTATCGCTTCGACGTGCGCCTCGTCGACCGGGTGAATCCCGGCCCCGTCACGCGGCTGACCAGCGGGCTCCTGCCGGTCAGCCCGTCGTGACGACACCGTTCGATCGGCGCAGCTCGAGCCACTGCCGCGGCGTCGTGTCGGCGAAGTCGTAGAGGCTCGAGCCGAGCGCGTCTCTCGCCTGCGCGGCCCGCACGAACTCGCGGACCTGCGCCGGTGATGCGTCCCGGGCGAGTCCTCCGATCGCGTGCACCGGTAGCGCCGGGTTGCCCGTCCACTCGCGCAGCAGGTCGATGTTCAGGCTGGTGTACGTGCGGCTGAAGCGCGGCTTGTGCGAGCGATAGGTGAAGTAGCCCATGGGCAGGAAGACGTCGAAGCTCGGCGCGAGCTGCGCGAACGGGAAGCCCGGCCAGTACCACGACAGACGCTGCATCCCGCGTGGGGATGGAACGATTGCCCCGAGCGTGATCGCAGGCCGCGCCGCGCGCAGGCGCTTCGCAAGCAGGACGAGGCGTGCGCTGCGGACGGTCGCCGAGCGGACGAGGCTCGACTCGATGTCCAGCGCGAAGGAATCGAACTGCTCGCCGCCGCTGCTCTCGAAGTCGATTGCGGCGAGCGAGCGGCGCTTGTCACGCGCGAGATTCCTAAACGACGGCACATACCAGGCGACGATCTGGAGCCCGCGCGCGTGCGCCGCTTCGACGAACCGCCCGACGCGGTCGGGACGAACCATGTCTCGGCGCATCTGGTAGTTCGACGTCTCGAAGAAGAGCGTACGCACACCTTGTCTCGCCATCGCCGCAACGGCGGTCTCTGGCCGCGCCAGAACTCGCGGGTCGTAGAGATCCACCCAGGTCGCGAGGCCCTCGTACGCCGAGAGGTCGCGTTCCTCATCCGCGCGTCCCGAGGCGGCGGCGCACGCGCAGACGGCGGCGATCATCGCAAGCAACGCGGCGGCACGGGTCAACGCACGCCCTCCGCGCGCTCCCAGTGCGGCGAGACGCCGAAGCGCAGATAGCTGACGAGCGCAGCGACCGTCGCCCAAGTGACGAGGAAGTAGTAGTAGGCGATGCCCGCGCCGGGAACGCGCACGCGCAGCCGTCCGAGCGCCGCGAGCGCGAGCCACGCGAGCTGCCCCGCGAGCGCGACCTGGTAGACGATCCCGTGCCGCGCGAGCGCGATGCTCGACGCGAGCAGCACGATGTGCAGCAGTCCGCTCGTGTAGCGGAGCACGCGGTGCGACACGAGCTCGAAGAGGTAGAGCGGCCCGACTCCGGCGAGCATCCGGCCCTCGAACATGTGCTGCCATGCCCACGGGAACATCCGCACCTTGCGGCGGTATTCGTCCTCGAGGTTCGTCGCCGGCTTCTCCGTCGCGATCGCTTCGGGTTCATAGACCGCGCGCTTGCCGCGCTTGACCATCGCGTCCGGGAGGCCGAGGTCCTGCCCGAAGCGGTGCGCGACGTAGTCGGTCCGCCGCACGGCATAGATCGCACCGTTGCCGCCGGTGATCGAGCCGAGCGCGGACTCGTTCTCGCGCAGCCACAGCTCGTAGCGCCAGTAGATGCCTTCGCGGTTCGTTCCGTCCGGGCGCTCCAGCCGCAGCTTGCCGCAGACGTAGGAGACGTCCTCGTCGGCGAGGTTGCGAACGAGCTTGCGGAGCGCGTCAGGCGCCCAGGACGAGTTCGCGTCGGAAAAGGCGACGACCTCGCGCGTGCTCTCCCCCACCGCGGCGTTGAGTGCCGCGAGCTTCCCGCCCCGCGGCAGCGCGAGCAGCCGGACGCGCGAATCCCGCTCCGTGTACTCCTGAACGATCTCGTCCGTGCGATCGACCGAGCCGTCGGAGACGACGAGGAGCTCGAACTGCTCCGCGGGGTAGTCGAGCGCGAGCAGATTGTCGAGCCGCGCGCCGATCACGCTCTCCTCGTCGTGTGCAGGGATGATCACCGTGACGCCGGGCGTGACATCGGCCTTGCGGACCGTGCGCGTGCGGACCCGCGCGAGCAGCGCCGCGGCGAGCGGATAGCCGACATGCGTCCAGGCGATGCCGGCGAGACTCGCCCAGAAGAGCACCCTCACGACGACCACGCGCTAACTCTACGGGGCGCGGTACTCGGGGAAGAAGCCCGGATCGGCCGCGGCGCCGGCGCGCTCCGCGAGTTGGGCGTAGAGCGTAGGATCCAGCACGCGGCGGCCGACGAAGAACGGAACGAGGCCGTGCGGCGCGAAGCTGCGCTTGTAGCGGAAGATGCCGTCGTCGTCGCTGTAGCCGCCGCCGAGCACGAAGCGCCGCCTACCTGAGTCCTTCGCCCAGAGGATCAGCTCCCACTTGAGCAGGTCGTTGGGCCGCAGGTCGAACGCGTCGCTATCCGTGCCGCCGAGGAACGAGTACGCGTTGTGCTCCGAGAGCAGCACGAGCTCGGACGACACGACGTCGTCGCCGCGCAGGGCGTGCACGTACACGCGATGCTCGGGAAGACGTTCGAAGAAGTCGCGCGGAAACCGGTAACGCGCCGGCGCGTCGCGGCGTTCCAGCGTGTGGGCGTAGAGCCTGAGAAAGTCGTCCAGCCGCACGCCCGTCGAGTCGAACTCGATCCGAACGCCCGCCCGCCGCGCCTTCTTCACGTTCTTGCGCACCTTGTGCTCGCAGTCCATCCAGAGCTCGTCCGCGCTCGGCGTGAGCTCGCGCACGACGTTCACGAGCCGTTGCTCGCGCTCACCCGGGTACGGCAGCAGCTCTTTGTCGAAGAGTGCGAAGCGCACGAGCTCCGAGACGACCGGTTGCTGTGCAGCCCACTCGTCGAACGACGCCCAGAAACGTGCGGCGACGGTGTCGCGATCGTCACCCCAGAAAAACGGGCCGCCATAGCCGTAGGGCGTGATCAGGTCGGCGGCGGCGACGCCGAACGGCTCGCTGCGCAGGTCGCGCAGCAGGAACGGGTAGAGCACGCAGCCGTCGTCCGACCGCCAGGCGGCGCAAAGCGCCCGCGTGTGCTCGTCCTCGTAGAGCGCGACGTAGCCGGGATGCGCGTAGGCCTCGTGCTCGGGCCACGCTGTCCAGTGCGCGAGCCACTCAGCGGAGTCGGCGGTCCAGAGGTGGAAGCTCACAGGATGGCTTCGTACACGCGCTCGTGCTCGCGAGCGGCGGATTCCCACGTCAGCGCCTTCCTCGCCGCACGCGTCCCTTCGAATGCCGCCGACAGCCGCGCAGGGTCGAGCAGGCCGACGCACGCTTCAGCAAGCGCACGCTCGTCGCCGGGCGGCACGACCTCGCCGGCGCCGAAATCGCGCACCGTCTCTCCGAGCGAACCGACGTCGGTGACGACCGCCGGGCGTCCGTGGCCGATCGCCGTCGCAAGCACGCCCGACGCGTCTGTGCGCCGATAGGGCAGGACGACGATCGCCGCTTCACGCATCAGCGTGGCCACCTCCTCGTCGGGCAGGAAGCCGAGCCGCCACTCGATCCGGCCTTCGACGCCGATGTCCCGCGCGAGTCGCTGCAACGGCTCGACCGGGTCGAGCGGATCGCCTGCGACGACGAGCCGCGCCCCGGGGATGCGTAAGAGCGCGCGCACGAGCACGTCGATGCCCTTGTAGTCGCGCAGCAGGCCGAAGAAGAGCAGCGTCGAGCCGGTCGGGGGGGTCGGCTCCTCGCCGGAGTCCGACTCGAACACGGCGTGCGGGATGTACGCGATCCGCTCGGGTGCGACGCCCAGCGCTTCCAGCTCGGCCACACGGCGCCGCGAGTGGACGATCACGCGCTGGACGATGTCGTAGATGCGCGTGCGGGAGTCGATGCCCGCGTGGTCGTCGCGCGGCAGCGCGTGGTGCGCGGTGAACACCGTGGGCGTCTCGGCCGCAACCCTGCGCAACCAGCGCAGGTCGAAGCGCGGCAGCGAGAGCCACTGCACGTGCACGATGTCCGGGTCGAGCTCGCGCACGCGCCGGGAAAGCCGCCTGACGCTCGGCAGGTACTCGAGCCCCTTCAGGAGGTAGCGCAGGCGCGAGCGCGGATTGCGCGCGAGTATCCTCCCGCTGACCGGAAGGAAGAGCTCGTCGCGGCGATAGCCGACCGGCACGGGGACGGGCCCGAACGGAAAGGGAGACGTGAGCAGATCGACGGTGTGGCCGCGCCGCGCGAGCGCGCTCGCAAGACTGTGGTCGTACGGCGGCGTCGTGCTCGTGGGATCGATGAGTGCGACGCGCACGGCGGCGATGATACGCCGGTGAGCGCTCTCGCCCGGAATGCGCCCAGTGCGCGCGTGAAGCACGCGCTCGATCGTGTACTCGCGGTGATCGTGCTGATCGTCTTCAGCCCGGTGCTCGGCGCGATCTCGTTGTGGATCCTGCTCGAGACGGGCCGGCCCGTGCTCTTCGCGCACCCGCGCGTCGGCAAGAACGGGCGTGTATTCCGCATGGTCAAGTTCCGCACGATGGTGCAGAACGCGATCGCGCTCAATCAGGAGCTGAAGCTGAGCGAGGACCCGTACGGTCATCTCCCCGACGATCCGCGCATCACGCGCAGCGGCCGCCTGTTGCGGCGCACGAGCCTCGACGAGCTGCCGCAGCTGTTCAACGTCGTCCGCGGTGAGATGAGTCTCGTCGGCCCGCGCGCCGACATCGTCGAGCAGGTCGAGAACTACACCGAGTCGGACCGGCGGCGGCTCGCCGTCAAGCCGGGCATCACCGGCTGGGCGCAGGTCAACGGGCGCGACGCGATCCCGTGGCCGCAACGCTTCGAGCTCGACGCGTGGTACATCGAGCACTGGTGGCTCGGCCTCGACGCGAAGATCGTGCTGCGAACCGTGCTGGAGCTCTTTCGCGATCGCCCCGAGCCGGTCGTCGACGAGATGAACATCGAGCGCGCGAAGGCGCGGCAGCGGTGACGCAAAGACCTGTCGTCGTCTTCGGCCTGCTCTGGGCCGGGCTCGCGCTCGCGCGCAGCCTCGGTCGTGCCGGGGTGCCCGTGACGGGCATCGCGTACGAGCCGACCGACTTCGGCATCCGCTCGCGCCACCTCGCGCGCCGGATCGTCGCCGAGAGAGACCGCGACGAGCTCCTGCTGGCCGTGCTGCGCGAGACCGCGCTCGCGGGGCGGCCGGTGCTGTTTCCGGAGCGGGACGAGAGCGTCCACGTCGTCCTGCGCCACTGGGACGAGGTGCGCGAGCTCGCGGATCTGCCGCTGCCCGACGACGCGCAGGTCGTGGAGAACCTGCGCCGCAAAGACCTGCTGCGGGCCGAGGCCGAGCGTGCGGGTGTTCCGCTGCCGGAGACGATCACGCCCGAGACCGAGGAGGCAATCCACGCGTCGGGCTTGCGTCCGCCGTACCTGATCAAGCCGGTGACGGGACAGGAGTTCGCGTACCTGTTCGGCGAGAAGCTTTTCGTCGCCGACGACCTCGACGGCGCCGCAGCCGCATGGCGCCGCGCCCGCGACCACGGCTTCGAGACGGTCGTGCAGGAGCTGATTCCCGGCTCACAGGCGAAGATCTACTCCCTCTTCACGTACATCGGCCGCGACGGGGAGCCGCTCGCGAGCGTCGTCGGGCGGAAGCTGCGCCAGGGCCCGCTGCGCTTCGGCACGAGCGCCGTGTTCCTCGTCGAATTCGACGAGCGGGTGCTCGAGGTCGGGCTGCACCTGCTGCGCACCGCCGGCTACCGCGGCTTCGCGCAGGTCGAGTTCGCGCACGACGCGCGCGACGATTCCTTCCGCGTCCTCGAGGTGAACACGCGGCTGCCGATGTGGGCCGGCGTGGCGATGAGCCGCTACTTCGACCTCGCGCGGATCGCCTACGACGACCTCTGCGGCAAACCGGCGCCGCCGGCCCGCACCTTCCGCGAGCAGGTTGCGTGGGTCTACCTCGCAAAAGACGCGTGGGTGGCGATGCAGCTGCTGAAGGGAGGCGACGTCGGCGTGCGCGAGCTGGCGGCGCCGTACCTCATGCGCAAGAAGGTGCGTTCGATCTTCTCCGCCGACGACCCGCTGCCGGCGCTCGCCTCCCTGAATTACCTGCGCTCCAAGTTGGCCTGACGCGAAAAGACGATCGGCGTCGCGAGCGCGATCGCCGCGAAGACGAAGAAGTAGAAGAACGACAGCGTCAGGTAGAACGCGTTGGCAGCGAGCGTTCCAACCAGCGCCCCCGTCAGCCCCCACGCCAGCGGCCGCACCCGCGCCGCCTCCGGATTGCCCGCAGCGGCAAGGGCGCGTCCGACGCGCCGCGCGACGCCGAGACGGTGCAGGAGGTAGGCGACGAACGCCGCGAAGACCGCCGCTCCGGCGAGGCCGCCCTCGACGAGCAACGCGACGTAGTACGAGTGCGGTCCCCAGTTCGTCTTCCCGGTGACGAACTCGTAGTAGACCGAGAAGTTGTTGTAGCCGAGGCCGAACAGGGGATGCATGTGCAGGACGTCAGGGATGAACGAGTAGACGCCGAAGTGCGCGGAGGTGCCTTTGCCGCTCGTCTCGAAGCGGGAGCGAATGACGGTCTCGAAGTAGTGGAAACGCCGGTAGAGCTCGAACAGCACCGGGATCGCGACGAGTACGAGCGGGAACGCGGCCGCACGCGTCCACAGCAGGTGCCGGTACGGAACGGCGAGCACGAGCGCTCCGACGGCGAGGCCGAGTAGCCCGCTGCGCGAGAGCGTCGTCAACTCGACGAGCAGCAGGAACGCGATCAGCACACCGAGCGGCACCCGCAGGCGGTGCCGCCGCTCGAGCCGCAGGTACAGAGGCGCGAGGACGAGCAGCGGCAGGAGCAGCATGATTCCGAGGTGATTCGGATCGCCGGTGAGGGCGTTCGGCCGGTAGACGTTCGAACCGTTCACCGCGCCGTAGACGTTGATCTGGCTCGCGCCGCGCGTGAGCGGCTTCAGGAAATACGCGTCGAGGTTGCGGCCGGTCTGCGCTGCGGCGAGCTGCACGATTCCGTACAGCGCGTTGAACACGATGCCGGCGAAGAACACCGCGAGCGTGCGCCAGTAGTAGCGGCGTGAGCGCGCGGCGAGGTATGCCACCGCGACGACGAGGAACACGAAGTGAATCAGCCATTTCGCGATCCCCTTGCCGTACTGCGCTGCCGACTGCTGCGTGTCGAGGTTGAAGAACCCGACGAGGTAGACGACGAGGAACGCCGCGAAGAAGAGCAGCAGGACGGCCGCCGTGCGCGGCACGCGGCTGCCGGGACGGGCGATCCGGTCGAGGCCCCAGACCGCCAGGAACAGAACCGTCGTGACGTCGGCGAGATAGACGCTGCCGGCGACGTTCCAGTGGACCTTCTCGAAAGTCGCGCAGAAGATCGCCGCAAGGAAGAGCGGGCTCACGAGGCGGCTCTCGCGCATCACGCGGCTCTCCCGGTCACGTCCAGGAGAAGTTCGCGGTAGCGGCCGACGGCGGTGCGGCGGTCGCCTTCGGTCGCCACGTACGCCCGCCCGCGCTCCCCCAGCTCCGCGAGGTCGAGCTCGCCGTCGTGGGCGCGCCTGATCGCCGCGGCGAGCAGGTCGGGGCGCCCGGGCGGCACGGTGACGCCACAGCCGACGCGTTCGACGAGCCGCGCCGTCTCGGTCTCGCCGTCGGCCGCGACGATGACGGGCCGCCCCACGGCGAGAATCCCGTACAGCCGGCTCGGGACGACGTAGCCGGCAAGGCCTCGGGCGAGCCCGACGACGTGGACGTCCGCGGCGGAGAGCGACTGCGCGAGCAGCTCGCGCGGCTGGTACGGGAGGAACGTCACGCGCTCCGCGCCCAGAGCCTTCGCAAGCGCGACGAGCTCGGCATGTCGCGCGCCACCTCCGATGATCGCCACCGTCAGGTCGTCGAGCTCGCGAAGGAGCGTCGCCGCTCGGACGAGCGCGTCGAGGTCCTGCGCATGGCCGACGTTGCCCGAGTGCATTACAACGAAGCGCCCGTCGAAGCCATGCTTCCGCGACCAGGCGTTGTCGCGGGGGGCTGGCCGGAGCGCGCCGGTGTCCGCCCAATTCGCGATCACGCTGATTCGCTCCGCTGCGGCTCCTTTTTGCTCCAGCCGCGCGCGCATCGTCTCCCCGATCGCGACGATCCGGTCGGCGCGTCGCAGGTACAAGCGGACGAGCGCCCGGAGCAGAAAGACGACCGCTCTGTTGCGGATCCGCCCGAGCTCGACGGCAGTTTCGGGAAATACATCTTGGGAAACCACGACGAGCGGGACCCTGAACCGCCGTGCGACGAGCAGCGCGACGTTCGCGATCACCGGCGGATCGGTCATGGCGAGAACGACGTCCGGCCGCTCGCTAGCGAGGCCGGCGCGGAGCGACTGCGCCAGGTAGGTGACGTAGTTCAGCGCGCGCAGCCACAAATTCCGCCGCTCGAATGCCGTTGACCGGACGCGGACGATCGCCACGCCGTCGTAGACCGCGCGCCCGGGCGGCGCGTGTCGCAGCGTCGCCGTAATCACGGTCACGTCGAACGTCCATCCGCGTCTTGCGGAACGTGTCGACCGCGTGGTCAGGCGTCATCACGATCGGCTCGTTCTCGTTGAACGACGTGTTGAGCAGGATCGGCACGCCCGTCAGTCGCTCGAACTCCTCGATCAGGCGGTAGTAGCGCGGATTCACGTGGCGCTCGACAGTCTGCAAGCGTCCCGTGTCGTCGACGTGGTTGACGGCGGGGACCTTGTCGCGCTTGTCGGGTCTCGTCTTGTAGACGAGGATCATGAACGGCGAGGTGTAGTCCTGGTCGTACCACTCGGCGGTGCGCTCGGCCAGGATCGACGGCGCAAACGGCCGGAAAGGTTCGCGGTGCTTTATGCGAGCATTGAGGATGTCCTTCATGTCGTCGCGCCGCGGGTCGGTGACGATCGAGCGATTGCCGAGCGCGCGCGGGCCGAACTCCATCCGGCCCTGGAACCAGCCGACGACGTCGCCTGCGGCGATGCGCTCGGCAACCGCGCCGAAGAGTGCGTCGTCCTCGAGCCGCTCCGAGGCGAGCCCCGCAGCACGCAGCGCCTGCGCGCACTCCTCGTCGGAGTACTCGGGCCCCGTGTAGGCGTGATCCATGACGAATCCGCGTGGCCGGCCGAGTACCTGGTGCCAAACGTAGTACGCCGCGCCGACGGCGATCCCGCTGTCGCCGGCGGCCGGCTGGATGTAGAGCCCGTCGAATGCGGTCTCGGGGCGAATGCGACCGTTCGCAACTGCGTTGAGCGCGACGCCGCCTGCGAGGCAGAGGTTGCTCATTCCGGTGCGCCGCTGCGTCTCGTTGACGATGTGCAGGTACGCCTCTTCGAGCACGGCCTGCATTGCACCGGCGACGTCCTCGTGATGCTTCGTCAGCTCGCCCTGCGGCTCGCGCGCCGGACCGAATGCTCCCTCGAGCCGGGGTCCGAAGATCCGCCCGATCCTGGGCGCGCCCTCACTCCACGTCATGTCCACGCCCTGCGCGTGATGCGTGAAGTAGTCGAGGTTCAGCTCGAACAGCCCGTTCAGCCGAACGAGATCGCGCATCTCCGCGCGGTGGAGGTCCGGGTCGCCGTACGGCGCGAGTCCCATCACCTTGCCCTCGTCGCCGTATTTGGGAAAGCCGAGCCACTGCGTCACCGCCGTGTAGTAGATGCCGAGCGAGTGTGGAAACGTGACGCGGTCGAGCACCTCGAAGCGATTGCCGCGACCGACGGCGAGCAGCGCGGAGGCAAAGTCGCCGAAGCCGTCCAAAGTGAGGATCGCAGCTTCCTCGAACGGCGAGACGAAAAACGCCGACGCGGCGTGTCCCTGGTGATGCTCGACGTTGTGGAACTTCGCGCGCAACTGGTCCGCCTCCACGCCGAGCGCCGTGGCGAGATGCTCGCGGACACCTCTGACCTCCCTCATGCTCCGAAGCCGGTCGACGACGTACGACGGGTTGCGCAACCTGCCGACCGTTTGGACGATCTTCGCCGTGAGGTTCGCGCGCGGGTCGCGCCCGACGGCGACGTGCTCGAGCGCGCGCGCATCGACCCCGGCCTGCTGCATGCACCACGCGGTCGCGAGCGACGGGAAGCCGGCGACGTGCTTGACACGACTGAACCGCTCCTCCTCCGCGGCGGCGACGAGCTCTCCGTCGACGACGAGCGCGGCCGCAGCGTCACCGTGAAAGGCGTTCAAACCCAGAATTGCGGCCACGAGTGCGACGATGTTATCCGCGTCGTACGCCGTCGCTGCGCTTGTGCGACGGGCGGCGGGGAGCGCGCGGCTAGCCTGTGCGGCCTCGGACGCTCCGCGGGAGCTCTCAGGTGAAGAAGGCGAAGATTCTTTACATCCATCACCGCCCGGAGCTCGGCGGAGCGCCGGTCAGCCTCGGCGGTCTCATCGGCGCACTCGATCGCCGACGCTTCGAGCCGTTCGTCTACTGCCCGCCCGGGCCGGCGGAGCGGCTGTTCCGGGAGACGGGCGCGACGGTGATCACCGGACCAGTCGCGGGCTTTACGCACATCTGGGCGAGCTATTACAGCGGGCTGCGCTGGCTGCTCTTCGGGCGAGAGCTAACGCAGCTTCCCGCTGCGGCATTGCGACTGACGCAGACGCTTCGCCGCACCCGGTTCGACATCGTTCATCTGAACGACTCGCCGCTCGTGTACTCCGCCCTGCTCGCGCGGTGGGCGGGATCGCCGGTGGTCTGGCACCTTCGCTCCGCGTTCGCGCGCGGCGGCCTCGACGCACGCGGCCGGGCGCTGAGCCGGGTGATCGACGCGACGGCCGACGCGGTGATCGCGATCGACGAGGACGTCGCCCGGTCCTTCTCGGGGAGCATGCCCGTCCACATCGTCCACAACAGCGTCGATCTCGACCGCTTTACACCCGCCCCGTCGGCCGAGGCAAAGCGACGCCTGGGGCTGCGAGACGACCTCGTCTCGGTCGGACTCTTCGGCTACCTCTATGCGAAGAAAGGGTGGCCCGACTTCCTCGCCGCGGCCCGCCGGCTCGTGCAGCGCGGCATCCCTGCTCAATTCCTCATCGTCGGCGGCGGTGTCCGATCGACGAAGTTCTTCGAGACGATGCAGGGACGACTGCTCGCCGCGACGGGTCTCACGGCGGACGAGGAGCAGCGGGCGCGAGACGCCGTCCGCGCGTTCGGCATCGAGGACCGCGTCCACTTCCTGCCGTTCTCCAGCGATCCCCGCGATCTGTACTGGGCGCTCGACATCGTGACTTTTCCCAACCGCGGCGAAGGGCTCGGCCGCGCAGTGATCGAGGCTTCGGCGTGCGGCCGTCCGATCGTCGCATCGGGATCGCTCGGCGGCGCTGGACTCGTCGATGCCGACGCCACGGGCCGGCTCGTACCGCGTCGGTCACCGGACGCTCTCTCGGTCGTTCTCGAGGAGCTCGTGCTCGATGAGCCGCTCAGGCGCGAGCTGGGCGAGAACGCGCGCCGGCACGCGGAGGAGCGTTTCGACGCCACGCGCAACGGGCGCGCGGTGATGGACCTCTACGAAGAGGTCCTGGCCCAGACATGAGCGCACGTCAACCTCATCTGCCCGCGTGTTCCTCGGACGCCGCTCGCGGTGCGGGGCCGGAGGGCACAGTATGAGTAATACGGGCTCGGAAGGCACCGTGCCGCGAGCGGCGGAGGGTGCCACCGAAGGTGGCCCGAGAGGCCGGCTCCGCCGGCCGGGAGGCGACGCCGGCGAGGGGCACGCGTGAGCGCGCGTCCCCGCATCATCGTCGTCTCGCCGTACGGCCGCGAATACGGCCCGCCGCGAACACTCGAGCACGTCGCGCGCGCGATCCGGATCAGCGGCTACGAGCCCGTCTGCGTCGTTCCGCGAGGAGCGACGGTGACACCGAAGCTGCAGGAGATGGAGCCTGAGATCCACCGGGTCGAAAGGCTCTCGACGATCCCACGCACGGGCAACCCGCGCCGCCTCGGCGCGTTCATCGACGACCACTTCGCCGCAGCCGGCCGTATCGTCGAGATCGCGCAGACGCACGGGGCGGCGGCCATCTACTCGACGTCGGAGGCGATCTTTTGCGGCGGCATCGCGGCACGTCGCCTGAAGGTCCCGAGCATGGCGCACGTGATCGGCATGTCGATCGCGTCGCCGCGGTGGGGAGCCGCGGTGTACATCCGCCTCCTGCGGTCCCTCAATGACACGTTCGTCGCCTGCTCCTCCGCGGTGGCCGACATGCTCGAGTCGTCGGGCGTCGCGGACGGCCGCATCACCGTCGTGCACAACGGGATCGAGGTCGCCGAGATCGACGCGGCGCTTGCGGCCGGCGGCGCACCGGTCAACGGCGGCGGCCCGCGGATTGGCATGTTCGCCGCCTATGACTCGCGGAAGGGCCACGAGCTTTTCGTCGAAGCGGCCGCGCGCGTCGCACGCGAGCGGCCTGACGCGCGTTTCTTCCTCGTCGGCGCGGTGCTCGAAGGGCAGGCAGAGAGCACCGCGTTCGAGCAGCGCGTCACGCGAATGGTGGATTCGTTCGGTCTCGGCAGCCGGTTCGTCAGACCCGGTTACGTGCCGGTCCCGGAGGTCTACCGCTGGATCGAGGCGATGGACGTGATCGTGGTGCCGTCAAAGACAGAGGCGTTCGCGCACGCGCTGCTCGAGGCGATGGCGTGCCGCCGTGCAGTCGTCGCGACGGCGATCGAGGGAAATCTCGACGCGTTCGTCGACGGTCATTCCGGCGTATACGTCCCCCGCAGCGGTGCGGCGCTCGCCCGCGCGATCACGTCGCTGCTTGCGGATCCCGACCGCCGCGAGCGACTGGGAGCGGCCGCGCGCAGGCGCGTCGAGCTCCTCTTCGACATCAACGTCACGCTCTCGTGTCTGGCAGACGCGGTCCAAGCAGCCCTCGACGGCTCCACGCCGGCACGGGCTGCAGCGTGAAGGAGCGGCACGCAGGGGAACTGAGGCTCCATCTCGGCTGCGGCTCCAACGTCGTGCCGGGCTGGGAGAACATCGACAAGTCGCCGTCGATCGTCCTGGCACGCCTGCCGGGCTTGCGCCGCGTGCTGGCCACGGTCCGCATCCTCACGCCGGACCAGGCGAACGCCGTCTTCCCGAGCGGCATCGTCCACGCCGACGTGCGCCGCGGCCTTCCGTACGAAGACGCGACGGTCCGCTACATCTACAGCTCGCACATGATCGAGCACATGCCGCGGTGGCAGGGGCTCGCTCTCGTGAAAGAGTGCCGACGCGTTCTGATGCCGGACGGAGTTCTCAGGCTCGCGACGCCCGACTTGGCGCAGGTCGTCGATGCTTATCGCAGCGGCGTGAAAGGGGGCGCCGCGACCGCGGCGGACGCGTTCATGGGCGGGCTCGGCACATTCATCGAGCAGCCCGGATCCAGGGCGCAACGCCTTCTCCAGCGGCTGTTCGTCGCACCGCATCAGTGGCTCTACGACGAGCAGTCGCTCACGCTTCTACTCGAGGAGGCCGGCTTCTTGGACGTCGGCGTGCGCGGATTCCGCGATTCGGCACTGCCGGATATCGCGCTACTCGAGCATCGAGACAGCCTGTTTGTGGAAGCGCAGCGCCCGCGAGTCGCGGCCGCGTGAAGTCGCGTTCATCCGGCGCGCTCGAGCGTGGCCCGCACCGCGGCGAGGAATGAATCCGCCGCGCGGTCGACCGTGTACGCCGCGGCGGCCGCGGTGGCACCCCGCCGCAGGCTCTCGAGCGTCTCCGGGTCTGCGACGGCGCGAAGCGCCTCGGCAAGACCACGCAAGTCGTCGACGGACGTTAGGCGCGCGCCGCCGTAGGCTGCAACCTCGCGCGCGGAGGGAACGACGTCCGTCGCAAGGACCGGCGTGCCCGACGCGACGGCCTCGAGGACGACGGCGCCCCACGGCTCGTCGCTTGAAGGAACGACAGCGACATCGGCGGCGCGCAGGAGCGACGCGACCTCCGGCGTCGGGAGGAACCCGGTGAACGTTACGTTCGGCGGAGCATCTGCGCGCAGTCGCTCCCCCAGCGGCCCCTCGCCCGCTACGACGAGTTCCGCGTTCGGAAGCGCGGCGTTGGCGAATGCGCGCAGCAGCACGTCCACGCGTTTGCTGGCGACGAGCCTGCCGACGTAGACGGCGAGGAGGTCGGGCGAGCGTCCGAGCCGGCGCGCCCAAGCTTCGCGAGCCTCGGGACGGTCGCGGGGATGGAAGGTCGTGTGGTCCGGGACGTGCGGGAATCGCGCGATCGCTTGCTCTCGCCCACCGAGGCGCATGAGCTCGCGCTCCGCGAGCTCCCCCGTCGGCAGCAACAACGCTGCGTTCGTGACGAGTCGACCGACGAGGGCGTCGCGGACTGCCGCGCGCACCGCGCCCCGCGCGCGCAAGGCGTGGCTCTCGCTCATCAGCGCATAGGGACGGCGGCGAGCGCGCGCCCACGCCACTCCGAGCAACATCGTCGGCTGCACGAAGCCGGAGAGGGCGACGAGCGCATGGCGCCCGCGCTCGAGCGCGAGGGGCAGCGAAGGGTTTAAGTCAAGCTCCCGCACCTCTCGGCCCACGGTGACGAAGCCGAGGTTGAGCAGGAAGACATGCGGGAACCGAAGCCGCTCGCCGGCCACGGCCCTCCCGCGCGCCGAGAGCGCGCGCCGGCAGTAGTAGACGGTCGTGTCGAGGTCCGGCGCACCCGCAATGCGTTCGAGCACGGGAAACGAGTACGGGATCGGAACCGGGTACACGATCGCGACGTGCGGCTTGTCCGTGGGCGCGTGGCGCCTCACGAGCGTCGCATAGGGTAGGGCGCCTCCGCCGGACGCCGGAGAGAACGGCGTCTGTGATACCGCGATCTGTCTGCGAACCTAGGCACGCCGCTTGCGCGCGTCCTGCGCCGTCATGAGGCCGAGCGTGAAGAAGAGCCAGAACAGGCTCGTAACGGCTGTCCCAGGGTTCCACAGGTACGTCGAGTAGAAGGCCCAGATCACGGCTGCCGGCAGGGCCGTAAAGAGGGCGGCGGCCAAGCTGTTCCTCGAGCGCGGCACCGCGAGTCCGACGCGTGCGCCGCAGACGCCGAGAAATACCGCCCACAGGATCGCGACGATTGCGCCGAGCTGGACGGCGAGCCCGAGGAACGAATTGTGGACGTAATTGCCGGAGAAGTTGACGAGCCGCTCGCGGCGGGAGGGCACCATGTCGCACGGATCCGGACTCAGCCCGAGGTTCACGCACGTGCTCAAGGAGCGTTGCGCGACGGCGCGATAGCGGACCAGCTCCTCGGTCTCCGTCCCGATCCCGTAGCCGGTGAGCGGCCGCCGCTCGATCATCGTTCCCGCGGCCGCCCATGCCTCCGTCCGGCCGCTGAGCGTCGGAATCGTCGACGGACGGAGGGCGCTCGGCCAATTCCCGGACTCGCCGTACCCCTCGACGGCGATGATCGTGACGGCGACCGCGAAAGCGGTCGCGACGGCGGCGGCGGTGACGGCGACGCGTCCGCCGAAGCGGGCAGCGAGCGCGTGCAGAACGACCACGAGGGCGACGAGGACGATCGCGAGGCGCGTGCCGGAGTACAAGATCTCGATGCAGAAGACGACGATTACGGCGACTCCGACGGCGCGCCGGAGGCCACGCGCGCGCAACGTCCACCAGACCGCGGGCGGCAGCGCGAAGACGTAGGCGGCGATCGTGTTCGGGCTCTCGAGAAAACCCCGGAAGCGCCTCTCAGCCGTACCCGTCAACAGAGCTTCGTGCGGAACGACGACGAGCGCGAGCACCTGGCCGACGACGATCGCCGCGACACCGACGAGCGCGGCTTCCACGAGCGGCCCCGGACCGCCGAGCGCACGGGCGGAGCGCCACACCGTGACGACCATCGCCAGGAACAGGAACGCGAGGCCGACTGCGAAGTCCCGGCTGCTGCCGGGCGCGTCAGACCACGTCGTCGAGACGGCGGCAAGAAGCACGAATACCAGGAGGAAGACGCCGACGCCGCGCAGCTCTGAAAGCGTCCGCAACGCCCGGGGCCGGTCGAGCACCAGGGCGACGGGCAGCCACGCTGCCAGCGCGCCGAGCGCGACGAACTTGCCCGAGCTACCGATCGTCCGCAGGAACGAGAATTGCGACGACCCAAATGCGAGCAGGACGAGGAGCACGGGAATGAGAGCGGGCACGAGCGCCGTTTCGTAGACGTCGAGCAGGAGGGTCGACCTTGCGGGAAACAGCGCGCGCAATGCGCCCGCCAAGGGCGGCAGCTCCGTGAACCTCCTGCGTCGCGCGTCGCGCGTCGCGGCCGCGACGAGGAACAGCGCCGCCGTCACGATTCCGGAGAGCAGGCTGCGATGGTCGAGGCAGAAGCGGACGAAGTTCACGCGGATCTGCCGCGCGCTCTCGCCTCTGATCTCGCCCTGCGAGTGTCGGTGGACCAGCGATTCGACCGGCACGAAGAGCGTGTCGCTTCCCACAGCCTTCGCGCGCACCGCGAGGTCCGCCTCCTCGCCGTACATGAAGTACCGCTCGTCGAAGCCGCCGGTAGCCTCGATGACCGACCGCCGCACCAGGAAACAGACGCCGTTCACGGCGGGAACGCGACCCGCTCGCTTGCGCGCGGCGGCGCGGCGCAGCCGCCGCTTGAGTGCGAGCCGCAATGCGAGAGGGACCGACGGCCAACGCTCGACCGTCGGCTGTACCGAGCCGTCGGGCAGGCGCACCAGCGGCCCGACGATACCGGCGGCCGGATCTGCCTCGAGCCGCGCGACGAGCTCCTCGAGAAAGCGCGGGTTCGTCACCTCGACGTCGCTGTTGACAACCAACACGTAGTCGGCGCCAAGCGCGAGCGCGCGGGCGAAGCCGACGTTGTTACCGCCGCCGTACCCGCGGTTGACGGGCGAGCGCACGAGCTCGACGTCCGGGAACTCCTTCTCCACCGCAACGTCGGTGCCGTCGGCCGACGCGTTGTCGACGACGATGATTCCGCTCAGTCCCTCGAGCGAGCGCAGGGAGCGGATCGAGTCGAGGGTGTCGTCGCGAGCGTTGTAGCTAACGACGACTGCGTAGACGCTTTTGTTCACGACGTCTGCTCGAGGATCCGTTCGAACGCGGTTGCGGCGCGGTCCCAGGTGAACTCCTGGACGCCGTGCCGTCCTCGCTCCGCCGTCCGCCGCCGCGCCTCGGGATCGTCGACCACTGCGGCGAGCGCCTCGACGAGCGCCTCGTGATTGCGTGGCGGCACGATCACTGCACCGGCTCCACGATGCGACCACAGCGAGACGTTGCCGACGTCCGTCGTGACGACGCAGATCCCGCAGGCCATCGCCTCGGGCACCGTGATCGGCCCAGTCTCAGTCCAGCTTGCGCAGAGAAACACGTCGAGCGACGAGTAGATGCGCCGAAGCTCGTCGCGGCTCGGAGACCGGTGATACTCGATGTCGTCCGGAAGGTCGCGACCGGGCGCGAACACGCCGAACGCGACGGGCTGCACAGCCCGGTCACGCGACGCGGCGTCGAGCGCGGCGACCGCGTCCGCCACACCCTTCCACGCCTCGACGTGGTACATGAAACCGACGCGCAGGGGACCGCCCGGCCGCGAGTCGCCGCTCGGCTCCGGATAGAAGGAGTCCAGGTCCACGCCTTGGGGAACGACGTGCACGTCGTGTAACGCGAACCGCTCCTCTGCGAGCCGGCGGAGCCACTCGGACGACGCGATGCGAACGAAGTCCGCGCGCCACGTCGCATCGACACGAGCAGCGGGGCCGGACCACGTCTCGTAATGCTGGATGAAGTAGATCTTCCGGCCGGCGCGCGTGGGAAAGCGTGCGACGCGCTCGGCCGTCTGCCACGCGGTGGCGACGACGGCGTCGGCGGGCGGCGCAGCCGAGGACGACAGGTCGGGTGCCCGGACGACACGGCCCGGGAACTCGTACCAGTCCAGTTCGGCGCTGTTGTGGATGAACAGGCGTTCCGGAACGGCAGGCCCGAGCCGCCGCAGGACCGCATTCCGCCTCGAGAGGATGCTCCTCGCAGGGTAGAGAAGCGTCACGTCGTGGCCGCGCTGGACAAGGCGGGTCGCGATTTCGAGCACGGCTCGATGGCCGCCCGTCACCTCGAGGTACGACACGACGAAGGTGATCCTCATCGGGCGTGCTCGACCGCGGCGGCCAGCACGCCGGCCGCAATGCGTGCAGGGCCCGGCTGCGCCAGCTCCGCGAGCTTCGCTTCGTCGAGCGGCGGAACGTCGCCCGCGAGAGCCTGCTCGATTGCCGCTGCGCACGCGCCCACGTCTCCCTCCGCAAAGACGGCGCCCCCCGTCGCACGCAGGAGCGCCGCGACGGACCCGCTGCTCGGCGCGACGGCCACGATGGGACGTCGGGAAGCGAGGTACTCGTAGACCTTGCCGGTAACGAGAAAGTCGAGGTCCCCCGGTTGCAGCCAGAGGACCGACGCCTTGCGCATCTCTGCAATCGCCTGCCGCCGTGGCAGCCGGCCGACGACGTCCACCCAGGACTCGTGCACAGCGAGCTCGACCGCAAGCGCTCCGACCAGGCGGACGCGCAACGGGTGACCGCGCTCGCGGACGGCGGCGGCCGCCGCGACGAGCAGCTCGGGCGTTCGATCGCCGCGTTGCATCGTTCCGACGTGGACGACCGTCGGCTCACCCGCCCGCTCGTGCGTCTCCCCTGCGAAGTCTTCGGGATCGAACCCGTGGCGCACGACGTGCACGCGGCCGGACAGCGACGGGTACGCGCGGGCGTAGGCATCTGCAATCTCCGGCCCCACCGCCGTCACCGCCGCCGCCCTCGCAACCGTCATCCGCTCGGCACGTTGCTCGAGCGCGAGACCCGCTCGGCGGCGCAGACCGGGTCGCAGCCGGTCGAAGCGCGGCTCCCATGACCAGGGATCGCGCAGGTCCAGCACGTAGGGCCGCCGCAGCACCGGCCCCAGCACGAACGCCGCGAACGGGCCGCCCGACACGAGCACGACGTCTGTGCGGCGCGCGAGCCTGCGCGCCGGCGGCAGCGCCGCGGCGGCCCAGTCGAAGCGCTGCAGTGACGGCAGCCCGCGGCGTGCACGCACGCGTGTCACCTCGACCTCCTCCACGTCGCGCAGCAGGTCCGAGTCCTGTTCGTCGTCGACTTCGCCCGCCACGACCGCCGGCTCCCAGCCGAGGCGGCGCAGGTACTTGACGAGCTTGCCGACACGCGCAGCCGCGACCCCGGGCCGCGGCGGAAAGTGATAGCTGACGACGAGAACGCGCGGCACTACTCGACGGCCGACCCGGCGAGGCGGTGCTCGGAGGAGCGGACGCACACGTCTCGCCAGACCTCGACCGCGAGCAGGCGCCACACGTGGTCGAGCGCGGTCGCCGGCGCGGTCTCGTCCAGCAGCGCGGCCGTGGCCTGCCGGGCCGCCGCGCCGGCCCGCTGCGAGGACAGCGAGTCCAGCGCGAGCTCGCGCAACGGGCCCCGCAGCCATGCGCGTTGCGGCGCCGAGAACTGCACTTTCTCGCGCCGCCAGACGATCTCGGGCGGAAGCAGGGGCGTGATCGCCCGCCGCAGCGCCACCTTCGTCCAGCCGGCGTCGATCTTGGCCTCGTTCGGCAGACCCAGCGCGAGCTCGACGACGCGGTAGTCGAGGAACGGCAGGCGCGTCTCGATCGAATGCGCCATCGAGTTGCGGTCCTCGTAGTGGAGCAGCGCGGGCAGGTGCTCGAAGACGTCTTCGATCTGCTTCGAGCGCAGGCGGCTCGCTGCTCGCGGCCGCGCACGCAGCTCGCCGGCCGTCGCGCGTACCAGCCAGCGGGTGTCGAGCATGGCGTTCGTCGCGCCGGCGCGAACCTCACGGGCCCAGCGCACGAGCCGGCCGCGCGCGAGCAGGTCGGCGAGATTCGTCGCGACGTAGTACTTGTAGCCAGCGAGGACCTCGTCGCCGCCCTGGCCGTCGAGCAGGACTTTCAGGCCGTCTTCGTGTGCGCGTGCCATCACCTGGCGCTGCGCGAGCACGCTTCCCGATCCGATCGGCTCGTCCTGTTCCCAGACGAGCTGCGCCAGCAGATCCGGAAGTGGAAGGTCGGGAACTTCGGTCGCGACGTTGCCCGCGCCCACGTGCCGCGCAACGAGTGCAGCGAATTCGGTTTCGTCGTCCGCGGCCCGGGACGCAAACGTAAACGTACGCATCGGCAGGCCCGGTCCGAGCCGCCGCTGGGCGAGCGCGACGACGGCGGACGAGTCGACACCGCCCGACAGCGAGCTGCCGACGGGGACGTCGCTGCGAAGGCGCAGCGCCACGGCATCCTCGAGCACGTCGAGCAACTCCGTCGCGCGCGCCGGCCGCACGCGGGCGACGAGGTCGTAGTAGCGGCGCTGCGCGGCGGCTCCGTCGAGAGAGCGGACGACGTAGCAGCCCGGCTCGACCTGGCAAACGTCCGCAAAGGATGTCTCGTCTCCTCGAACATCGATCCGGCCCGTTGCGAGGAACGTCGCCACCGCCGCCTCGTTCTCCGCCGGAGTCACAGCGCCCGAGGCGACGATCGCCTTGAGCTCCGAAGCGAAGACGAATTGGTCGGCGTCCGCGAAGTAGAGCGGCTTGACGCCGAAACGATCGCGCGAGAGCACGAGCCGACGCTGCTCGCCGTCCCAGATCGCCATTCCCCACATGCCGTTGAACCGCTCGAAGCAGTCCGTTCCCCACTCGCGGTAGGCAGCGAGCGCGACCTCCGTGTCGCTCCCGCCGCGGAAGCGATGCCCGAGAGCCGACAGCTCACGCCGCAGCTCGACGTAGTTGTAGATCTCGCCGTTGTGCACGATCCACGCGCGCCCGTCGGGTGAGCAGAGCGGCTGGTGGCCCGCGGCGGAGAGATCGATGATGGCCAGGCGGCGACTCGCGAGCACGACGTCCCACGGGCCCGCGTCCGCGTCTGTCCCGCGCGGTAGGTATGGATGCTCGCCCCCGATCGCTTCTGCCATCGTGTCGGCACCCGCAAGCGGGAGCGCACGCCCGCCGTCGACGTCGATCGCCACAAGCCCCTCGTCATCGGGCCCCCGATGGCGCAACAACGCAGCCAGGCGCGCGACGAGCTCCGAATCAGCGCGGCGCCGCGCCAGGACTCCTACGATCCCGCACATCGCGGCAATCGTAGGCGCTGCTCACGGCTTGCAGAGGTAGTGACGCGAGTTGCCGTCGTCCGCGATCAGCTCGCAGTTCCAACCCGTGCTCGCCAGAGGCGCCAGCACGTCGTCCCGCGTCTCACCAACCCGCTCGAGGGCCCACGAGTGCACCTCCACCAGCAGCGATCCCGATCGCCGAGCGAGGAACTCTCGCGCGCCGCGCACCACTCGGCCCTCGGCGCCTTCGACGTCGATCTTCACGACGTCGGGAAAGGCGCCTCTCTGCCTGCAGAAGTCGTCGATGCTGACTCCCGTCCGCTCGACGCGCACTGCCGCGTGATCCGAGAACCGCTCGCCGACCCGCGCTGCAGCCTCGACCACCGACGAGGCAGCCGTCGCGCCCAGCTCCCAGAACTCGGTCGTTCCGGACCGCTCGTCGACGACGGCTTCGACGACGTCGACGCGATCCTGGACGCCGTTGAGACGGAGGTGGTCGCGCATCACCTCCGCCGCGCTGCGCGCGGGCTCGAAGGCGACGACGCGGCCATGCGGCCCCACGCCGCGTGCCGCAGCGATCGAATAGATGCCCACGTTCGCTCCTACGTCGAAGACCGTCATCCCCGGGCGGAGGAGCTCCGTGAACGCCCGGAACACGACCGACTCGTAATCGCTGCCCATCTCCGAGAACGGATAGCGGAGGCGAAACAGCTGCCCGTTCACCGTCCGCGCGACGCCGCGCCGGCGCGAGCGCCGGTGCTGCAGGCGTCGGTACAGCGGCCTCATCCTCGCCCACAGCCACTCCTGCCTGCGGAGGACCGGCGCATGCCGCACCCTGCGTGCGACGTCCGCGAGCGGCGGCGTCATCGCCGGAGCGCCGAGTCGTAGACGGCATTCATCCGCCGGCGAAACGCGTCGTGGCCGACCAGTCCCTCGATGTGCGCGTGCAGCACGGCCGGATCGTAAGCGGATGCCGTCGCCGCGAGGGCGCCGACTGCGCGCGTCAGCGCCTGCTCGTCGTCGACGGGAACGGTGAGCCCCACATCGTCGCTCACGAAGTCCTCAGGCCCTCCGCACTGGGTCACGACGACCGGCCTTCCACACGCGAGCGCCTCGGCGACGGCAACGCCGAACGTTTCCGCGCGACTCGCGCAAACGTAGAACGCAGCGTGCTGCATGAGCCGCCGCAGCTCTTCGCGCGGCACCACGCCGTGGAACTGGACGTGTTCTCCGACGCCGAGCGCGGCTGCAAGACGGGCGAACCGCTTTCCCGGATCCTCGCCGACGATGACAAGACGCGGCACGCCCGCGTTGGCGAGACCGGCCCAAGCTCGCAGCAACAGGTCGATCCCTTTCTCCTCGTCCAGGGTCGTCGCCACCGTCAGCGCGTGATCACGCGTGGGTGAGAGCGCCGGCGTGAACCAGGCCGTATCGATCGCGTTGCCGACCACTTCGACGCGAGCGGCCGGCTCGATCGTCTCGATCGCGCGCGCGAGCGCCAATCCGACGGCGACCACGGCCTGGCAGTGGCGAAGGACGAACCGGACCTGGAGGCGCGCGCGCCGTTGCCGGCTTACGAGCTGCGGCAGGTAACCGGCGTGCTCGGTCACGACGAGCGGAATGCGGCGCCGGCGGCACGCGAGCAGCGTCGGCAGCGCGTCAGGTGCGAGCAGGTGGACGTGGACGAGCTCGGGCGGCCGGCCGGGTCCGCGCGAGAGGGCGCGATCGAGGACGAGCGCACGCAGAAGAACGCCGGCCGGCACGCGCTCCGGAAGCGGCACGGCGGCCTCACGCTCGAGCGGTGCCTTCGTCGTGAGGAAACGCGCGGCCTCCGCGGTGCGGGCGGCTGCAGGAACCAGCACCGACACGTCGTGGTCCGCGCTGAGCGCGTCCACCTGCTCGCGGACGAACAGGCCGGCATGCCCGTGGCCGGGGAGCGGGTACCAGCGGGAGACGACGGCGATCCTCACCCCGGCGGACGCCGCCGGCCGACCAGGCACTTCGTCGATGGACCAGCCTTGCCGAGCCGCACGAGTGCGGCGTCGAGTGCGGCCGCAGCCGTGGAGACGGCCGTGCCGGTGCGCTCGCGTCCCGAAACGAGCCGCGACGTGACGCGCCAGTAGGCCGACAGAAGCCTGAACGTCGCTCGGTACCGCGTGTCGATCGGATTTGCGAACAGCCACGTCACCGGCTCGAGAGCAACGATGTCGAGCTCCGCTCCGTCGAAGATGTGCCGCCACTCGTCGAGACTCCGCACACGGCTGTTCGATGCGTCCGTGAACGGCGTCCCCCACCAGCGATGGACGACGACAGGATCCATCACGAGGGCAACGCCGCCCGGTCGCAAAACGCTCGCGAGGTTGCGGACCGCGCGCTCAAAGGCGCGTTCGTCCGGGATGTGGAGCAGGACGCTCATCGCGCTGACCGCGTCGAACGGCGGATCGACGGGCAGCTCGGCGTCGGAGATGTCGGCCCTGACGAAGCGGTGCTCCGGGTAATGGGCGGAGAGACGCGCCACAGCCGTCTCCGTCAGGTCGACGCCGACGATCTCCCGCGCACCGAACCGGCGCCAGAAGTCGATCCACGCCCCCGTTCCCGCGCCGACATCGAGCACCCGCCCCGGCGGCTCGCCTGCACCGAAGCCGGCGCGGCGGAGCGCGCGCCGCGCGGCGGCTTCCGAGACACGGTAGAACCGTGCGTTGAAGCTCTCCGGCAGCTCGGGGTATGCGACTCCGCGGAGGTTGTACTCGCGCGCGAGCAGTTCCTCCCAGTACGTCCGCGGCTCGTACCTGCTCATGGTCGAAGCGTCGCACGGAGGTGAGGAGCGCGGCCGGACAAGCGACCCTTGTCAACGCGTCGTCAGTAGGATCGGCGGCCGTGGAGGGGTTGAGAACTCGCGTCGTGCGCCGACTCGTGCGGTAGCGCGGTGCGCGGACGCCTTTTTGCCGGCGCCGCCGTGATCCTCCTGTTCGCGGTCGGAGCGATTGCCCTCGGCCGCTGGGAGCGCTCGCACGCCATCGACGCGAACCGGTCCGGCATTGCCCGCGCGCGAAGCGAGGCCGGTCCCGATCTGCTCAGCGGCCGGTTGGTCAGCGTCATCTCGGCCGACGGGCTCGCTTGCACGCAGTACCGTCTGCAGCCGAGCCTCGGCATCAGCCTTTGCTGGGACGGCTCGGGGCACCTTGTCGAGGCGGCGCGCTTCGACGGCAACCGCACCAAGAGGTGGTCGCTCGCCTACAGTCCCTCCGCGGCGACCATTCACACGCCGGTCGGCTTCCTAGCCGCGCTGACGCCCTATCTCGCCGTCAGGCCGAAGGCGCTGGCGGTCGCCGCCGCCCTCCGCAACAACCTGACGCCGTGCCTGCAACTGACCAAACAGGTTCTCAGGCACCGCGCCGAACGACTGCTCGTCCTCGTTGCGGCACGCCGCGTCGCGGATAGCTGCTCGAACGCGCAGGCGTTGATGACGGTGGCAACGAGGCAAGCGCCGGAGGCGAAGGCATGGCTGGGCACGCTCCCGCGCCGTTTTGTCCGTCTCGCTGCGGACGTCGTCTACGCCGCCGAACGGCTGTCGTTGGGTTTTCGGCACCCGCACGCGATCCCGAAACAGCGGTCGGCGCTGGCCGTTTACCGCGAACGGCGAAAGTCTGCGATTGCGCGAGGAGTGTCCCTGAGGAGGGAGCTCAAGCAGGCAATTGTGCTCCAGGTGGAGAGTGTGCACGCTCTCGAGCGGTGATGCCGCGTACCGGCGGATAGCCTGCCCTGCATGTGCGGAATCGCGGGAACGATCTCGCTGCGCGGCGCTCCCGCCGACCGGAGCAGAGTCGAGGCGATGGCCGCCCGCCTCGTGCATCGGGGACCCGACTCGGAAGGCGTCCACATCGATCGTCACGTCGGGCTCGCGAGCCGGCGCCTGAGCATCCTCGACCTGAGCGAGGCCGGACGCCAGCCGCTCGCGAATGAAGACTCCAGTGCCTGGATCGTCTTCAACGGCGCGGTCTACAACTATCGCGAGCTCCGCCCAGAGCTCGAACGCGCGGGTCACCGCTTTCGCTCGCAGACCGACACCGAGGTCGTCCTGCACGCGTACGAGGAATGGGGAAGCGGGTGCCTCGATCGCTTCAACGGCATGTTCGCCTTCGCCGTCTGGGACGCGGAGCGCGGCCGGTTGTTCTGTGCCCGCGACCGGCTCGGCGTAAAGCCGTTCTACTACACGCAACGCGACGGAACGCTGCTCTTCGCGTCCGAGCCGAAGGCGCTGCTCGCTGCACTCGACTCGGCGCCTCCTCCCGACGAGCAGGCGATTGCCGACTTCATTGCGCTCGACTACGTCGACGCCGGAGCGCGCTCGTTCTTCAACGGCATCCAGCAGCTCGTCGCCGGCCACAGCATGCTTGTCGATGCTGACGGCGTCCGCGTTCGCCGTTGGTGGGACATGACGCCGCACCCCCCGGAAGAGCCGCGGATCACAGCGGACGATGCCGTGGATGAGTTTCGCACGCTCTTCGACGATGCGGTGCGCCTGCGGCTGCGGAGCGACGTGCCAGTCGGTAGCTGCCTCTCCGGCGGGCTGGATTCATCCGCCGTCGTCTGCACCGTCAACGAATTTCTCGAGCGGAGCCGGGAGGCGAAGTCCGTGGGCGAGACACAAAAGACTTTTTCG
>WNGF01000743.1_pt1 | contig 58949 bp, 67 predicted proteins | sample 5400641 | NCBI WGS metagenome assembly WNGF01 (sample SAMN13153371, study PRJNA577476) | soil metagenome | isolation source: 80 cm soil or saprolite under grassland replicate 2 | place: USA:California | collected 2016-06-15
GCCCCGGCACCTGCTGCCAGCCCCGCCCAGGCCGCCGCCGCTCCCCCGACGGCCGCCGCCCCGGCACCTGCTGCCAGCCCCGCCCAGGCCGCCGCCGCTCCCCCGACGGCCGCCGCCCCAGCACCTGCTGCCAGCCCCGCCCAGGCCGCGCCCGCCGCCCCGACGGCCAGTGACCTGCCGGTTCCCGGCTATGACGAGCTGTCGGTGGCGTCGCTGCGGGCCCGCATGCGCAGTCTCGACGTGGCTCAGCTGCGCGCCCTGGTCGATTATGAGAGCGCCCACGCGGCCAGGCCCGCGGTGCTGGCCATGTTCGAGCGCCGTATTGCCAAGGTCGAGGGCGGCGAGGCCTGATCGGCGCCGCGCCGGCGGGCCGGCCGGACAGGCTGTCATGGCGCTAGCGAGCTCGGCGGAATCGCCGGTTCCGGTCCGCACGGTGCTGCGGCTGGTCGGCGAGTGGCTTGGCCGGCTGGGCAGGATCTGGGTCGAAGGCCAGATCGCCGAGCTGACGCGCCGCGGCGCCGTGGTCTTCCTGACCTTGCGTGACCCGGTCGCCGCCGTATCGGTGCGGGTGGTGTGCCCGCGGGCGGTGCTGGACGCCAACGACCCGGCGCCCGCGGAGGGCGCTCGCGTCGTCGTCTGGGCGAAGCCGGACTTCAACATCAACCGGGGCGCCTTCGCCCTGACCGCCATCGAGGTCCGCGCCGTCGGGATCGGCGAGCTGCTTGCCCGGCTGGAACGGCTCCGGCAATCGCTGGCCGCCGAAGGGCTCTTCGCCGCGGCGAGAAAGCGGCCGTTGCCGTTCCTGCCCGGCGTGGTCGGTCTCATCTGCGGCCGCGAGTCGGCGGCCGAGCGGGACGTCCTGCGCAACGCCGCCCGGCGGTGGCCCGCTGTCCGGTTCCGGGTGGAGAACGCCGCCGTGCAGGGCCCGTACGCGGTCGGGGAGGTCACCGAGGCGCTACGACGGCTCGACGCCGACCGCGCGGTGGAGGTGATTATCATCGCCCGCGGCGGCGGGTCGATCGAGGACCTGCTGCCGTTCTCGGACGAGTCGCTGATCCGGGCGGTGGCGGCCTGCCAGACCCCGGTTGTCAGCGCCATCGGTCACGAGCAGGACGTCCCGCTGCTTGACCAGGTGGCCGACGTCCGGGCCTCGACCCCGACCGATGCCGCGCGCCGGGTCGTGCCCGACGTGACCGAGCAGGTCGAGCTGATCGCCCAGCTGCGCGCCCGTGCCCGCCGCAGGCTGGCCGGCAGGCTGGACCGCGAGCTCGCCTGGCTGGCGGATATCCGGTCCCGGCCCGCCATCTCCGCTCCGGTCAGCGAAATCGACCGGCGCCAGGAGCAGGTCCTCGGGCTCGTGCAGCGGGCCCGGCGATGCCTTTCCGCCCGGCTGGACCGGGCCGGCGATGACATCGCCCACACCCGCGCCCGGCTTGTCGCCCTCTCCCCCGCGGCCACGCTGGACCGCGGCTACGCCATCGTCCAGCACGGCGACGCCACGGTGGTGCGCGCCGCCGCCGAGGTTACCGACGGCGAGATGCTGACCGTCCGGCTCGCGGCCGGGCAGCTGACCGCGACAGCGCACCGCAGCGGGCCCGCCGCGAATCCCCTAGGGTGGCACCGTGACGGGAAGTGACGACCCGAAAGGGCCGGCGAGGGCAAAGGCCAGCGATGCCGCAGCCCCGGCCGCACCCGGGCAGCCCGCCGGCGGCGATGGCGGCCCTGGCCAGCCGCCGCTGCCCTACGAGCAGGCCCGTGACCAGCTGACGGAACTGGTCAAGCGCCTTGAGGCCGGCGGGCTGACGCTGGAGCAGTCGCTGGAACTCTGGGAGCGGGGCGAGCGGCTCGCCGATATCTGCGCCGAATGGCTGGAGGGCGCCCGTGCCCGGCTGGCGACCGCGATGGCACAGCGCGGCGGCGGCTCAGCTGACCCGACGGCGCCGTTCTGAGCGCCGGGCGGGCAGAAACCGGGCGGGCAGCGACCGGGCGGCGCGGCAGGTCACGCCGAGGGAGTCTCGATCCGCGAAAGGACCTGGATCACGCCGTCGGCGATCTCGCGCGCTCGCTCGGTATCCGCGCTGAGCGAGATCTCGGCCACCGCCAGCATCAGGGCGCCGGTCATCACGATCGAGACCGCCTCATCCAGCGGCTCGCCGCTGCGAGCGAAGAATTCGGCGTTCCGCGCGGACCACTCGACCAGCCGCTGCCGCCGCACCAGGTCGAATCCTGGCGGGCTGTCCCCGCGCACGAACAGCCGGGACAGTTCCCGCTGCGCGACGCAGCCGTCCAGGTAGCCGCGCGCGCCGGCCAGGAAGAGCTGCCGGGGATCCCCGATGCCCGCGTCCCGGGCGCGGCGGACCGCCAGCCGGGTTCTTTCCACCTGATCCCGGTGGAGTTCCTCGAACAGCGTGAGGTACAGGTCTGCCTTGCCGCTGAAATGGTGATAGAGGCTGCCGACGCTGGCACCCGCCCTGGTGACGATTTCGGTGACGCCGGCCTGCGCGTAGCCGACGGACGTGAAGACCTCGCGGGCGGCGGCGAGCAGTCCGCTCCGGGTCGCCGCGCCGCGGTCCGACGTCCGCGCGGCCGGCGGTGCCTGGTCAGTCGTCATCCGGTTCAGCAGCGCTCCTTACGGTTGACCACGCTGAGAACTAGGCTACGCCGGCCGGTCGGGTACATAGGATCGCATCACAGCCGAGAGGGAGGGTACATCCGTCATGACGGAGCATGAGCCCGCTGCGATGCCAGCGGAATCCGGGCTGCCTGGGCAGGTAGTGCCCGACCCCAGCCGGGTAGCGGCCGACCCTGGCCAGCTGGCGAGCCAGCCCGGCCAGGCGGCGCCGGAGCCTGCGCGGCAGGCGCCCGACCGTAACCTGGCGCTGGAGCTGGCCAGGGTCACCGAAGCCGGCGCGATGGCCGCCGCGCGCTGGGTGGGCCGCGGCGACAAGAACGGCGCGGACGGGGCCGCCGTGCACGCGATGCGGCTGCTGATCAACACGGTGTCGATGAAGGGCGTCGTCGTGATCGGCGAGGGCGAGAAGGACCGCGCCCCGATGCTGTACAACGGCGAGGAGGTCGGCGACGGCAGCGGGCCAGCCTGTGACGTGGCCGTGGACCCGATCGACGGCACCCGGCTGGCCGCGAACGGCATGCCGAACGCGATCTCGGTACTGGCCGTCAGCGCGCGCGGTTCCATGTATGACCCGTCGGCCGTCTTTTACATGTCGAAGCTGGTCACCGGGCCCGCGGCGGCCAATGCCGTCGACGTCGAGGCACCCGCGGCCGACAACGTCGCGGCGGTCGCGCGGGCCAAGGGCTGCTCCCCGCACGACGTGACGGTGATCATCCTGGACCGGCCCCGGCATTCCGGCCTGATCGCGGACGTCCGGGCGGCCGGCGCGAGGATCAAGCTCATCACGGACGGGGATGTGGCCGGGGCGATCATGGCGGCCAGCGAGGGCTCCGGGATCGACCTGCTGCTCGGCATCGGGGGCACGCCCGAGGGCATCATCGCCGCCTGCGCGGTCAAGTGCCTGGGCGGCATCATCTTGGGCAAGCTCGAACCGCGGGACGATGCCGAGCGGGGCCGCGCCGTCGATGCGGGCCATGACCTCGACCGGGTTCTCACCACGGATGACCTGGTCACCTCCGATGACGCGTTCTTCGCGGCCACCGGGATCACGGACGGGGAACTGATCGCTGGCGTGCGGTACCGGGCCGGCGGGGCGAGCACTCACTCGCTCGTCATGCGCGCGCGCTCGGGTACTATCCGCAACATCCGCAGCGAACATCAGCTGTGGAAGCTCAACGCCTACAGCGCGATCAACTTCTACGGCGACGACTAGCTTGCCCGGGGCCCTGGCCAGGCCGGGTAACCCGGTCAGTGCGGCATCGAACGGGCCCGGAGCCGCTGGGACTCACATCGACCGGGGTTACGCCCGACCCCGGCGAGCGCTGCGGCGGCTAGCGGTTCTTGCCGCCGCGGCGCAGGCCGCTGAGCCAGCCGCCGCGACGCGGGGTCACCACCCGTACCCTGCCCCCGAGACCCAGCGTGCGGACCTCGATCGCGGGCACGCCAGGCCGCTCAGGCGGCGGGTTCCCACCGCGCTTGCTGGTGAGCACGGCGGTGCCGGTCAGCACCACGGCGACGCCGTCAGGAACGATCAGGTCCAGCCGGCCGCCGATGACCGTCGCGTAGATCGTGACATGCAGGCTCTGCAGCATCGCCTCGCGCAGGTCCAGCACGACCTCGCCGAAGACCGCCGTCACCACGAGGTTCTCCGGCACGACCCAGCGCCCCGAGCGGTGCTCCCTGGTGAATATCCCGGCGACAGCCCGCCTGCCGTCGAGCCGGATCGGCTGGGCGGACGGCACCGCCAGGTCGGCTGTCAGCACGGCGAGATCACCGAGCGTGCGGGCAGCGTAGGCACGCTCGGCTCGTTCCGAATGTTCTCCGAGTGTCAGCCGGCCGTCGGCTGCGGCCTCCGTGAGCACGGCGACCACGCGCTCGCGGTCAGCGTCGGAAGCCCGCAGGTCACGCGGGGGCGGAGCATGGGATGCCACATGCCGAAGATACCGGACCGGCCCGCCACGGCTGACTGCCGCAACCCCGGGATCACGAAGTCAGCCGGTCCAGGTCTTGCCGAAGTCGCCGGTGCCGATCTCGATGACGTCGCCCGCCAAGTTCGTGTAGTACAGGTGGCCGTGCCCGTTGCCCCAGGCGATCATCGCCGGCGGGTGCAGCGCCTTGTGCGTGGTGATGTCATGCCACGAGCCCCAGTTGCCGTTTGCCCACCGGATGGCCCGGATGAACCCGTCCTTGCCGATCCCGGCGACCACGGTGTCACCGTTGTCCCAGCGGACGGCGGCCAGCGCGGAGGTATTCGTCCCGCCCAGGTTCTTCAAGTGCGGCACCTTCTCTTTCCCGAGCGCCGCGGCCATTTTGGCCCGGCTGGTGAATTTCGCCACGTCGCGGTCGATTGACCCGGTGATGTTGTACTGATGCATGGTCCAGGTCTTCCACGGGGGCGGCACCCGCGGATGGCCCCGCCTGGAGGACGGATCGGCGATCCACAGCGGGAGATGGCCGAGCCGCCTGGTGTTTCCCGCCTGGGCGAAGGACAGGAACGTGTAGACGACCGGGTGCCGCATGGTCTTGTGCCGCAGTTCCGACGTCACCTGGACGCACCAGGCGTCGACCGCGGCCGGGCTGAGGCCATCGGTGACCTCGATGTCCAGGGCGATGGCGTCGTCGTCGTGCAGGCCGAGCTTGTGCATTTCGGCCAGGAAGAACGACACCGTGTGCGCGGCGCTGACCGATGGATGCCCGAACAGGTAGGCGACGCGCATCTTCTGCTGGCGGTGCAGAAAGGCCCAGTCGGCCGCGGCGTCAGGGTTAACGTACCGGGTGCCGTTAGGCTCAAGTTCGGTGATCTTAACAGCGGCCCAGGCGAACCGTCCCGCCAGGGCTTTCCATTGTGCGGGCCTGCCCTGGAAGCTGGAGACATCGACGCCGCGCAGCATCCTGCTGACAGGGAGATTGACCATGCTCCGCAACCGGGTTAGCAGATCGCGGCCATTAAGCATGGCGTGACTTTATCGTGAATTCGGCCCTGGCCGACCACGGCCGGAGTGCAGGGCCTGGCTCGGGAGGCTGGCGGCGGGCCAGGGCCCCTGATCCCGGCCAGGCCCTGCGCCACTTCCTGGCGGCCTTCCCCATCTGTTAGTTTGGGGAAAGCAAGTATCCAGCTTCGGCGCGGAGGGGAGATCGCGTGGTGGGCGTGCGCCCGGAGGGCAACGCGGGTCGGGCGGCGGGCAGGTTCCGCGATACCCACTACAAGTGGGTGGCGCTGTCGAACACGACGCTCGGCATGCTGGCGGCGACGGTCAACGGCTCCATCGTGATCATCTCGCTGCCGGCGATCTTCCGCGGGATACACCTGGATCCGCTCCAGCCGAGCAACGTGAGCTACCTGCTCTGGATGCTGATGGGGTACCTGGTGGTGTCGGCGGTCCTGGTGGTCACCCTGGGACGGCTCGGTGACATCTATGGCCGGGTCCGGATGTACAACATGGGCTTCGCGATCTTCGGGCTGGGGGCACTCGCGCTGCCCTTCGACCCGTTCTCCGGGCCGGCCGGGGCGCTCTGGCTGATCGGCTGGCGGGTCCTGCAGGCCACCGGCGGCGCCATGCTGATGGCCAACTCCCCCGCGATCCTGACCGACGCGTTCCCTTCCTACCAGCGGGGCACCGCGATGGGGATTAACCAGGTGGCCGGCATCTCCGGCTCGTTCCTCGGGCTGATACTCGGCGGCGTGCTCGCGGCCATCGACTGGCGCCTGGTGTTCATCGTGTCGGTGCCGATCGGCATCGGCGCCACCATCTGGTCCGTGCTGAGCCTGCGCGAGACCGGGATACGGACGCACGCCCGGATCGACTGGCTGGGCAACGTCACGTTCGCCGTCGGGCTGATCGCGCTGCTCACCGGGATCACCTACGGCATCCAGCCTTATGGCGGGCACTCGATGGGCTGGACCAGCCCGGTCGTGCTGGCCGGCCTGATCGGCGGGGTCGTGCTGCTGACCGCGTTCTGCCTGGTCGAGCAGCGGGTCGAGGCACCGATGTTCGACCTGAAGCTGCTCCGGATCCGGGCTTTCGCCGCCGGGAACGCCGCGACGCTGCTGGCCTCGATCGCCCGCGGCGGACTGCAGTTCATGCTGATCATCTGGCTGCAGGGCATCTGGCTGCCGCTACACAACTATGACTTCGCCGTCACGCCGCTCTGGTCCGGGATCTACCTGCTGCCGCTGACCTTCGGCTTCGTGGTGTCCGGGCCGGTCTCGGGCTGGCTGTCGGACCGGCACGGCGCACGCGCGTTCGCCTCCGGCGGCCTGCTGGTCTCGGCCGCGGCGTTCGGCGGCCTGCTGGTGCTGCCGACCGACTTCCGCTACGGGCTGTTCGCCGTGCTGATATTCGTGGCCGGCGCCGGGATGGGCCTGTTCTCCGCCCCGAACGCGGCCGCGATTATGAACAGCGTTCCGGCCGGGCAGCGCGGCGCCGCATCCGGGATGCTGGCCACGTTCCAGAACTCCGGCTTCGTGCTGTCAATCGGCGTCTTCTTCTCGCTGATGATCGCCGGGCTGGCAAGCGCGCTGCCGACCACGCTCAGCCGCGGGCTCATCGCCCAGGGCGTGCCGGCCGGCACCGCCCACCAGATCGCGCACCTGCCGCCGGTGGGCAGCCTGTTCGCCGCCTTCCTCGGTATCAACCCGGTCCGCCAGCTGCTGGCCCCGACCGGAGTGCTCGGCCACCTCCGGGCAGCCAGCGTGGCCAGGCTGACCGGCAAGCATTTCTTCCCGCAGCTGATCTCAGGGCCGTTCCACCACGGGCTGGTGATCGTGTTCAGCATGGCGATCGCCTTGCTGCTCATCGCGGCGGGCGCGTCCGCGCTGCGGGGCGGCCGCTATGTGCACGATGAGCAGGCCGCGGACGCCGGCCCGGGCGGCACCGCGGCAGCCGCCACTCGGCAGGCCGCCGTGGACCCGATCGGCGAGCCTGACGCGGCCGGCCCGAACGGCGCGAAGGGCGCGGCCGGCGCGAAGAGCGCGAACGGCGCTGGGCAGGATGGCCGGCCGGCCACGCGGGCCGGCCGCAGCCGTGCTACGCCTGATCGGTGATTTCCCGGTGGCTCATCCCGCCGCCCTGACCGCGCCGATCGCGGCGCTGATCGCGGCAGCCGACCGGCGGATGTCGTCTTCGGTCGTCGACCAGTTCGAGACGGAGAACCTGATCGCCGGCTCGCCCTGCCAGCTGGTGCCGCCCAGCCAGCAGGTGCCATCGCGCTGGACCGCGTCGACCACCGCCGCCGGACTCACGCCGGGCACCCGGAACAGCACCTGGTTCAGCACCACGTCGTTCAGCAGCACGACGGCGCCGTCGCGGCCGAGCTTGGCGGCCGCCAGCCTGGCCAGCGCGCAGCACCGCTCGACCAGCTCGGCGGCGCCGCGGCGGCCCAGCGAGCGCAGCGCGGCGTAGACGGGGAGCGCCCGGGACCGTGCGGCGGAGGCGGTCGCCGGTCAGGTCAGGTAGCGCTCGCGGGCGGCGTTGCCCACCGGGCAGCCGCCAGCGGCCCCGCGGCAGGTGCCGGTGTCGCACAGGCGGCACATCCAGCGGGTCGCGCCCGGCCCCCGGATCAGCCCGGCGAGCACCTTCCCTGCCAGCTGGCCGAAGACTTCGCGGTCGGCCGGCGACAATGCGGACAGCGCGCGGTCCAGCACGCCTGCGCGGGCCGCGGCGACCTGCCCGGCGGCCGCCCGCCCGGCCTCGGTGAGGGAGATAGACGCGGAGCGCCCGTCCGCTCCCGGGCCGCGGCGCAGGTAACCGGCTTCCGCCAGCCGGTCCAGCAGCCGGACCGTACCGGACGAGGTCAGGCCGAGCACCTGGCGGAGCAGGTCGACCGACGGCCGGTCGAGGAAATGCAGCAGTGCCGAGAGCGCCGCGGCCGCCGATTCCGGCCGCCCGCCGGCGTCCGCCATGGCATCCGCCGTGCGGTCCGTGATGACCAGGGACAGGGCACCGAGCAGATTGGCCGTCCGGTCCAGCGGCGCCCCAGACGCCACATCACCTGCCCGGGCCGGCGGCATCCCCGGAGCCATGCCATCCGCCCGGCCTGGCGGCGCCCCGGACTCCGGGCCACCCGCCCGGTCCAGCGGCTCCTCGGATGCCGGATCACCACCCGCCCGGTCCGGCGATGCCCCGGACGCCGTGCTACCCGCCCGGTCCGGTGCCATGCTGGCGCTCAGCCGAGGTCGTAGTCGAGCGTGAAGGTCCCGCCCGGCTGGCCGCTCGCCGCGACCGCCTTGCCGGTTCCGCGGATGCCGCGCAGCTCACCAGAGCCGGAGCCGTCGATGACCTGCCAGGTGGTCGTGGCCGCGCCGTCCTCGAAAACGCCGTCGGCGCGGACCACGAAGCTGCCGGAGCGGTCACCGATCCGCCCGGTCAGCCGCTCCAGGCCGGTGTACGCGGCGGTGCCGTCCTCGCGGTAGAACATCACGGTCTCCGACCTGCCCGCAGCCTCCAGGCCGCCGGTGTAGCCGAACTTCATACTCGCCTTGGTCAGCTTCTGCTTGCCGTCCAGTTCCTCGTAGCTGTTCTCGTCCCAGGCCGTGACCTTGAAGGTGCCCTCGGCGCGGTCCGTCATGGCGTGCTCCTTCCGATCTTGCCCACATATGTGTGTGACTCACACATCAATTTACACCGGGCAATCGGCCGGGAGCATGCGGGGCCGGCGACTACAGCTCCCCGGTACCGATCACGCCGCTGGCGAGGGCCGCGCGCAGGACGTTCTCCGCCGCGTCGGCGGCGGCCCGGGCGGTGATCGCATGCGTGTGCGCCCGGTCGAGATCGCCGAGCCCAATGCAGTCGAAGGCGACCCTCGCGTCGTGCGCGGCCTGTTCCAGCTGGCGGGCCGCCTCGGTCACGTCGACAGCGCTGCCGGCCGCTTCTGAGATGCTCATGTCCGCACCACATCCTCACCTCGGCCCGGCGCTGGCACGCGGCGTGCCGCACCCGGATCTGGGCCATCTACCCCGGGGGGCCGCTGCCATTCACCGGCCCCCGGGCGGCGGTCCAGACAGTGTGCCGCGGATTCCAGTCTCCGTGCCTATCTGTCCTGGTCAGCAGGCACCGGCTGAGCCGGAACTCAAAGAACTCGCCGTCACCGAAGCCGGGCGGCTCGCTGTCCATGTGACGCTCCGTGAGGAACTGCGCAGCCGCTGCCCGGGCGAGCGAATCATCACCGACCAGCGCGGCGCGCCCGGTGACGTAGAACGCGTCCTCGTTGTCCTCGCACGGGAAGGAGTGCATGGCGAACCGGCCGTCGCGGTGCAGGTCGTCGCGCTTGGCCGAGGGAATGATGTGCGCCACTAGCGCGCCGGCCACCAGGACCGGGCACATCGGGTGCAGCCGCGGGCCGCCGTCACCGCGCACCGTGGACAGGAAAGCCAGGCCCACCCCGCCGAACTGGTACAGCAAACCGCGGCCGGCCTCGGCAAGGCCGGGGCGCTCGCGCTCGAACTCGGACCAGCTGAGGTTCGCTGTCATGCCCGGCATTGTCCTCCCGCGCCGGCCACCGGGCTGAATTGCCCCAGCCATATGCGAGGTCCCGGGCTTGGCTCGTTATACCCCTGTCTTCCATGCCACCGGCGCAGCGTGCCGGCCTGCTCCGGGCGATCTACGATTGACAGCGCCAGAGTCCCCGCACGAGGATGTGCCGTCGATGCCCGATTTCAGCTATACCGACCTGCTGCCGCTTGGTCCGGACAGCACGGAATACCGCCTGGTTACCGGTGACGGGATCAGCACCAGGCGGGCGCTTGGGCGGGATTTCCTCCAGGTCGAGCCTGGCGTCCTCACCGAGCTGACGGCGGCAGCCATGCGTGACATCGCGCACCTGCTGCGGCCAGGACACCTGCGGCAGCTCCGCGCCATCCTGGACGACCCGGAGGCCAGCGGCAACGACCGCTTCGTCGCGCGTGACCTGCTGAAGAACGCGTGCATCGCGGCAGGCGGCGTGCTGCCGATGTGCCAGGACACCGGCACCGCGATCGTGATGGGCAAGCGCGGCCAGGACGTGCTCACCGACGGCCGGGACGGTGAGCACATTGCCCGCGGCGTCTACGACGCGTACACCCGGCTGAACCTCCGCTACTCGCAGCTCGCGCCGCTGACCATGTGGGACGAGCGCAACACCGGCACGAACCTGCCGGCCCAGATCGAGCTCTACGCCACGGCAGGCGGCGAGTACACGTTCCTTTTCATGGCCAAGGGCGGCGGGTCGGCGAACAAGTCGTTCTTGTACCAGCAGACCAAGGCGGTGCTGAATCCCGCGTCGATGCTCGCGTTCCTGGAGGAGAAGATCCGCAGTCTGGGCACCGCCGCATGCCCGCCGTACCACCTCGCGATCGTCGTCGGCGGGACCAGCGCCGAGTACGCGCTGAAGACCGCGAAGTACGCCTCGGCCCGGTACCTGGACACGCTGCCGGGAGCGGGCACCGGCGCCGGGCACGGGTTCCGCGACAGCGAGCTTGAGCAGCAGGTGCTGGAGATCACCCGGCGGACCGGGATCGGCGCGCAGTTCGGCGGCAAGTACTTCTGCCACGACGTCCGGGTCATCCGGCTGCCGCGGCACGGCGCGTCCTGCCCGGTGGCGATCGCCGTGTCGTGCTCGGCCGACCGGCAGGCGCTCGGCAAGATCACCCGGGACGGGGCCTTCCTTGAGCGGCTGGAGACCGACCCGGCGCAGTACCTGCCGGAGACCACCGAGGATGAGCTGGACGACGACGTCGTGCGGATCGACCTGTCGCGGCCGATGTCCGACATCAGGGCCGAGCTGTCGAGGTACCCGATCAGGACCCGGCTGGCGCTGACCGGGCCGATGGTGGTCGCCAGGGATATCGCGCACGCCAAGATCGCCGAGCGGCTGGCCGCCGGCGAGCCGATGCCCGCATACCTGCGCGATCACGCGGTCTACTACGCGGGCCCGGCCAAGACGCCGGAGGGCTACGCGTCCGGGTCGTTCGGGCCGACGACCGCAGGCCGGATGGACTCCTACGTCGGGCAGTTCCAGGCGGCAGGCGGATCGCTGGTGATGCTGGCCAAGGGGAACCGGTCCGCCGCCGTGACCGCCGCTTGCCAGCAGCACGGCGGGTTCTACCTCGGCTCGGTCGGCGGGGCCGCGGCGAAGCTGGCGCAAGATTGCATCACCAAGGTCGACGTGCTTGAGTACCCGGAGCTGGGCATGGAGGCGGTCTGGCGGATCGAGGTCCGTGATTTTCCCGCGTTCATCGTGGTCGACGACAAGGGCAATGACTTCTTCGCCGACGTGAGCGGGCCGGCCGCGCCGCTGCTGACAATCGGCTCCGGGCCCAGCTAGCAGCTTCGAGCCAGGAGACGTTTCCGATGCCAGAGGGCGCGGCCGGATTCCGGGTCGAGCACGACTCGATGGGCGAGGTGCGCGTCCCGGCCGACGCCCTGTGGGGGGCACAGACCCAGCGGGCGGTGCAGAACTTCGCCGCCACCTCCAGCGGTCCGGTGCCGCACGAAGTGATCACGCAGCTCGCCCGGATCAAGGCGGCTGCTGCCTGGGCCAACGCCGAGCTGGGCGTCATCGACGCGGATATGGCGCGGGCCATCGGTGATGCCGCCCGCGAGGTGGCGCCCGGCGACCTCGGCGACCGCAGCCAGCACGCCGGCCAGTTCCCGGTGCCGTTCTTGCAGACCGGCTCTGGCACGTCCACCAACATGAACGTGAACGAGGTGATCGCGCGGCTGGCCAGCCAGCGGCTCGGCCGTCCGGTGCACCCGAACGACCACGTCAACGCCTCGCAGTCGACGAATGACGTCTTCCCGTCAGCGGTCCACCTGGCGGTCGCCGACCTGCTGGCCCGCTCGCTCACCATCTCGCTGGCGCATCTCGCCGAGGCTCTGGAGGTGAAGGCCGCGGAGTTCGCTGAGGTGGTGAAGAGCGGTCGTACGCACCTGATGGATGCCACTCCGGTCACGCTGGGCCAGGAGTTCGGCGGGTACGCCGCGGCGGTCCGGCACGGCATCCGGCGGATCCAGGCGGTGCTGCCCGAGGTCGGCGAGCTGCCGCTCGGCGGGACGGCCGTCGGCACCGGGCTGAACGCCCCGCCGGGTTTCGCCGGGATGGTGATCGAGCGGCTGGCCAGCGAGCGCTACCCGGTGACCGAGGCGGAGAACCACTTCGAGGCAGCCGGCGGGCGGGACGCGCTGGTGGCCGCCAGCGGGGTGCTGCGGACGGTAGCGGTCAGCCTCTACAAGATCTGCAACGACCTGCGGCTGATGGGATCGGGCCCGCGGACCGGGCTGGCCGAGATCCGCATCCCTGACCTGCAGCCCGGGTCATCGATCATGCCGGGCAAGGTCAACCCGGTCATCCCCGAGGTGGTCTGCCAGATCTGCGCTCAGGTGATCGGGCACGACGCCGCCGTCGCGTTCGCCGGGGCCGCTGGCAACTTCGAGCTGAACGTGATGATGCCGGTGATCGCCTGGAACCTGATCCGCTCCATCGGCCACCTGGCGACCGGGTCGCTGGCGCTCGCCGACGCCTGCGTGGCCGGGATCACCGCCGACGCCGGCCGGCTCCGCAGCAACGCGGAATCGTCGCCGGCCATCGTGACGGCGCTCAACCGGCTGATCGGGTACGAGGCAGCGGCGGCCGTGGCGCACGAGGCGCTGGAGACGGGCAAGACCATCCGGCAGGCCGTGCTCGACCGCGGGCACGTGTCCCGCGGCGAGCTCACCGAGGAGCAGCTAGACGCCGCGCTTGACGTGCTCGCAATGACCCGCCCCCCGGGTGGCCGCGGGCGATAGCCCCGGAGCGGCCGACGCCCGGCAGGCGCCCGGCACGCCGGGCGGCGGCCGCCGGCCGCACGGCGGTGCCGATCACGGTGAACTCACATCGTGCTCACAGGAAACTCGCTGGAACCGGCGGTAGGGCCCGGGCCATGCACGGTGTGGTGAGGGCCGGCTGCCTGCTCGCCGGACGGTACCGCCTGGATAGCCCGATCGGCCGCGGCGCCATGGGCATCGTCTGGCGCGGCCGGGACGAACTGCTCGAGCGTGACGTGGCGGTCAAGGAAGTGCGGGTTTCCGCGGCGGTCACGCAGGACGATGCCGATATCGTCTACCAGCGGACGCTTCGCGAGGCCAAGACCGCGGCCCGGCTGAGTCATCCAGGGGTGGCCACCGTCTTTGACGTGTTCGAGGAGGACGGCAGCCCGTGGATCGTGATGGAGCTCGTGCGGGCGCGTGCTCTCGACCAGGTGGTCACCGAGGATGGGCCGCTCCGCCCGCTCGCGGCCGCCCGCGTCGGCGAGTGCCTGCTGAGCGCGCTCACCAGCGCGCACGCCGCCGGCGTGCTGCACAGGGACGTGAAGCCGAGCAACGTGCTGCTCGGCGAGGACGGCCGGGCGGTGCTGACCGATTTCGGCATAGCCACCTTCGAGGGCGACCCGGGCCTGACCCAGGTCGGCATGGTCGTCGGCACGCCCGGCTTCACCGCGCCAGAGCGGCTCCGCGGCCAGCCGGCGACTCCGGCCGCTGACCTATGGTCGCTGGGCGCCACGTTGTACGCGGCGGTCGAGGGCCGGGGCCCGTACGAGCGCGCTGGCGGGCCCGTTGAGGTCATGGCCGCGATTGTCAACGAGAAGGCACCGCGCGCTCCCTCGGCGGGGCCGCTGATGCCGGTGATCGATGCCCTGCTGCGCAGGGATCCGGCGGCCCGGCCGGACGCCGCGGCGGCGGCCAGGCTGCTGGCCGGGGCGGCAGCGGGCGCGCAGGCGGGCGGCACGCTGCCGGGTTATCCATGGCCTTACAGCGGTGCGGTGGACGGCGCCGGCCCGGGACGGGACGCCACCACCGCGGCCTGCCCGATTCCCCCTGGCCCGCTGATGCCAGACGACATCCCGGCGTTCCTGACCGCGGGCGCGCCGCCCGGCGCTGCTGACCCGGGCGATCCGGGTGGCCTTAGCAGCCCGCCGGATCTGGTCGGCCCGCCGGATCTGGTCGGCGCGCCGGATCTGGCCGGTCCGCCGGATCTGGCCGGTCCGCCCGATCTGGCCGGTCCGCCCGATCTGGCCGGTCCGCCGGATCTGGGCCGCCTCTCGGCGGACCTGACTGACCCGCCTAGTCCGGGCGGCCCGCCGGATCTGGCCAGCCCGCCGGACCCGGGCCGTCTCTCGCCGGACCCGGCCCGTCTCTCGCCGGACCCGGGCTGCTTCCCGGCGGACCTGACTGACCCGCCGGGTCGGGACGGCCCGCCGGATCTGGCGGGGGTGGCGGATCTGGCGGGCGGCTGCCCAGCAGGCACGGGCTGATCACCTACCTGACCAGCCCGTCCGGCAGCATGCGCGCGGAGATCAACCTGACTCCGTTCGTTTTCGCCAGCCCTGTCCGCGAGGCCAGGCGGCAACGCCGCCAGGCCATCCGGCAGGGCCAGTACCCCGGGTACCGGGGCGGCATCGTGCCGGGCACCTTCGACGGCGCGGCCGATGCCGTGTGGCGGTTCAGCTGGCGGCAGGGCGCTGGCCGGATCTCCGTCATCGATCTCCTGGTCAGGCTCACCACCGGCGGCGGCAAGCAGCCGTATGCCCTGAGCATGTCCGCGCCGAGACCGGACGCCGCGGCGGCCAGGGCCATCTTCCAGGAGATGCTGCAGACGTTCCAGCCTGAGCCTTAGCCCGCGTGCCGGCCACCCGCACCCGGCCTCCGGCGGCGTGGGTGGCACATCACTGCGGTAACAACAGCAGCAGATTGCCATCCACGCCACCGGCGACGGGCAGGGTCCGTGCACACGGCCCTTCCGCCACCTGAGTCACGCAGGAACCGGGCAGGCCTCCTTGCTAGTAGACGTGCCTGGCGGCGCCCTTGACCCGGAAATACATCGTCGGGTGCCACCAGGGGCTCACCCGGTGCCAGCCGATCCGGGTGCCGGAATGCAGCGCCCCGAGGGTGTACCTGCGACTGGCGAACAGCTCGACGTGACCGGACCCGTAGAACGCCAGGTCGCCCTTCCGCGCCCGCCGCCGGCTCACCCGGACGAGCCGGCCGGAGGTCAGCATCTGGGTTGTGTCCCGGCCGAAATGGAGGCCTACGTGCCGGTAGGCCGCCATGACCAGGCCGGAGCAGTCGAAGCAGCCGCTGGTGCCGCCCCAGCAGTAGGGCTTGCCATGCTGGTGCGCGGCCCAGATGTAGGCCCGCCTCCTGCGGGTGCGACGGTGACGGTAGAGCGCGGCCGCCGACCCGCGGGTGGCTGCCGACCCGCGGGTCGTCGCAACCGCCTTGGTTGTCGCAGCCTGCCCGGCCGCTGCCGCTGGCTGGCTCGTCGCCGCCTGGGCGCTGGTCTCGCCGGCGGACACGACCGGAAGGACCGCGGCGGCGGCGACCAGCGGTACCGCGAGCGAGCGCTTGAACGTGAGCAACATGATCTTCCCGCCTCTCGCCTAGTACCAGCCGGTTGCTTCGGAATGCGACCACGCTCCGCAGGGCGAGCCGTAAAGGCCCTTGATATAGCCGAGCCCCCAGCGGATCTGGGTTGCGGGGTTCGTCTGCCAGTCCGCGCCAGCGCTGGCCATCTTCGAGCCGGGCAGAGCCTGCGGGATGCCGTAGGCGCCGCTCGCGTTCGCGGCGGTTGGATTCCAGCCGCTCTCCCTGCTCCAGAGGGCGTTCAGGCAGCTGAACTCACTCGAGGACCAGCCGTACGAGCCGAGCATCGCCATCGCGATCTGCTGCGGCGACCCGGAAGGCTGCGCCGTCGCTGGCGCAGCCGCCTGCGTGGACTGGTCGCGGGCCGCGCTCCTGGCGGCCTCGGCGGCTTGCCTGGCTGCTGCGCGAGCGGCCGCCCTGCGCTGCGCGGCCGCTCTCCTAGCCCGCCGCGCCGCGGCGGCCTGCCGGGCCTCCCGTGCGACAAGCCGGTTCCGATACACCATGAACTGGGGCTTGAAGAGCAGCAACTGGCCGTCGGCCTGTCCTCCGGCGGGAACGTGGGCACGCGGGGTGGCGGCATGATCATGTGCTCTGGCGCTGGCCACGATGTCCACGGCCGTGATGGCGCCTATCGCGGCCAGGCCCAGGCCGGTGGCCGAGGCCGCCGGGCCCGATGTTGCTGCCTGCTGCGAGTCTGGGATCTGCTGCGTCGCGGATCCTGGCCGCGCCGCGGCGCTGGCGGGCCAGACGGCCACCGTTGCCGAGGCGACTGCCGCAGCCGCGACGGTCGAACTTGCTACTGCGATCGTGAGTCGTGAGGGTTTCCCGTGCTTTGGGGGGGTACGGGACAAGACGTTCCCTTTGTCGGGCGTGCGGGGGCACGCTCGGCCTTCACCCCGGACGTGGCAGGCTCTGCGGAGACGCAGGCCGGCCGTGGCGCGCGGACGTGACGCGGGTCAGGGCGACGGGTTACGAAGAAGTAACCGTCACGCACGCGGGGTGCCGTCAGACCCCCACACTGCCGAACCAATGACCTGTTCGTGCCCACAATTGCCAGTATTCCCGTATGAGGTAAATCACAGTCTGCCTGTGCCGGTTGCGGGCTTTTCGCGCTGAATCGCCTTCCCCATCGGGCTTTGCCGCCTCCCGGCCGCCTAAACAGGGGCACCCCATGAGCAACATCACGATGTAACTGTAGCGGCTCATAACATCACTTGGAGTTATCACTACAGGTAAGGACGAACAAAGTCACGTTGCGTAATTTGTCGTTTCGCAATCATCCCTGCGTGCCGACACCATCACCTATGGCGCCGCCATGCGGTCGCCTATCGCCGCTTTTCCGCGGCCAGTCCAGGCTGGCTCGGTTAGTACCAGCCGTGCGCTTCCCAGAACGACCACGCGCCGCACGGATCACCGTATCGGCCCTGGATGTAGCCCAGGCCCCACTTGATTTGCGTGGTCGCGCTCGTCTGCCAGTTGGGCCCGGCGGTGGCCATCTTGGACCCGGGCAGGGCCTGCGGGATCCCGTACGCGCCGCTCGCGTTCTCCGCGGTGACGCTCCAGCCGCTTTCCCTGCTCCAGAGGTTGTCGAGGCACGAGAAGTAGGTGCTCGGCTTCCAGCCGAAGGACGACAGCATGCTGTAGGCGACCGACTTCGCTGTTCCCGGGCTCGGCGGCGGCGCGGCCGGGGTGACCGGCGTGCCAGGGGACGTAGCGGTCGGGTCCGGCGTCGCGGCTGCCGACGGCCTGGTGGCCAGCTTCGGCGCGCCCACCAGGTTGAGCGTCTTCGTCGCGGCGTCCATCAGGATCATGTGCTGGCGGTCCTGCTCCAGCAGCGCGATGGAACGGCTGCCGGGGATGCCGGCCACCACCAGCCCCGCGGGGTCGGCACCGCCGGCGTTCGCCCGGGCCAGGTAGGTGGCCGCGCCCGCACCGCCAATTCCCGCCACGAAGACGGCCATCACGAGCAGGAAAACGCCGGTCCGCCGATGCTTGCGCGTCTTAGCCGGGCCGGGCTTCCGGTGTCGTGACAATGCAGTCCTTCCGTCGGTCAAACACGCCAAGCGGCACACCTAGCGTGCGGACCGCTGCGGTACAGGGCAGCGAGTCGCGTGACGGCCAGGCCTGAATGCAGCGCGGCCATCAGGATCCTTAGCGGGGCAGAACCAAAGTGCTTCTCGGCTCAGCTCCGCTGGCGCACCACATTGCCAGAACCGAGGGGCGTGACCCAGCGATTCCGCAGAAAAAGCTGCGCCGGCGCGGCGCGATTAGCGCCGCGCGGATCACGGTTTGGCAATACGTAATGGAACAATTACCATCCGTAATATTGTCCATCCTGTGATCACCGCTCCGGACCCTGCAGGTCCCGGACGGCACGCCGGCGACTACCGCCGGCGCGGGCCTTGGCGCTAGTTTTCAACCATGGCCAGCACGCAGAAGCCACCCCGCCGCGGAGCATGGGAGATAGGCGCCGGAGATCCGGCCACCGTGCTGGCCGAGGCCAGGAAGGCCCTGTTCGTGATGGTGGGCTTCATCGCCGTCATCTGGATCGTGCAGCTCGCCAACTGGGCCGACCACTACCAGCTCAGCCTCACCTACGGCATCCGGCCGCGTGACGCCGGTAGCCTGCCGGACATCGTGACAGCGCCGTTCCTGCACTTCAGCTGGGCGCACATCGAAGGCAACTCCGGGCCCCTGTTCATCTTCGGATTCCTCGCCGCATACCGGGGCGTGACCAAGTTCCTCGGCGTGACCGCGCTGGTCATCCTCACCAGCGGGCTGGGCGCGTGGCTGACCGAGAGCTCGCACTCGGTCGGGGCCGGCGCGAGCGGCCTCGTCTTCGGCTACCTCGGCTACATCCTGGTCCGCGGGATCTTCGACCGGCATCCGATCGACCTGCTGATCGGCGCGGTGATGGCGCTCTGCTTCGCCTACCAGTTCTCGGTGCTGCTGCCGCAGGCCGGCATCGGCTGGCAGGCGCACATCGGCGGCCTCGTCGGCGGGATCCTGGCAGGCTGGCTGCTGCGGGACCGGCGAGCTGCGCCCTCCCGGCCGCCCGCGCAGCCGGGCAGCCCCGGCCGGTCGGCGACAGCCTCCCCCGCCGACGGGCCGCGTGCCGACCTGCACAAGCAGCTCGACGACCTCGGCCTCTGAGGTCGCGCTCGCGTCCGGCTGGACAAACCGGCTGGACAAAGCGGCCAGGGCGGCGACAGAGTCGGTGCCATGCCAGCAGCTGCGCGGCATGCGGGATGTCCCGGGACCGGACGACGAGTACGGCACCGGATGGGCCGGCGGGCCAGCGCCAGGAAGCGGGCCCGTACCCGGTGGCGGGTCAGCCCCCCGGAAGCGCGCCCGCGCCAGGAAGCGGGCCCGTACCCGGTGGCGGGTCAGCCCCCGGAAGCGCGCCCGCGCCAGGAAGCGGGCCGGCGCCCGGCGGACCCGGGCCGCCGAGATCCCGGCAGGCCAGGTGCCGCCAGGCCAGCTATCCAGGAGCCGTGATCCCGCCGATGACCGTCGTCGACACACACCATCATCTCTGGGACCTATCCGCGCACGACCAGCCCTGGCTGGCCAGCGACCCGGAACTCGCCCCGCTGCGCAGGAACTTCAGCGTCGCGGACCTGGCCGCGGCGGCGGCCGCCGAGGACGTGACCGCAACCGTCCTGGTGCAGACGGTCAGCGAGCCGTGGGAGACGCCGGAGATGCTGGCCACGGCCGCGGCCGGGCAAGGGCTGGTGGCCGGCGTGGTGGGCTGGGTCGGCCTGGAGTCCGAGGACGTCGCCGGCGCGATCGCCGGGCTGCGGGACCTGCCGGGTGGCGCACGCCTGGCGGGCATCCGGCACCCGGTCCTGGTCGAGCCAGATTCGGGGTGGCTCGCCAGGCCCGCGGTTCTCCGCGGCCTGGCGGCGGTGTCGGCGGCCGGGCTTGCCTACGAGATAGTCGGGCAGCCGCGTCACCTGGCCGCTGCGGCCGAGGCTGCGATGGCGCTGCCTGACCTGCAGTTCGTCCTCGATCACCTGGGCAATCCCGAGATAGTTCCCGACGTGTCGGCGGTGTGGGCGGACGCGCTGCGGACGCTCGCCGCGCTCCCGAACGTCATCGCCAAGCTGTCCGGCATTTTCGGCGTGCCCGCCCCTGGCAGGGACGCGGTAGCCGATGCGGACGGCCAGGTGGACGTGGCCCACATGAAACCTGTCTACGAGATCGCGCTGGACGCGTTCGGCCCGGAGCGGCTGATGTTCGGCTCGGACTGGCCGGTCAGCACGCTGCACGCGCGTTACGCCGACATCCATGCCGCTGCGCGGTCGCTGACCGCCGGGCTGAGCCAGGCGGAGCGGCAGGCCATCTTCAGCGGCACCGCCCGCCGGGTCTACCGGCTACGCGCCTAGCCGCCAGGACCGGGAGCCGGCCTGGATCGGATCCTCGCTGTTGAGCACGGCCACCGTGAGCCAGAGCGCGCACGGCAGCAACGCCGTCGAGTGGCTCCGTAGACCGGCAGCGCGGGCCCAGGACCGGCCCGGCAGACAGGACCAGCCCGGCAGACAGAACCAGGCCGACGCGGGGCCCAGCCCAGCAGGCGACAGGTCAGCAGGCGAGACCAGGCCAGCGAGCTGACTCGGACGCGCAGAAGCCTGCCGCGACCTCACTCGCTCCCGGAATCGCGGGCGCCTCGCACCGCAATGACCACCGTCCCGGCGGCAAACACCAGGGCAGCGCAGAGCACCGCGCCGAGGTCGCGCGGCGGGCGGCCGGGCCACACCCAGGGCGTGGTCCAATCCCGGCTCATGGCCAGCGCCCAGAACGCCAGCGGCCCGAGCCAGGCCAGGCTGCCGCCGGCCACCGCGGCGGCCAGCAGCGCGATGCCGGTCATCCCGGCGAGATCCCGCAGCAGCCCGAGGTAACCGCCGTCGAGGTGCGCGGCCGCCGACCCGGCGGCGAGCGCGCCGAACGCGGCAGCGGTCAGGGCCACGGCAGCGCCGAGGCGCAGCACCGGCAGCCAGCGGCCGGTGGCGCGCTCCGGCTCGCCGAACGGGCTGCGGGCGACCACGCCGATGACCGCAGCCGCCGCAGCTTCCAGGAGCAGCGGCAGCAGGCGGGCGCTCGCTCCGCTCCGGGGCAGCCAGTGCAGGGAAATCCGCAGCGTGACCGCGCATCCCGCGATAGCGAGCAGGCAGGCCGGAATCGTGCGGCTGGCCAGGTGCAGCCGGACCAGCCGCGCCGCCGGGAGAGCCAGCCGCGGCCGCGCGGTTGCGTGCGCGGCGGTCACGGTATTTCCGCGAGGGTGATCCGGCCGTCCCGCAGCGCGGCGAGGTGGGCGGCGAGCCAGGCGTGCCGGGCGGCCGCCGGCAGCGCGGCGAACCGGCGGGCCGCAGCATAGGCCGGCGAGCCGCGCGCCGGGCCAGGCACACCGTTACCTGACGCCCGCGCGCCGGCCGCCGACGGCGCGAGAAGCGGCACGCCAGCCGCCTTGAGCAGCGCGGCTGCGACCGCCTGCTGCGCCGGACTGGGAGCTGGCCCGCCCGGTGCCGACCGGCCGTAGATCACGGTCCGGATGATCATGACCGGGGCGGCCGGACCGAGAATCTGCCGGATGCTGGCCCCGCCGGGGACCAGCAGCGACGGGCTCAGGTACAGCACCGGCGGCCTGCCGCTGATGACCGGCCCGGCGATCTTGATGATGCCGCTGGTTTTCTGCGGCGTGTCCGCGGCGAGCTGGACGCGAACCGGCGCGCCTGGCAGGCCGGCCACCTGCCTGAGCGCCGGGTCAAGGTAGGCCGCCAGGCCGGGCAGCTGAGCCCGGAAGGCCGGGTGCAGGCACACCGGGACCACGGAGCTGTCGTCGCAGGCCGGCGTGTAGGCGATCAGCCTGTCGCTGGCCGCGGCGTGTAGCGCCGGGACGATGACGCCTTCGGCCTCCAGGCGCGCGGTGCTGGCCAGCGCCACGCCGGTGCCGGTCGCGGCCAGCCCGGCCAGCGCCATCAGCGCGCCGGTCCGGCGCAGCCGCCGGCCGCCGGCCGCGGCAGGCAGCGCGAGGGCGCCCAGCGCGGTCAGGGTCAGGCCGGCCAGGAACATGATCTGCACGACCGACAGCCCCGCATGAAACGGGAAGAAGATGCCGCTGCCGGGCACCGTGGCATCCTTGGCCGGGGTGACCCGGCCCCAGGCGAGGTTGCGCTGCAGTGCCAGTACGCCCATCTGCGGGGCGAGCAGGGCCCCGACCGTCACCAGCGGTGCGCCGAACCGGCCAGGGAAGAACGCGCCGAACGCAAATCCGATGGCGGCGAACGCCACGATGGCGGCGGCGCCGACGCCGGGCAGCCACCAGATCGGGCCGCCCCAGGTGGCCTGCCGGGCGGTCGCCACGAAGACCACGGCCACGCATGCCGCATAGAACAGCAGCGCCCAGCTGGTGACCGCCGCCCAGCTGGCCAGCTGGCGAGCCCACCGCGGCCTGGAGGTAGCCGTCAGCAGGTCAGTGAGGTGGCGGCGGCCATCGCGGGCGGCCGTCCAGGCCGCCACTCCGGCCACGATCGCCCCGGTGAGCTCGGCCTGGACCTGCAGGTCGATGCTGCGCACCGCCCACAGCGGCGGGTGGCTGAGGTCATTGCGCAGCTCGGTGACCGCGAGCAGCACGGCGAGCAGCGGCAGCAGCGACAGCAACGTGCTGCGGCGCAGTTCCAGCCGCAGCAGCCGCACCGCCCCGGACCCGATCTTGCGCGCGGCCCGCGGCGGCCGGGAGACGACCGGGGCTGCTGCGGCGGTCATGACCGTGCCTGCGCCAGGACCGCGCTGTAACCGCGTTCCAGCGGCGCATCGCCCGACGCGGCGGTGCCGTCGGCGCGGGCGGTCAGCTCATCGGGCGTGCCGCGGAAGACGATCTTCCCATCGTTCATCAGCGCGACCTCACCGCAGGCGGCACCGACATCCTCCACCAGGTGGGTGCTGACGATGACCGTCGCCCGCTGGCCGAATTGGCGCAGCAGCGCGCGGAACTGCACCCGCTGCTCCGGATCCAGCCCGGCCGTCGGCTCGTCGAGCAGCAGCAACTCGGGCTCGTTCACGATTGCCTGCGCGATGCCGACCCGCCGCAGCATGCCCCCTGACAAAGTCCGCAGCTTTGCCCGTGCCTTGTTCCCCAGGTCGACCCGCTCGATCGCGGTGGCGACAGCACCGGGTACCCGGGCAGGCGGCAAGTCCTTCAGCAGCGCGAAGTACTCGACAAACTCCGCGACGGTGAACCCCGGGTAATACCCCAGCGCCTGCGGCAGGTAGCCGAGCCTGCGCCGGATCTCCCGCCGCGGAGCGTAGGAGCCAGGATCGCGGCCGAGCAGCCGCAGCGTCCCCGAATTCGGCGGGATCACGGTGGCCATCATCCGCAGCAGCGTGGTCTTGCCAGCTCCGTTGGGCCCCAGCAGGCCGAATACCCCGGGCCCGGCGTCCAGGTTCACCCCGGCCACCGCCTGCGTCCGGCCAAACCGCCTGGTCAGATCGGTGAGCTCGACGTTCATGACGATCCTCTCGGAATGCGGGTCGCATACAGCACGAGCCCAGCGCAGCAGGCCGCGAAAGCCAGATAAGGAAGCACGAGAGCAGAGCTGGTGACCGCGGCGGTGAACCGCCCGTCGGCCGCCTGCCCGGAAAGCACGGTGATGACCCAGCCGGACAGTCCCGCGGCCACGCCTACGTTCGCCGACCGCGCCAGTGTCGCGGCCGCCAGCGCCAGCGCGGATATCGCGGTCATCGGCACCAGCCAGCCGAAAGTGACCCCAGCCGCGGTCCCTGACACCGCCGATGCAAGGAGTCCCAGCGCGGCATCGACGGCGAAGACCCCGAGGGCGCGGACGAGTAGCACCATCCGGTCGCTGACCGCCATGCTGTGCGAAAGCTCCCAGGCCGGGTCGATGCCCGGCCCGTAGGAGTAGGCGATGCCCGCCGCCGCGACCGCCGGCGCCAGCAGCGCCACCAGCGGCTGGCCGCTGCCGATCGTCGCGGCGGCTCCGGCGGCCAGCACGACGGCACTGGCGATCAGCCACGGCAGCAGCAGCGACGGCGTGGTCAGCAGCGCCCTGGCCAGGCCCGGTGAGCGAAGCAGCTTTCCGGCAAGCCGCTCCAGCGGTCCTGGCTGGCGGCGCCATACCATCGCGGCCACGCCGAGCCATACCCGGTCCAGGTCAACGTCGCCCGGGGCCGGCTCCCGGTTCCGGCCAGCCACCGCGTCGCCGGGCCGGCCCGCGTCCATGCCGCTCATCTCCCGCCTCCTCCCGCCGTGCCGCCGGGCCGTACGGGATCGCCGTCCCGTGGGGCCGGCCTGCCGCTCCGCACCGCCGGATCACCACTCCCCAATACCGGATTGCTGCTGCCCGGTGCTGGCCTGCCGCCGCGCATGGCCGCTCTGAGCAGCCGCCGTACCCGGTGCGCACGGCTCTTCACGGTGCCTTCGGGAACGCCCGTCAGCCCGGCTACCTCCGCGACTGGCCGGTCCTCGACGTACATCAGCCGCCACACCTCGCGTTCCGGGCCGCCTTCCGGGCCAAGGGCGTCGACGGCGGCGGCGAGCTCCGCCCGTGCCAGCGCCGCGTGCGCTGGATCATCCGCGCGCTGCCCGTCCACGGCCAGCGCCGCTGGCAGCAGCAGCGCGGCTGGCCCGCGCCTGCGCAGCCACAGCGCGGCCTGCCGCCGGGCGATCCCCCACAGCCAGCCGCCAGCAGCGCCTTCCGGACGGTAGCCGCGCGCGCCGCGCCAGGCCGCCAGGAAGGTCTCCTGCAGCACGTCCTCGACGTCAGCGGCGGGCAGCATCGCGCGCAGCCTGGCGGCCAGCCACGGCGCGTGCCTGGTGAACAGCTCCCGCAGCGCCGCGTCGTCGCCGTCGGCCAGGCGGGCGATCAGCTCATCGTCATCCATCGGTTCTCTATTGCAGTACGCCGCCGACCGGTTCACGCAAACGCCGCCGATCCTGACCGCCCGCGCGGCAAGCTGCGCTGGCCACGACGATGGCCGGTGCCTGGCCGAGCAGGCCGATCCGGCGGGATGAGACCTCGAGGCGCTGCCGGCGCAACCGCGCCATCAGGGCGTCTTCCCGCGTCGTCAGCAGGACGGCCGTGCCGCCGTCCGCCAGCAGGCGGGACACGAGCAGGGCGGTCGCGTCGAACAGCGCGAGCCGTCCGGCCACCTTGACCTGCTTGCCCCAGGGCATGTTGCCGACCACGATCCCGGCGCTGACCCGCGCCGGCGGGCCTCGCCGGACATCGTGGGCGAAGACGCGGTGCAGCAGCGCGGCGGCCGCTGGAGCCGACCCCGGCAGCCCGGCGGCCAGCCGCCTGCGGGTGAGCTCCACCGCGCGCTGGTCGATGTCGGAGGCGAAGACCGGCAGGCCGAGGTGCGCGGCTTCGGCCGCGACCGTGCCGGTCCCGCAGAACGGGTCGTACACGCCACGCGCGGCCCTGTCAGCTCCGGCGTCGCGGATGGCCAGCCGCACCAGTGCGGCGGCCACCGCAGGGCGCAGTGCCCCTGGCCGCGCGGGCTCGTGGTCAGCGCGCCTGCCGGCCGGGCGGCCGCACCAGTTCAGGGCGATGTGGACCTTGTCCCTGTCAGCCTGAACCCGCAGGTCGACCGGGCTGCGCTCGGTCGCGCCGAGGTCGGCGCCTGCGAAGTACCTGGCGAGAACCGGGGCCGGATCCCAGCCGGGCGACTCCCGCCAGACCGGATTCCGCGCGGACAGCGTGACCGACCAGGGACCGGACGGGTGCCCGCTCCCCGGTGCGAGCACATCCCGCACGCGCCCGGCGGCCGCGGCGCACAACGAAGCGAAGTCGGCTTCACTGCCGACCCGCCCCGGGCCGGCTACCAGCAGCCGGGCGTCATCGACCGTACGCGCCTGCCCGCCGAGGCGCGCGGCCTCGGCCGCGGTCACTGCCAGCACGAGGAAACGGTCATCCTGCTGCCGGACCGTGGCCGCTGGCACGATGCCCGCTGCCTCCTCGGCGACCACGTCGTCCAGCCCCTTGGTGAAGTAGAGCACGAGCTGGATGCTGGCCACCCCGTCGAGCGGGAGCGCCACTGACCTCACCGCCGCTTCCCTGGTCGCCTGGTCGCCTGCAGTTGCGGATGGCCGTCCGGCCGTCTCGCCGCGCTGGCGCTTCTCGCAGCCTAGACGCGCGCGCCGGCCGAGCGGCACCACGCACGACGATCGCCTCGCCCCGGTGGCTCGGCCACGAGCCAGGCGGGCGCGCGTAACCCGCGGCGTCCACCGACCACTGTCAAGCCTCCGGCGCCGCACTGCCGGTGCCGGGCACGGCGGATAGCCGGGCCCAGGTGGTGGCGAGCCAGGCCTGGTAAGCGTCCAGGTCCCAGCCGGTGAGGTGGGTGATCAGCAGGTAGGTCTCGGCGGCGGCGAGGATGCTGGTGGTGTCGATGAGCCAGTCCAGGTCGACGGCCGGGTCGAGCAGGCCGTCGCCGGCCATCCGGGTCCAGAAGACGGCATGGACCCGGCGGGACTGCTCGCGGCCCTGCTGCCAGAACTCGGCGATGAGCGGCTCGATCGCGGCGGCCTGCTGGGCGACGGCGAACAGCACGCCGGTGCGCTGCATGATCTGGCGGACGGCTGCAGCGCCCGCCTCGATCCGCCCGGCGGCGTCGGATCCGGTCAGCGCGGCCTGCATCCAGTCGCGGCCAAGCACGTCGACCGGTGCGGTGTCGCCGGCGATGGCCACGTCGACGACCCGCTTGAACAGCGCGGCCTTGGTGCCGAAGCGCACGTAGACGGTGCGCGTGCCGACCCCGGCGAACCTGGCCACGGCCTCCAGCGTGGTGGCCAGGTAGCCGTCGGCGAGGAACAAGCTGGTCGCGGCGGCGAGGATGCGCTGCTCAGTGTGCGCGATCTGGGCCTGCCGCAGCCTTGGCTGCGGGCCCGCTGGGTTGACATCTCCGGGCATAGAATACAGTCTAACTGTAATGACTGCATGTTAACTGCATTGGGGAAGCAATGAGCGTGCCGGACGTGCCCGTCCTCGCCGGAGTCCATCACCTGAAGCTGCCGGTGACCGACCTGGCCAGATCACGAGAGTGGTATCACAGCCGTCTCGGCTACGACGTTGCGGCGGAGTTCGTCGAGCAGGGCCAGCTGATGGGCTACAGCCTGCAGCACCCGCACGGCGGCCCGCCGCTCGGGCTCCGGCTGGATCCCGAGCGCGCCCGGGCGGCCGCGGGCTTCGACTACTTCTCCATCGGCGTGCCCGGCAAGGCAGCGATCGACGACCTCGCTGCGCGGCTGGACTCGCTGGGCGAGAATCACGCCGGCGTGCACCGGGCGAGCTTCGGCTGGATCCTGCCCTTGCTGCACGACCCCGATGGCCACGAGGTCCGCTTCTACACTATGCAGCATCACACCGATCTGAGCGCCACCGGAGTCACCACCGTGCAAGATCCCCGCGAGCGCGCCGCGCGCCGCGAGCGCGAGCACCAGGCCGCAGCGGAAGGGCACGCGTCTTAGCCGGCCCGCACGCCGCCCGGCGCGGCACCCGGCCGGACCGGGTGGCCGTGGTCAGCCGGGGGCGGCGAACGGCGGGGCAGGCGGATCGCCCCACCAGCCCCGCAGGAAGCTGGCGGCACGCTCGCAGGCCCCGGCGAGTGGCCCGCCGGGGTGTCCCAGCGCATCGAGCACGAGGCCGGCGATCGTGTCCCCGGCTTCCGCCAGGACTTGCTGCGGGGTGGCGTCGCCGGCTGCCCGGTAGCCGATCACGGCGCCCGCGTTGCAGACGAAGTCGGGGAGCGCCACGATGCCCCGCCGGCGCAGCACATCGGCTCCCGCGGAGGTGTACGGGACGTTGGCGGCGGGCGCGACGACCTGGACGCTGGCCGGCAGCGACTCGGCGGTCTGGCGGCTGATCACTCCTGGCCGGGTTCCCGGGACGAGCACATCGGCGGCCACCGCCGTGAACAGCAGGCGCGGCGGGCTGACCGGCAGGCCGTAGCGGGCGATGCACTCGTCGCCGTGCACGCGGCGCAAGGCGAGCAGCCGCCCGACGTCGAGCCCGGCCAGGTCGGTCACGCATCCGGCGGCCGTCGAGACGGCGACAACCCGGCCGCCGCGGCCGGCCACCTCGTGTGCCACCCCGCCGCCCACCTTGCCGAATCCCTCGATGGCCACCGACCGGTCCTCCCACCCGCCACCGGGCCCGGCGCGCAGCGCCGTTTCCGCCGCCACCGCAACGCCGTACCCGGTCAGGACATCCTCGAACGGGACGCCGCCGATGACCGCGCTGATGGCGGCAGGCGCGGCGAGGTCCGCGCGCAGCGACGCAAAGTCCTCCTCGGACGTGCCCATGTCCGGCCCGGTGAGGAACCGGCCAGCGTCGGCCAGCGGGCGGATCTCGGCGCAGTAGCGGGCCATCAGCCCGGCCCTGGCGGCGTGGTCAGCCGGGTCACCCACCAAGCCAGCCTTGGCGCCGCCAACCCGCGTGCCGAGCACGGCGAACTTGTACGTCATCGCCCTGGCCAGCAGCGCCACCTCGGCCACGGTGACATCCGGCGCCATGCGCGTCCCGCCGGCCGCCACCGCGGCGCCAGGCAGGTCGAGCACGACGAAGCCGGGGACCGAGCCCAGCTCGATGATCTGCGGCTGGCCAGGGCCGGGCCCGGCATCCGGTACGTCTCGCATGCGCAGCTCCGATGGTCCGGTCGCGAAAGTACCGCTTCCAGCAGAGTCTGCCGCAGCCGGCCCGGGGCCGGCCAACGGGTGCCTGGCCGCTCGCGCCAGGGCCTCCCAGCCCGGAGCACGACGTCGGCGCGTCGGGTGAGAGAGCAGGTGATAGCCGGCCGCCTGCCGTCAGTTCCGGGCCGGGAGGCCGCCCGCCCGCCAGGCGAAGCCGGCCTAGGCCGGGCACCCGCGCGGGCGATACCGCCGGGGGGCGGCCCCCAGCAGCGCCGGGGCCACGGCCGCGAGGACCGTGACGCCGAGCAGGACGACCGCCTTCATGCCGCGGTCAGCGGCCGCGCCGAAGCCGCTGGCTGTCGCCAGGGCCAGCAGCACCGAGCAGGCGGCCAGCCCGCTCCGGCCCAGCCAGCGGCAGCCGGCCACGCGCGGGAACATCAGCTCCGCCAGCAGGATCGGCAGCGCCGTGCTGTAGAGCACGTGAAAGACCGTCAGCCCGACGGCAACCGCCGGAGCCACCCCGCCGATCAGTGCGTATCCGCCGTACTGGACCTTGTACCAGGTGCCGGCGATGATCCCTTCGTTGATGCAGCCAGCGGCCATCCCAGGAGCAGGATGCTCGCCCAGCGGACCGCGCGGCGGCGCATGAACTCGCGCACGATCAGCGCCACCGAGCCGTAGAACGCGCTAAAGAACAGCAGGTCAAGTGGTCTGGCCAGGAGCACAAGCGGGGGCGGGTTGTAGGCGGCCACGGTTTCCGGGATCAGCGCGGCCAGGAGGAACAACGTCAGCGCGGCCGGCCGCCGGGCAGCCCCGGCCGGCGCTTCGATCACGGCCCGCAGCCGCGACGGCGAGCCAGGCTGCGCGCCGCCAGCATCTTCCCGTCCTCCCGGCCGGCCGGCGGCCTGGCGCCCCGGCCCGGCAGGCATCAGTCTCTGCCCGGAAGTGCCGGTTCCGCGTCAGCCCCCGGTCTGATCCGTTCTCAGCCTGGCGGCGGCTGCCTGGCGGCACGGCGCGCCTGCTCCTTGAACTCCCGCATCTGCTCGGGAGAAACGCTGCTGTCCTCTTCCATCCTGATGCTGACGAGGGCCGCAAGGTACCGGCGGTAGCGGTGCCACTCTCCCAGCCGCCTCCGCAACGTCTCAGCATCGCGCCACGCTACATCCCGGCGCCCAGGCCCGCTCCCCGATCCGCGGCCTGCCGGCGCCGGCCGCGGAGCAAACTGATCTGCCGCCGGCCCGACGCGCTGGCCGCCGCGCACCGGCATGCCAGGTCCCCTGGCGTGTGCAGGGCTCAGCCGGCCGCCTGGCGTTGGGTACCCGAGGTCAGCGCTATCGCCGTGCCCGGCCGGCCGTACGGGTCGGTGACGTGCGGGATGGCCCTGATGGGCATCAGCCCGGCCAGCATCCGGTAGGCCGCGACCCGCACCGCCGGCCTGGTCGGCATGTCCATGACCAGCGAGCGGGCCACCTGGAACAGCCAGGCATCGGCCGACATCGGGACGCCCGACGCCTCGGTGCTGTGGGTGGCGGGGTGCCGGCACGGATCCAGTACCACGAGCGGCGAACGAGTCCGGCCTGTGGAGAACCCCACCAAGAAGACGGGTGCTCACCACGTTCCCCGGCAGGTGCCCAGTTCGTAGCGTGGACGGGCAGATGCAGACGACAGCGTGCACGCGCCACGAGGGCCGGTCACGCCCCAGCCGCAAGAACACAGCCACGACAGCTCAGCCACTGGAGGTTCCGATGATCGAGGCACGCGGCCTCGTCAAGCACTACCGATCCACGCCCGCGGTGGACAACCCGAGCTTCGATGTCCGCCCCGGCACGGTAACCGGATTCCTTGGCCCGAACGGCGCGGGCAAGCCCGATATCGGATTGTGACACTTCTTTGCCCGGGTACCCCGTTGCCCCTTCCCCCCGGCTCCGCCACCCCCCCACCCGCGCATAGCTGGACACCTGGCCGGCTGGCGGCCCAGGTTACGGGTCGAGCGCTTCATCGAGCGGGACGAGCTGACGCTGCAGGCCGAAGATGGCTGCCTGGGTCCGATCCGCGAGGCCGAGCTTGGCCAGGATGCTAGAGACGTGACTCTTCACCGTTTCCTCGCTGACTGACAGCGCCCGCGCTATCTCCCGGTTCGACCGGCCGCGGGCTACCTCCGTCAGTACGTCACGCTCCCTGGGCGTCAGCCGGCCGAGCGGGTCGGCGGCTGATCCGCGCCGCAGCTCTTTGAGCAGGCGCGCGGTAGCCGCAGGCTGCAGGACGCTCTCGCCCCGTGCGGCGGCGCGTACCGACGCCACGACCTGGTCGACGTCGGCGGTCTTCGGCAGGTAGGAGAGCGCTCCTGCCCTGATGGCCTGGACGAGATGCGCGTCGTCCTGCGACGAGGTGAGGACGAGGACACCCGATGCCAGCCCGTCTGCCTGCAGTGCCTTGAGCACGGCGATGCCGTCCAGGCCGGGCATGAAGAGGTCGAGCAGCACCACATCGGGCCGCAGCGCGCGGACGGCTTCGAGCGCCGCGACGCCGTCGGCGGCCTCGCCGGCGACTTCGATGCCTGATTCCTGGGACAGCAGGAACCGGAGTCCCTGCCGGACGATCTTGTGGTCGTCGGCGATCAGTACCCTGATCATGGCAGCCGCCGAGGGAACGTAGCCGTCACGACGGTGCCATGGCCGCTAGCGCTCTCGATGGCAAGCACGCCGCCATGCTCACGGACGCGGTCATGCATGACACGCAGGCCGAGGCCGCCGCCGGCGTCCTCGGCGAGGTCGAACCCCCGGCCGTCGTCAGTCACTCGCAGCACGATCTCATCTTCGTCGCCGCGCAGCCTGACCTGAACGTTGGCCGCTGCGGAATGCTTCACCGAGTTGGCGATCGCCTCCTGGGTCACTCGCAGCACGGCATGCTCAAGCGCGGGCGAGAGCGCAACCGATTCGACCTCGGCCTGCACGTCGATGCCCAGGCGGTCACGGTAGGCCCGGCAGATCTCGGCGAGCGCGGCGGGCAGCCCGACCTCGTCCAGCGCCATCGGCCGCAGTTCGAGCAGCAGCGCCTGCATCTCCCGCATCGTTTCACTGGCGGTCCGTTCCATCGTCGCCACCTCGGGCAGCACGGGCGAGCCTGGCGGCAGGGCGCGGCGCAGGCCGCCGGCGAGCACGCTCAGCGAGAACAGGTCCTGGGAAATGGAATCGTGCAGCTCCCTGGCGATCCGGGAACGCTCCTTGTGCCGTGCGTTGGCCGCCGCGAGCTTGCGCTCTGTGTCCAGCGAGGCGTGCAGCCGCTCGGCCATCCGGTTGAAGTTCTCCTCGAGCTGTGCGAGCTCGTCCCGGCCGGCCACGGGAATGCGCTGCTCGAAGGCCCCGCCTGCCACCTCCAGGGTGGACGCGGTCAGCCTCCTGAGCCTGCGGGTCAGCGGCCGGGTGCTGAGCAGCCCGAAGACGATCCCGACCGGGACGGAGAGTCCTAGGACAAGCAGGCCGGCCAGGATGAGCGGCCAGGAAACGCCAACCCCGCCCGAGCCCCTCGACGTTGCGGGGACTTCGACGTATACGTCCCCGAGAAGCTGCTGGCCGGGAGATTTTCCGCCCGCGCTCGCTGTTGCCGTGCCCTTGGGCGGGGCACTGCCCGCGTCGATGGGAGCCGCGCCCCAGACCGCCGTGCCCGACGGAAGATGCGCTGTCCCCGATCCGCCCGCCTGCGGCGAGAGCGACATGATCATCTTCGTCGGCGCCCCGGCCTCGCCCACCGTGAAGCACGCCGGATACGACGTGGCGATGACCGTCCCGGCCGGCGAAACCGCGACGGCGAACGACGCTGGCGCAAGCACGCAACCGGGCCCGGAAGTCTCGGGAATGACGACGCCGCCGTATTTGTCGGGCTGCGCAAGTCCCGGCGTGGGGTTGACGGCTTGATCGCCAAGAGCGCTCTTCGGCAGGTCGCCCGTCCCGCCCGCCGTCGCCACGAGTTTCCCGGCGAGCCCGGCCGCGGTGACCTGGGCACGTGCCTGCAGTTCCTTGACCGGCAGCGGGTGAGTGGAACTGAGCGCCGCCACGCCGATGATCACGATCTCGGCGATGAGGACGGCACCAGCGGTGATCGCCACGTAGGAGGCGGTCATCTTGGCCTGCATGCCGTTGCGTCGCTTCATCCCCGAACGGTAAATCCGCTGGTCTACCGGGCACCACCCCATGCCGGGGGATCGCGGCTCACTCGAAAGTCGCAGCCGGATTCGCTCTTTGCCGCGATGCCCGCGGGTGACCCCCCGTGCGAGCGTCAGTCATGCCCGTCAAGTTCGGCCGGCCAGGTCGGCGGGCGGCATGAAGCGGCAAGGCGGCATGAAGCGGCAAGAAGGAGACGGTCATGATGTCCAAGCGACTCACCGCGCTGGCGGTGCCGCTCGTCCTCGGCGCGGCGCTGACCGCGTGCTCTGCCGGGGCGAGCACGCACACTGCAGCCAGCTCGCCAGGACGCGAGTCCGGCGCGTCGCCGGATGCGAACATCGCCGCGATCGTGGGTTGCTACCGGGCGCACGGCGATCCGAGTTTCCCCGACCCTGTGTACGACCCGGGGGACGGGCGCTGGCACTTCGCCATTTCCCCCGCGAGCGCTCCGGTGAGCACGCAGCAGGCGTGCCAGCATCTCTTCCCCGCGGTCAACCCGTCGCCCCCGGTCCCGCAGGCCCAGTTCCAGAAGCTGGTGCGGTTCTCTCAGTGCGTCCGCGCCCATGGCCTGCCCAGCTGGCCCGACCCGAACCCGCAGGGCGAGTTCCCGCTCCCGCAGTCGCAGATGCAGAAGTCGCCGGCCCAGGAGCACGCGTTCACCGCATGCCAGCGTTACGAGCCGAGCGGAGGCGTCAGTGTCGTCGCAGCCCCCTGAAACCGGATGGCGCCATGAAACGGGAAGGCCAGGCTCCCGGGCGGGCTGGCTGCTTCCCGCCGGAGTCGTGCTCGTCACCGCCGTCGCCGGGTTCACCTTCCGTGGCTTCTTGCCACTGCCGTCGAGTGCGGCACAGTCGGGGTCAGCGTCAGCGTCCAGCGTGCCGGTCGGCACCGGCAGGGTAGTGCGCACAAACGTCGCTGAGCGGCAGGTCGTGTCAGGCACCCTCGGCTACCGGGGGACCTTCAACGTCTCGAATGAGCTGCTAGCCGGGATCATCACCTGGCTCCCGGCCGCCGGGCAGGTCATCCGCCGTGGCCAGGCCCTCTACCGGATCGACGGCCAGAGCGTGACGCTGCTCTACGGATCCGTCCCCGCGTGGCGGTCGTTCCAGCCCGGCATGACTGGGGGAGCAGACGTCCGCGAGCTCAACGAAAACCTGATCGCCCTCGGGTTCGACCCTGATCGCCAGATACCCGATCGCCAGATAGCGGGCGCCGATCAGTTCGGCTGGGCCACGGCGGCGGCGATCGAGCTGTGGCAGCGGGCACACGGCATGCCGGAAACCGGGAGCATCCCGCTCGGCGAGGTGGTCTTCCTGCCCGGACCGCTGCTAGTCAGCACCGAATCCGCGTCAACCGGGGGACCGGCCGCCACCGGGACCGCTGTGCTCGGCGGCACGTCAACCACTCCCTCCGTCCTCGTCTCGCTCACGCCGGGCGGACCGGCCGCCCGGCCTGGTGATTCCGTGCTGGTCACCCTGCCGGACGGAACCACCACGGTGCCAGGGACGGTGGCGTCGGTCGGCCACGTCGCCACGGTCCCAGCGCAGAGTGCGGCAGCCGCGCAGGGAACGGGGAGCAGCCAGGGCTCTGGCGGCACGCAGGCGCCGCAGATCCCGGTGACGATCGGCCTTGGCCGCCGCAGCATCGACGCTGGCCTTGACCAGGCGCCCGTGCAGGTAACCATGACCGAAGCCGAGGATCGCGGGGTGCTCGCGGTACCGGTGACTGCGCTGCTTGCGCTGCCTGACGGGACCTACGCCGTGCGGACCGCGGGGAACCCGTCGCGCCTTATCCGCGTGACCACCGGACTGTTCGATGACGCCGCCGGCCTGGTCGAGGTGACTGGGAGGGTCCTGACGGCGGGCCTGACCATTGAGGTAGCGCAGGGATGAACGCAGAACCGGTCCTTGAGCTTGCTGACGTGCGCAAGACCTACCCGGGCTCACCGCCCGTGGATTCAGTGGCAGGAGTCTCGCTCGCGGTGTTTCCCGGCGAACTGCAGGCTGTGGTCGGGCCTTCCGGGTCGGGCAAGAGCACGCTGGTGCACCTGATGGCCGCACTGGAACGGCCGACCTCAGGAACGGTCCGGATCGCCGGCCATGATGTCAGCCGGCTGTCCGACGGCGAATTGTCGGGCCTGCGCGCTCACCATCTCGGCGTGATCTTCCAGCAGTTCTTCCTGCTTGATGCCCTCTCGGCGGTGCAAAACGTGGCGGCAGGACTGCTGTATTGCGGGATCGCCGCGCGGCAGCGGCAGGAGCTGGCGATCGAGGCGCTGCACCTGGTCGGCCTGGGCCATCGGCTCGGCCACCGACCCGGCCAGCTTTCCGGTGGCGAGCAGCAGCGCGTCGCCATCGCGCGCGCCCTGGTCGGGCGGCCGGCCATGATGCTCGCCGACGAGCCGACAGGGAACCTGGACCAGGCCACTGGCCGGGAGATCATGGCGCTGCTCAGGGAGCTGAATGCGGCAGAGGGGACAGCCCTGGTGGTCATCACGCACGATCAGGCTGTCGCCTCCGCGATGGACCGGCAGGTTGAGCTGCGGGATGGCCGGATCGTCGCGGAGCGACGGAACCGGCTGGTCGCGGAGCAGCGGAACCCGGTGACCCTGGAAAGGCCGAGCCGGTGAGCGTCCCGGCCGCGACCGGCCTGCACGCATCGCGGCTGCTGGCAGCCGATGTCTTCCGTACCGGCACCATCGGGCTGCGCACCCGCCGGGCCCGGGCAATGCTCTCCGCGCTCGGGATCGCTATCGGCATCGCCGCGCTCGTCTCGGTCCTCGGCATCACCTCATCGAGTGAGTCGGCACTGCTGGCCGAGATCGACCAGCTGGGCACGAACCTGCTCACCGTCGCGAACGGCCAGACCATCGGCGGGCAGGAAGCCGAGCTTCCCTCCTACGCGACGGCCATGATCTGGCGGGTGCCCGGGGTGACCGACGTGGCGCCGACGGCCCAGCTTGCCGCGGCGAGGGTCTATCGGACCGACAAGGTCCCCGTCTACGACACGGGCGGGCTCGCGGTGCGGGCCGCGGATCCGTCGCTGCTCCGCACGCTCGGGGCGAGCATCAGGCAGGGCGCGTTCCTTAACGCGGCGACCGAGCATTTTCCCTTCACCGTTCTCGGCTTCCAAGCGGCCCAGAGCCTTGGCGTCTCCGGCCTGCGGCAGCCGGTCCGCGTGCTCATCGGCGGACGCTGGTTCGCAGTCGCCGGGATACTCAACCCGCTGCCGTTCGCGCCCGAGCTCGACCGCAGCGCCCTGGTCGGATTCCCCGTGGCGGCCAGGCTGCTCGGCTATGACGGGCATCCGAGCCACATCTACGTGCGCACGGACGTCGCAAAGACAACCCAGGTGGCGGCGTTGCTCGGGCTGTCCGCGGACCCCGAAGCCCCCAGCGGCGTAGCGGTGAGCCAGCCGTCCTCGGCGCTGGCGGCGCGCGTCGCCGTCGTCAGCGCGGGCACCACGCTGTTCCTCGGGCTCGGAATCGTGGCGCTCCTCGTCGGCGGGATCGGCATAGCCAACGTGATGGTGATCGCAGTGCTTGAACGTCGCACCGAGATCGGCCTGCGCCGTGCGCTCGGCGCACGAAGGAGTCATATCGCGGCGCAGTTCCTGACCGAGTCAGTCCTGCTCAGCGCCCTCGGCGGCGCCGCAGGCCTGCTGCTCGGCGTGACCGTCACAGCAGCGACCGCGAAAGCGCGGCACTGGGGCCTGCTCATCCCGCCTGAGGCCCTCTGGGGCGGCCTGGGGCTTGCCATAGTCATCGGCAGCGCCGCCGGCCTCTACCCGGCGGCACGCGCGGCGCGCATGTCACCCACCGAGGCCCTCCGCTCAGGCTGACGGCCCCCCGTCGCGCCCATGCTCGCGCCACCAGCTTTTCCTTGCCCGGGCGGCCTCTGGCCGGGTAGCCGCCGGGCGCGCCGTTCGCATCACCGCTGGCGATCCCGCTGTCCGGCCGTCCCTTCATCAAGAACTATCACTGGCGACCACGCCGGGGCCCGCTTCCGCGTCCTGGACCTCAGCACGGGAAGACCTCGCGAAATCTACCAAGGCGAGCCGTTCTTCGCGTCCCACCACGTCAACGCCTACGAACGCGGCGGCGAGCTGGTCGTCAGCCAGAATGCCCAGGGCGTCGGCAAGTCCACCACGATGCGCATGATCATGGGCCTGGACCGGCCGGACGCGGGACAGGTCAGGATCGGCGGGAAGAGCTATGGCGACCTGCGCTGGCCGCTCCGCGAGGTGGGCGCGCTGCTGGAGGCCAAGGCGTTCCACCCGGGCCGCACCGCCCGCGCTCACCTGACCGCGCTCGCCGCCAGCAACGCGATCGGCCGGCAGCGGGTTGAGGAGGTGCTCGCCATTACCGGCATCGAGAAGGCCGCGGACCGCCGTGCCGGGAAGTTCTCGCTCGGCATGTCCCAGCGGCTGGGTATCGCCGCCGCCCTGCTCGGCGACCCGCGGGTCCTGCTGCTCGACGAGCCGGTCAACGGCCTGGACCCCGAAGGCATCCGCTGGATCCGCAACCTGCTGAAGAACCTCGCCGCCCAGGGCCGGACGGTGCTGGTCTCCAGCCACCTGATCAGCGAGATGGCGCACACCGCGGACGCGCTCATCGTGATCGGCCAGGGCCGGCTGCTCGCGCAGACCACAGTCGCCCACCTGTCCGCCCGGATTCAGCAGCCGCCTGACCAGGCAGATTCCCAAGGTGATCCCATCTGATGCTGGATCTGCCCACCAGAAGGGCGAGGCAGCCGACGGGGCTCCAAAAAGCGCATCGAGGAGGGGAAGGGGCTTGCAGCGGTCGGCCCCGGTCAGCCTCCACGACACCCTGCCCGGCATCGACCAGCGCAACGCCAGCCTCGTCATCAAGGCCGTCGCCCACGCAACCGGACATAAGCATCTGCAAACTCGCATAACCCAGTGAAACGGTTTAGTTCAGAGAAGCACCACCCGATCTCCGCCAGCCGCTTGCGTCCCGGGCCGCGTAACGGGAACGCCGCGGCTCACAGGGCCCACAGGGCTTGGGTTGGTGACATCCGGGCGGCGCGGATGGCCGGGAGGAGCCCGGCGGCGGCACCGATGAGCAGGGCGGCGGCCAGGCCGCCGGCCCAGGCTTGGGGCGGGATGATGATGGCCCAGCCCTTGGCGTGGGCGTAGACGGCGGTGGCGGCCGCGCCGAGGATGACCCCGGCGGCGCCGCCGGCCAGGGACAGCAGGATGGCCTCGGCCAGGAACTGGGTGCGGATCTGACCGCGGGTGGCGCCCAGGGCGCGGCGTAGCCCGATCTCGGAGCGGCGTTCCTGCTCGCCCAAGCCGCCACCGTCCGCCGCTTGCCGTTCACCGAGTCCACGTCCGAATCCCACATGGCCGCGAGCATGCTCATGATCGACGGAGCAGACGAGCTGTACGCGGTGTGGGACGGCAAGCCCGCGCGAGCCTACGGCGGAACCGCCGACGTCGTGGCATACGCCCGCGAGCAGGGCACGCCAGTGCGCGTGATATGGCCAGATGGCGCACAGCGCGACTAGCGGCAGAACAGGTCACCGACGCAGCGACGCAAACGCGTGCGAGGCCGTGGACCCGGCGCGCCTCCGATATACCTCACATTTACCTGGCGCGGACCTCCTGTTCTCAGGTGCTCTGACCAGGGCAATCGGCATGCCCGCCGGGCCAGGGGCCAGCACCGATTCAGCACGCGGCCCGGAAACGACGGGAAATAACCGGCATCAACCGGACAACCTGGACACGAGACCGGGCCGCCAGACTCGTAGGTCTGGCGGCCCGTTTCATACGAGACAAGTTCGAGAAACCACAGGTCAGCGGCCTAATATCAGCCTGTCAGCAGCTGGCGGGCCATGACGACGCGCTGGATCTGGTTGGTGCCCTCATAGATCTGGGTGATCGTGGACCGGGCGGCAGTTTACGCAGGTAGACGGAATGTGGGGTGCCGGGTTGCCAGCACGGATTCAGCACGCCCAGCGAATTGCCACAATTGACTGGCGTGACGACAGCCAGGGCAGCACGCCCACATTATCTCCCAGCTAGCCCTATCGGCGGGTTCGAACGGGTCCTGAGTGTATCCGTATGCACGGACGGACGACCGGGCCGGTAGTGTCAGCGAGTTCCGATCCCCCGGTTCCGTCTAGTAAGCGAGCCTGGGAGTTGGACGAGGTAGTCGAAGTTCCCGTCGCCGGCCGTCTGACGCAGCTTCGCCATGGTGCCATAGGTGTCGTCGTGCGGGCCGTTGATGTAGAGCGGCTTGCCGTCATGGCCGAACGTCACATTGCTGCTGCCCGCTTCCCAGTCCCCGAGAAGCGCGGCACCCTTGGCGAAGTCGGGATGTGGTTCGAAGCCCAGGCTTCGCGCGTAGTCCACCGCTCCGAACACGACGTGCCGGGCCAGTTCCAGCGGCGCCGGGACGGGTGGCCGCCGGGACCACGCGCTGAAGAACGTCCGGATGAAGTCCGGGAGCTTGCGCCGGTCCATCGTCTTCGGGCCGTTCGTGTTCTTCACGCCCAGGCAGAAGACATCGACCAGGAACCCGCACGCCAAGACCGTGCTGCCGGTGTCCCGCGCCACGAGAACCCCCACCAGGCCGGACTCGCCGGACTCCGACTCCGGTGGTGACATGCCGGGCCAGTCAGCGTGCCCGGTCACGCCAAGCTTGTCAGACCAGTGCTCGGTCACCCAGCAGCCCGCCACCGGCGCCTCGCGTCTCGGTGCCTGTGCCCCGATCGCCCTGATCATGGGCATCACGTCCGTGGGCTTCAGCCCCAGCGCGCGAGCGATCTCCTTCGGCGTGCGGCCCTTTTGCCGAAGTTCCGTCACTCGCTCCGCCAGTTCGCTGTCCAACGCTGCCTCCCGTGAACCACACGCGAGGGACATCCGGAGTCTCTCGTGGCCACGCGCCGATCCTCCCGCATCCGGTGCCCCGCACGAGACCAAACTCCCATCCCGCTTGTCCGGCTATGGCATAGTGCTTTTCGTGGCGGATCTGGGGGAATTGCGCATTCCGGTGGCGATGAGGACGACCGCGGAAGAGGTCATCGCACTGACGGACAAGGTGTGCGCTGACCTGCTCGATGAGGAGTACGCCGGCCTCGCCCGGCAAGTGACCGCGAGGCTGGCGCGCAAGCGGCCGTCGCCGTTGCAGTCCGGCCGGGCCGCGACGTGGGCCGGCGGTGTGGTGTGGGCGCTCGGGCAGGTCAACTTCCTTTTCGACCGGTCCACCGAACCGTACGTCGCCCATGACGACCTGGCGGACGCGTTCGGCCTCAGCAGGTCGACGCTGGGCCAGAAGGCCAAGCAGATACGCGACATGCTGAGGATGACCTGGGCGACGCCGGAGTTCCTGCGGGCTGAGCGGATCGACGACAACCCGATGATCTGGTTCATCGAGGTTAACGGGCTGCCGTTCGACGCCCGCGAGCTACCTCTTGAGATCCAGGTGGAGGCGTACCTGAAGGGAATCATCCCGTACGTCCCGGGCCTGGGACGTGACGGCACGGCCGCCGCCATGGCGGCCCAGCGGTCATGACGCCTGGCGTTGTGAGTTTGCCGGCTTCGCTCTTCACCCTAATGGGAATGAACCTTCCGTCCCGAACGCTGCGTCCAGCTTGGCGATGAACGAGTACTTGCGCCGCTGGCGCTCCCGCAGACCGTCCAGGTAGACGCCGAACCCGGCGGCGGTGCCCGCGCGCTCGTAGTCTTCCCGGAGTCGTTTGAGGGCCTTGATCGCCTTCGGGTAGCGGTACTTGTCGCTGGCCTGGTCGACGCCCAGCTCGATCAGGCGCGCCAGCGGCCCGAGCACGTCTGCCGGGTGCTCGACCTCCCGCAGGCCGATCAGCTGCAGCCACTGGGATTCGCTGACCTGCTCAGGCTCGCCCGCCGCCGTCGACCACGCCTCGTCCGCAAGGCCTTCGCGGAGGAGCACGGAAATGTGCTCGCCGAGATGCGCCTGGCGGTACTTACCCGTACGCGCCCGCTCACGCATGAAGTCCAGCGCCCAGCCCCGCAGTCCCTTCCACTGTCCTGCCTGCTCGGCAGCCTTCCGGAGCCGAAGGAAATCGGAGTGCGTCGCCCGCCGCTCGAACACTTCCCGGTACATGGCGACGGCCTCGTCCCCGCGCCCGCTGCCGAGGAGCAGCTCGGCAAGCTGCTCGCGCAGTGCGTCGGTCCAGGGGCTCGACGGCTCGGCCGCGAGTCCTCTGCGCGCCCACTCTTCCGCGTGTCGATCCCGGCCGGCGTTCTGCAGCACCGAGACGATCTCTCCGTAGTCACGGCTGGAGCGCGCCTCCTCCGCCAGCACGGCGACGTGCGCGTCCACGTCGCCAGACAGGGCGGCTAGCTCCTTCCGCAGGCTGCTGACACCCCAGGTGGCACTCCATGAGCCGGGCTCGCCCTCGGCCCTGCGCTCCTCGACGAGCCGCGCAAGCTCGGCCAGCCCTGCTTCGCCGAGCGCCGGAGCGAAGTCCGCGACAGCGAAATCCGGCCATCCCGGCCCGTCGCGCCGGGAACCGACCAGCCATGCCGCCAGCTTGGCCCCGTCCGGCGGCGCGATCGCGCAGGCCCTCGCGTACAGGCCCCTCAGCTCCCGCAGGTCATCGCCGATGATTCCAGACGAGTCGTCGATGTGCAGCAGCCCGTTAGTCACCCGCTCAACCGCACGCCGCGCTAGAGGCACGGCGTCGGCAGCCTGGCCCGCCCCGATCATGCCCGCGAGCGCGACCGCAACTTCCCGCGCGCGATCGGAGTACTCCCGCCGCCCGTGATACGGATGCGTCCGCGGGTTCCGCCGCAGCTCGTCGATCAGCCGCCTGGCCTCTATCACCTGCGCGTCTGCCATGCCACCATTCAAGCGCACCGCGTTCCGGACTCACCGGCGACAACACTGAGATCCAGTCCCGCGGACCTCATCTAAAGACGGGATGTCGCGGGAGGAATCCCGCAAGCGAGCGGGCCGCCCGGCTCAGCCGGGCGGCCCGCCAGTGCCGGACTCAGTCCATAGGCTTCCGGGGTGGCTGGCGGCGGTTCTTGTGGTAGGCGTTGTCGAGTGCGGTGCGGGCGCGGTCGAAAGAGCTGGGTACGAGGTGGCCGTAGATCTGGTGGGTGACCTCGATGCTGCGGTGGCCGAGCCAGCGGGACACCTCGGTGATCGGGGTGCCTTCGGCCAGGGCGGTGGAGGCGTAGAGGTGGCGCAGTGAGTGGGGGATGAACTCCGGTGGCAAGCCCGCTCTCGCGGCGGCTCGCTGGAAGTCTTCCTGGTAGCTGCGGCGGATGACCAGCTTGTACTTGCGGCCCTGGAACAGGTACCCGCCGGGCGTGGTGCCGTGCTCGGCGACGTGCTTGTCGATCGCCTCGCTGACGTACTCGGGCAGCGGGACGTCGCGGAACTCCCCGGCCTGGCGGAACTTCAGTGGCCGTAGCTGCGCGGCGGGGTTGACTTGCTCCTTCACCCGCAGGGTCTTGCCGTGGTTGATCCGGCAGCGCAGGTTGACGGCGAGGGCCTCGCCGATCCGCAGCCCGCAGCCGTGCATGAGCCAGATGGTGGCGGCCCAGTCTGGCGGCAGCCCGGCGGCCACTGCTTCGATCTGCGCGTGTGCGGGGATGATGAAGTCGGCGCAGACGACGACGCCGGGCAGCTGGACGCCGGTGCACGGGGATTCGGCGAGCTTCTTGTCGCGGACGGCTTCGGCGAGCACGGCGCTGATGACCAGGTGGGCGCAGCCGATCCGGCTGGCGAACAGGCCTTTGCGGTGCATGCCGGCGATGAGGGCCTTGATGTCCTCGCGGCGGATGACGCCGATCGGCTTGCCGCCGATCGCGGGGTCGATGTGGGCGCGCAGCACCGACCGGTAGGTCGCGATGCTGCTGTCCGCGCCGAGGCGCTGGTCCAGCCAGGTTTCGGCCTCGGCGCGGAACAGCACCTGCCCGGCCTTGGGGTCGACGAATACGCGGGCGCGCTTGTCGTGCTCGACCTTGAGCGCGAAGTCCTCGGCTTCGCGCCGGTCATCACCGAAGGACTGCTCGCGCTGGCGGCTGGACCGGCCTCCGGTCGTGCGGTAGCGGACCACCCACTGGTGCGGGCAGCTCTCCCACCGGTCTTCGGGGCAGGGGCAGCGTTTGAAGATTCGGGCCATGGTGGCTATACCTCCCGGGACTGGAGCCATTCCTCTACGTGCCGCTCGCGGAACCGCAGGTACCGGCCGACCCAGTAGCCCCGAAGGCCCCATTGCCGCCAGCAGCCGTAGACGGTCTTCTTCGGCACGCCGAGATAGGCAGCCAGTTCCTCCACCGAGAGGAGCCGGTTCGAGCCGCCCACGGGAGCCGCGCGCCGGGCAGCCCGGTGCCGGACCGATGCACGCTCGGCTCCAGCCGCTTGGTCAAGCTCGCAGGGGCCTCCCCCGCCGCCGGTCACCGCGCCCTCCGGCCAGCAGGCCCGCGCCTGGGGCAGGCGGTAGCGGCACGGCTGTCCGGGGCGGGGCACGCTGGGGAGCGGGGGTCCCGGGCGGTGGCCTGCGGCGCCGTCCTGCTCCCTGTTCGGTGCCCGGCCCGCGCGAGGGCCAGGGGGCAGGACAGGCTGGCCTGCCGCCCGGGACCAGCGCCATCCAGCGCCGACTCCGCCCGGCAGGTCAAGTCCGCGATGGGGTGCCTGGCGGCGCGGCCTGGGGTCACGGCGTTCCGGGCCGTTTCGCGTGGGGCTGCTGCCGGGCGGTCAGACGCCGGCGGGGTTGCCGCTCCGCTGGGTGCGCGGGGCCGGGTCACGGGGCCACCGGGCGGGCCGGGTTCGGTGGTGACCCGTCGAGGCGTCCTTCGACGCGGGCGATGCGTTCCCGCAACCCGGTGACGGCCGGCTCGAAGGCTGGTGTGTTGCCGCGGTCCTGGGTTGCGGTAGTTGCCGGCGAGGCGTCGTCGCAGGTTGTCGGTTTCCCGATGTAGATCCATGCGCGCTGACCTTCCGCACCCTCGGTCAGGATCAGCCGGTAGGGCCCGGGCACATCCTCCAGTGGGGTGAACGCAGGCTTGTCGCCGCTATCAAGTGCAACGGCGCCCCCGTCGAGCCATTGCAGGCGGACCCGCACATCGACCGGTTTGTCGACGGGGCGCCAGTCAGCGGCCGGGTGCGCTCGGCGAGACGGTCAGTGTCGCAGCCGAGCGCGGTCGACTCGGGTAGCCGCCACCCCGCTCGCCACCTTGTTCGAACGCAACGTCGTGCTGCTCGCCGACATCCGCGACGACACCCTCGTACCGCGACTCCGGCGGTCACGGTGACCGGCGCGATCATCGCGGCGGCGGCGACTCGGACCGGCTCGGCAAGGGTGAGCTGGCGAAGCTTGTCCTCAGAGTGGCGAGCGCGGCCAGAACCTCGTCGCGGCATGGTCCTCGATCGACTGGTCGCGGACGGCTACGGCCTGATCGGCGGCGTCGGCGAGTACGAGCACATCTGGCGCATGGCCTACGTGCCAGGGCCCGAGGGGATCATCGTCGCCCTGGCCGAGCGTATCGACTGACGGGACGCTAGGTCCGGTCGGCAGCCGCTTTGCGTTGTCGTTCGAGGAAGCGCTGTTCGGTTGGGTTGGCGGTCAGCTCGATGGCGCGGTCGTAGGCGGCGACGGTTGCGTCACGCCGCCCTGCACGGGCGAGGAGATCGGCGCGCGCGGCGTGGTAGGGCTGGTAGTCCTCGAGCAGGGTCACGTCGAGCGAGTCGAGGGCGTGGAGACCAGCGGCGGCGCCACGCATCTCGCCGATGGCGACGGCCCGGTTGAGCGCGATCACCGCGTTGGGGTGCATGGCGTAGAGCTGGTCGTAGAGGGCGACGATCTGGGGCCAGTCGGTTGCCGCGGCGGTGGCGGCGTCGGCGTGGACGGCGGCGATGGCGGCTTGGATCTGGAACGGGCCGGGCTGGTTGCGGCGCAGGCAGGCGCGTACGAGGGCGTGTCCTTCGGTGATGAGCATGCGGTTCCACTGCGTGCGGTCCTGGTCGGCCAGGCGGACCATCGATCCGTCGGTGGCGGTGCGGGCCGGCCGCCGGGCTTCGGTAAGCAGCATGAGGGCCAGGAGGCCGACGGTTTCGGGCTCGTCGGGCATGAGCTCGGTGAGGACGCCCCCGAGGCGGATGGCTTCACGCGAGAGGTCGACGCGGGTGAGGCTGTCGCCCGTGGTCGCGGTGTGCCCCTCGGTGTAGATCAGGTAGATAGCCGCCAGGACAGCGTGTAGCCGGTCGGGCAACTCGGCGGCGCGAGGAATGCGGTAGGGGGCGTGGTTGTCGCGCAGCTTGCGTTTGGCGCGGACGATCCGCTGGGCGAGCGTGGGTTCGGGGACGAGGAAGGCGCGGGCGATTTCGGGGGCGTCGAGCCCGCCGACGAGCCGCAGCGTGAGTGCGACCTGTGCGTCGGCGGCGAGCGCGGGATGGCAGCACAGGAACATCAGTCGCAGCTGGTCGTCCGCGACGACATCGACGAAGCCGTCGAGGTCGTCGAGGTCGGGGTTGTGGTCAGGTTCCATGGTGTCGGCTTCGAGTCGGAGGGCCGCCAGGTGGCGGTCGGTGCGGGTCGATTCGCGTCGCAGCCGGTCGATGGCGCGGTTGCGGGCGGTGGTGGTGATCCAGCCGCCCGGGTTGGGTGGCACACCCTGGGTCGGCCATTGCTCGGCGGCGATGGCGAACGCTTCTGCCACCGCGTCCTCGGCGAGGTCGATGTCGCCGAGGACGCGGATCAAGGTTGCGGTGCAGCGGCCTGCCTCACGGCGAAAGACTTCGGCGAGGTCAGGCATGCGTGGGTCGGACCTCGATGGGCCGCTCGCAGGCGGTCGAGGCTTTGGCGGCCCAGTCGAGGGCGGCGTCGAGGTCGGCGGCGTCGATGACCCAGAAGCCGCCCATCTGCTCTTTGGTCTCGGCGTAGGGCCCGTCGGTCATGGAGACGTCGCCGCCCGCGGCTCGCACCACGGTCGCCGACGACGCCGGGCGCAGGCCGGCGACGAACACCCAGGCGCCGGCGCGTTGCATCTCGGCGGTGACCTCGGCGGTCTGGGCCATCAGGCGCTCGGTCTCGGGTGCGGAGAGGTCGGTGTCGTCATAGGGCTCGTCGAAACAGACCGACAGCAGGTACTGGGGCATAGTCACAGTCTCCTTCGCGTGAACAAGAACGTAGGCGGGCGGTCAGTCGTGGGCGTGACGGGGCGAGGGCGGGGACGACGATGACGGCGGCCCCGACGTGCAGCGCCACGAGTGCGAGCTTGTTGGTGGCGGCGTCGGCCCAGGCGACCGACGGGACGAACGACAGCGCGGTGAGCGCCACGGCCATCTGGAGGAAACGGCGACGGGCCGAGCGGCTACGCCGGTTGAGCACGGCGAGGAGCACACCGCCGATCACGGCGCCCACGAAGGTGAGCTTGGCGAAGTCGACTAGCGGGATCATCTTGCCGCCGACGTTGAATGATACGCGGCGCCGTGGACCGCGGCGGCGACGAGACCAGCAGCGACGGTGGTTCGCCGCAGCGACCTTGCCGAACGGGTGGCGGCGTACCGCGGAGCGGTGACCGTGGGGGCGGTGGTGGTCAGGGACATGGCGTTCTCCTTGGGTTCGGTAGCGCCCGATGCGCCACTCACCACCCCCACGAACGCGACCGCCCGAATCGACACCCGGCTCCGCGAAAAATTTTGGACCTGGCCTGTCGAAACCGCCGGGCCCGTTCGTAGCTGATGCAGGAACCCGGCAGAGAACCGGGGCCGAAACGAAAGGACAGGAGAGAATCATGACTGCCACCTACACCTGGGACGTCTTTTCCAGCCTCGACGGCTACGGCTCCCACAACGGCGACTGGGGCGGCTACTGGGGCAAGCAAGGCCCCGAGCTGCTCGATCGCCGCCTCGCCCTGTACGACGCGAAGCAGCGGATGGTCTTCGGGCCCAACACGTACCGGGCACACGCGCAGATGCTGGCCTCGAGCACCGAGGAGTCCGAGGCCCGTGACCCGTGGGTCACCCGGATGAGGAACCTGCCGATGACGGTGGTGTCGACCACACTGCAAGGACCGCTCGACTGGCCGGACGCGACCCTCGTGAGCGGTGACGCCGTCGACGTCGTCGCCCGGCTCAAGGAGGAGTCTGAGGTGCCGCTGCGCTCGCACGGCAGCCTGTCGATGAACCGGGCGCTGATGGCCGCCGGGCTCGTCGACCGCGTCCAGGTGACGATCTTCCCGGTCATCACAGGTCAGACCGGGCTGGACCCGATCTTCCAGGGTGCGGCCGACTTCGACCTCGAGCTGATCGAGAGCCGGACGCTCGACGGCAACGTCCAAGAGCTCATCTACCGGCCCACTCTGCACGTCTGAGTCCGTCCAAGCACCCCCACCCGTCAAGCAGCCGAACCTGACCCGGGCGTCCCGACCGACAGGGTCCAGCGGATGCGGTGCGCCACTCACCACACCACGAACACGACCGCCCGAATCGACACCCCGCCCGAAACTCTCCGACCTGCGCTGTCGAAACCGCCGGACCCGTTCATAGATCGCGCAGGAACCCGGCAGGAGACCCAGGTCGAAAGAAAGGACAGGAACGATGCCCGACACGACGGCAACCCGCGGAACCAGACCGTTCCGATTCGGGGTCGTTGCCCCGCTCACAACTGACCTGCCGACCTGGCGAGACCGGGTCCGGCGCATCGCCGACAGCGGCTACTCGACGCTGCTGATGCCCGACGTCCGGCAATGGCAGCCGGCGCCTGGCCCCACGCTGGCCTTCGCGGCGGCCCTTGCCGACCTGCGGGTCGGCACCTGGGTGTATGCCTCCCCGCTGCGCCCGGCTTGGAGCACCGCGTGGGAAGCGCACTCGCTGTCGGTGCTCACTGACGGTCGCTTCGAGATGGGCGTCGGCACCGGCAGGCCTGGGATTGAAGACGAACTCCGCGACCTGGGACTGCCCGTCGTCCCACCGAGCGAACGGTTGGCCAAGGTGCGTGAGACCGTGACAGCGCTGCGCGATCTCGACGGCCCCGACCTTCACACCCCCGTGGTGATGGCCGTCCGCGGGCCGAAGGCCCAGGCGCTGGCGGCCGAACTCGCAGACACGGTCACCTTCGCATTGGTGCCGGATGAATCTCGGCCCGAAGTCGCGCAGCTGGCACGCGACTTCCGCGCCATCCGGGACGTCGAACTCGCGCTCCACGTGTCGGTGATCGGCGACACTGTCGCGCCGTTTATGGCGGCCCCGCGGGCCGTCGCGCTCGCCTTCGGGCTGAACCTGTCGCACGGCTACTGGATGCCCATCGCGGCCCTCGCCGCGATGCAGCCGAGCCTTCAGCAGAGCACGCTCACGGCCGCGCAGCGGCTGGCCGACGCGCTGATCGGCGCCGCTGCGGCCGCGCTGCTGCTGCTCATCCCCGCCAGTGAAACCGGGCTCAGGCTGCTCGCCGTCGAGCATGGCCTGGCAATCGTCGCGCTCGTCATCTTGATGCACGGGGCCGCGATCCGCTTCTGGAACTACGCGCTGTACTGCGGGGCCATCGCCGCCGGAGTGCTGATCTTGGTGGACCGTCCGCAGCCCGGCAGCTATTCGGCCGTGGGCTACCGGGTGCTGTGGACGCTGTGCGGCGTAGCGATCGGCGTGCTCGTCATGCTCCTCGCCGGCCTGCTCGCCAGGCGCACCGCCAGAACACCGCCTGAGCGACCTGCACAACAAGCCTGAACGCCTATGCCACTCCCCGCTGGGAACATCCGTCTGTCCTCGCCTGGCACCGCACTTCGTGGCGGCGACCGCTCGGCCTGCCAGCAGCAGGCCGGGCGCAGCCGCCGTCCCATGCCAGCACGCCGGTGCCGTGCGCTTACTTGATCAAGCCGAGGTAGATCACGCTGCCAGGCCCGGCCAGGAGCTCGCGCCGAGAGCGTCACCCTCTGTCCCCCGGCCCCTGGGCACGACAAGTTGCCATGCTGTGACATACCCGGCTGCCTGGCGTGGCCGCGGAATTCTGTCACCGACGGTGACGGCTCAGCGAGCCTGCGACACCCGATATCGGCCTTACCTGCTGGGTTGCTGTGCTATCAATCATGCTCGCCGTGGCTGATGGCAGTAAGCCTGTCAGGAGCGACCGACAGCTGGACAGGCGGGCTGCAGGATTCACCGCGGTAGGCGCCGGGTGCGATGCCGAACGTGCGTTTGAAGGCTTTGCCGAACGAGAACTCGGTCCCGTAGCCAGCACGCGCCGCGATCTGCGAGAGCGAGGCATCGCTGGTGCGCAGAAGTCCGGCGGCGTGGGCGAGTCGGGTGCGGGTGATGTAGCGCAACGGCGATTCGCCGACAAGCTCGCGGAAGCGGGCCGAGAAGGCCGAGCGGGAAAGAGTCACTTTGGCGGCAAGCTCCCCGACGGTCCACCCGTGCCCAGGCTGGCTGTGGATGAGCTGGATCGCGGAGGCGATCTGCCGATCGCGCAGCGCCAGCAATCCCGGCCCGTTGGAAGACCCGAGCTGATTGACCGCTGCGCGCAGAGCCTGCGTCAGCAGCACATCCGCCAGCCGCGTCACGACCTCCCCTGCGCCTGGCGCGTCAGCGGTGGCCTCGGCGTTCAGCAACTCCAGGGTCGCCGCCAGCCACGGTTCCGGGCGCCCGCTGGCGCCGCGGATCACCACGGCAGGGGGGAATGCGCGGAGAACCGGATGCGCCGGGCCGCCGTCGACGGCGAACCCGCCGCACAGCAGTGCGGTCTGCGGGCCGCTGCCTCCATAGCGCAGGCGCCGGTGACGGTCGAGCGGGGTTTCCGCGAGAATCTCCTCCAATACAGTTGCCGCTGTGGCCGGCTCGTCCCGCAACCAGTGACGGCTTCCCCGCGGAAGCAGGGCGAGGTCTCCGGCGGCAAGCGGGATCTGGCCAGGCTCACCGTCGACCTCGAGCCAGCAACCGCCGGCCGTGACGACATGGAACGCCGGGTTGCCGCGGGCCTCGACACCGAAGCCCCACGGCGCGCCCATCAGCGAGCGGCAGTAGATGGAGCTGCGGATCCGGATCACCCGCAGCAACTGACTGACCTGGTCAGAAGGGTCGAAGTCGCCCAGCAGCTCCATCGTCGGCTCGCTTTCTGCAGCCTGGGCACCGACGATAGCCGCCCCTGCCGACAGCAAGGCCAGGCAGCTCACCAGTGCCGGTGACCAGGACATGAATCGCGGACTCTCGGCCATACCCGGCTGCGGGCAGCGCGCCGTACCGTCAACGCAGCGAGAACAAGCAGAACGGGAGGCAGGAGATGGCAGACGCAGCGCAGGCAGCCGAGAGCTTCTTTGACGCCTGGACGACCAAGGACTTCGCGCGGGCGCGCGAACTGCTCCATGACGACGTGTCATTCCAGGGCCCCATCGATGCCTTCAGCGACGCCGACAGCTATATCGCTTCGCTGCGGCAGCTGAGCGGCATCATCACCGGCGTGGACAAGCAGAAGGTGTTCGCCGACGGCGACGACGTCTGCGTCATCTATGACCTCAAGACCGCGCCGGTTCCCAGCTCACGCACGTGCGAGTGGTACCGGGTGCGCGACAGCAAGATCGCTTCGGTCTCGGTGGTCTTCGATGCCCGGCCGTTCGCTGCGCTGTTCGAGGCCCGGCAGGGTCACTGAGCGGAGAGCCCGATGGACGACAGGCCCCCGCCACGGCGCACCCCAGGAAACCTCGCCGGTTACCTCGAAGCGCTCAGCCGACCGATATTCCAGGCCGGGATCAGCTGGCGCGTGATCGAGGCGAAATGGGACGGCATCCGCGACGGGTTCGCAGGGTTCGCTCCCCAGGTTGTCGCCGGCTACGGCCCGGACGATATCGGGCGGCTGCTTGCCGATCCCCGCGTCATACGCAGCAGGGCCAAAATCGAGGCCACCATCGACAACGCCCAGGCACTGATCGAACTCGATGCCGAGTACGGCGGATTCGGCCGCTACCTGCGCTCGCACGGAGGGTTCGAGCAGACCGTCGCTGACCTCAAGCGGCAATTCCGGTTCATCGGCGACAGCGGCGCCTACCACTTCCTCTGGTCGGTAAACGAGCCGACGCCTCCCTACAGCGAATGGTTCTCCAGCAGGCCAGGCAGAAACGCCCGGCGCCGTGACGCGCGCCGGCCAGCAAGGAGCGCGAGCTGACCATGGCAATCGTCACCCGTACCCAGATCATCAACGCCAAGGCCGACGAGGTATTCGACGCGATCGTTGACGGCGGAAACTTCGCGGCCTGGAATCCCACCATCCGCGCCTCCCGCCGGCTCGACTCCGGCGAAGCCCGGAACGGGACGCGCTTCGAGTGGGACCTGCGCGGGTTCGGCAAGGTCATCCAGGAACTATAGGAATTCTCACGGCCCGAACGCGTGCGCATCGTGCCCCACATCAAGGCACTCCAAGGCGGCCACCGGTTCCACCTGACGGCGCAAGGCGACGCGACCCGCGTCGACCACCACCTTGAGATGCGGCCCAAGGGCGCCTTCCGCCTGCTCGCTCCGGTAATGGGCATCATCGGCCGCAAAAACCTGCGAGACACCGCCAATGCGCTGCAGGCGCACCTCGAGAAATAGGCCAGATCGAGGGCGCCAAACGATCCTTGCCGACCTATTGTCGCGCCCCGCACCGGCTCGTTCCACCCCGACGACCTGGGTGGGGGCGTGCACGATGGCGCCCTGTGACGGGGCCGAGCCGGCCGGGCCGCATGCCGATGGTGGCGTCACGGCCCGAGTTGTTCCAGCGCGGCGAGGTAGGCCTCGGTGTAGGTGGGGAACTGGGCGACCTGGTCCAGCAGGACGCTGATGGGGATCTGGGCGCGGATCGCCAGGGCAGCCTGGTGGATCCATTCGCTGGCCAGCGGGGCGACGGCCCACGCGCCGGCCAGGACGCGGCGGTCGCGGTCGGCGAGCAGTCCGAGGGTTCCCCGCGGGTCGCGTTCGTAGGTCCATGGCCGGGCGGTGGCGTCGGCGAGGGTGACCTCGGCGGTGGCGGTGCTGACGCCGCGGGCGGCGGCCTGGGCGGCGGTGAGGCCGACGGCGGCGATCTCGGGGTCGGCGAACACCACCCGGGGGATGCCCTCATAGCGGGCGGCGCGGTCGCGGCCCAGGATGTTGCTGGCGGCGATGCGGCCCTGGTACATGGCGACGTGGGTGAACAGGGCGACACCGGTGACGTCGCCGAGCGCCCACAGGCCTGCCCCGGCCCGGCACCGGTCATCGACGGCGATTCCGCCGCGCCCCGTCAGCGTCACCCCTGCGGCATCCAGGCCGAGCCCGGCGCTGGCCGGGTGGCGGCCGGCGCCGAGGATCACCACGTCGGTGTCCACCTGGCTGCCGTCGTGGAGGGTGATGACCGTGGTAGCGCCGGCGCGGCGGGCGTGGGTGGCGGTGGTCCCGGTGCGGATGGTGATGCCGTCGGCGGCGAGCGCCTGGGCGGCCAGCTCGCCGACGCGGGGGTCCTCACGGTCGATGAGCCGGCCGGCGCGCTGGACGATGGTGACCTGCGCGCCCATCCGGGCGTAGAACTGGCCGAGCTCGACGCCGACCGCGCTGCCCCCGATCAGCAGCACCCGGCCGGGAATGTCGCGCACGGTGGTGGCCTCCCGGTTGGTCCACACCCCGGTGCCATCCAGGCCGTCGATCGCGGGGCGGGCCGGCTGCGACCCGGTGGCGATCACGATGTGACCGGCTTGCAGCAGCTGCCCGGCCTCCACCTGGCCGGGCCCGGTGATCCGGGCGGCGCCCTTGATCACGGTGGCGCCGGCCTGCTCATAGCCGCTGATCTGGGCGGTGTCATCGAGGTGGCGGACCATGTAGTCCCGGTAATCCCGCAGCCCCGCCCACTCCAGCGCGGGGGTGGCCACCCCGGCCGCCCGGGGCCGGCTTCGGCCCGGGCCTCGGGTGCGCGCAGGAGCGTCTTGGACGGGATGCACGCCCAGTAGGCGCACTCCCCGCCGATCAGCTCCCGCTCGATGACCGCGACCCGCCGCCCGGCCTGCAGCAGCCGCCACGCGGCGGCCTCCCCGCCCGGGCCCATCCCGATGACGATCACATCAAACCTGTCCACCCGCGCCTCCTTGATGAGGGTTCATTGTGTGAGCACGGGGCCGGGCGGGCCCCGGGCGGGCTGCTGAGACGGTTGCGCATGCCCGGCCCGTCCGACCGGCACGCCCCGGTCATGGTCGCGGCTATGGGGCTGCTGCGGTCCGCGGGGCGGCGCGCTCACTCCGGCGGTCAGGAGCACGCTGGCCAGCCGGAGCAGAGCACGCAGCCGGTGCCCGCCGCAGGGACGCGCCCGGTCCCGGGTGGACTGCGGGTAGTCATCGCGCCGCTGGCCGCCGGGCAGCAGCCGTGCCGGGCTCGCAGCAGGCCCTACTGCGGCGCCTGCGGCCGATGACCAGCACCGTGACAGCCACCAGCACCCCGGCCCCCAGGCCGGCCCCGCCCCAGGCCAGCGCCCCGGCCGCGGCCAGACCCGCGATCAGCACCGGCCCGCCGCAGCAGGCCAGCGGGACCAGCAGCCACCACAACCCGCTCAGCCCCGGCCGCTCCCCGCCGGGCCGCGAGGCTTCTGGCGGCCGGCTCGACTGCGGCCGGGATCGTCCGGCCTGGCGTGCCGACCGGGGTGATGCCTGCGGCGACCTGTGCTTCATCCTGCGCCGCTGCTGAGCACCCGCCGCAGTTCGTTCACCGACGGCACCGCTTCCGCGCGGCCGGCAGCGTCCCGGTACAGCCGGCAGGACAGGCTCGGCGGCTGGCCCGGCGCGGCGAACGGGTCGGTGCCGTCGATGAGCAGGGTCGGCGATCCGTGCATGCCCGCCTCCGCCGCCTCCCGCTCGCCCGTGACGACGCGGTGCCGGAGCACCACTCCGGGATGGCTGGCCAGCGCGGCGGCGAGCCTCTCCTCGAACGCGGCCGCGTTCGGGCAGTCCGGGACGGTCAGCAGGGTCAGCTCCATGATCGGCTCCTTGCAGCAGTGCTGGCTGCAAGGCTAGAGCTTCCCCCAGGCTGGAAGGTCAAGGGCCAGGGCTGCCGCGGGGCTTATCCGCCGATGATCGAGCAGTAGCCGTGGCAGTCGGCCGGGTCCTGCGCAGCGGCCCGCTCGGCGAGCGCCGCCAGGTGGTCGCGGGCGCGCGCGAGCTCGGCCAGCCGGGCCTCCACCTCGGCCAGCCGCTGGGTGATCAGCGCCGTCACGTGGGCACACGGCGGCTGGCCGCCGTCGCGGATGCCCAGGATCTGGCCGATGGCATCCAGGGTGAGCCCGGCAGCCTGGGCATGACGGATGAAGCCGATGCGCTCCAGCACCACAGTCCCGTAATCGCGGTACCCGGCCGGGGTCCGGGCCGGCGGCGGGAGCAGCCGCCGGTCCTCCCAGAACCGGATCGTCTTGGCCGGCACCCCGGCCCGGTCCGCCACCTCGCCGATCCGCATCCCGCGCTCCCATCACCTTCCTCGCCAGGTCCTTGACATTCCATCTGACTGGAAGGTTTACCGTAACACCCGGACCAGTCCCGGGCACAACGTGAGCCGACGACCCGGGCCCAGCGCGGCGGCCGTGTACCGGCTGCCACGGTGCGCGGCCTGGCCCGGCGGAGAGGAAGCCCCAGTGAGCGACCTGACCGATCTCACCCGGTTCACCAGCGGCAGCATCGCCGGGCGGCAGCAGCGCCTGCCCGGCCCGCTGCGCGAGCTGCACCGGGCTGTTCTGCGCCGGTTCCTGGAGACCGGCGCGCCGCCGGGCGTGCGGTGGCTGCGGAGGGCCGCCGCCGATACCGGCCTGGACGCCGCCGCCCTTGACACGCTGGCGGCCGCCGACGCCGTGCACGTGGTGAACGGGGTCGTGGCCGTCGCCTACCCGTTCTCCGGCACCCCCACCCCGCACCGGGTCGAACTGGACGGCCTGCCCGCCGTGTACGCGATGTGCGCGATCGACGCCCTCGGCCTGCCCGCTATGGCACGCCGGGACGGCACCATCACCTCCGCCGACCCGCGCGACCGCACCCCCATCACGGTGACAGCGCGCGGCGGCACATGGTCATGGGCCCCGGCCACGGCGGTCGTCGTGGCCGGCCGCGCTGCCGGCTGCGGCACCGGCTGGACCTCGTTCGAGGCGATGTGCCCGAACACCGTCTTCCACGCTAGTGCCGAGTCTGCGCGCGCCTACCTGGCCGGCCACGGCGGCCTCGACGCCGAGATCCTGGGCTGAGCTGGTGCCCGGGCGCCGGGGCCGGGTGATCTGGCGCGCCGGGTGGGCGAGGGTCAGCCTCGCGGGCGCGGGGTGCGCCTGGCGCTTGCGACGTGTGTGGCTTGCGCGGCGGGTGCGTGTGGTGCCGGGGATGAGGCGGCCTGCCTTGAGGATGAGGCTGGCGACTTGTTCGGCGGCGGTGCGGGCAACCTCGGGCAGGACCGAGGTGTAGGTGTCGGCGGTGAGCACGATGGAGGCGTGGCCCATCATGTCCTGCACCACTTTCAGTTCCACCCCGGCGGCCAGGGCGAGGGTGGCGGCGCCGTGGCGCAGGTCGTGGAGCCTGATCGGGGGCAGCCCGGCGGCTTGGGTGAGGGCGCGGAAGTGGCGGGTGAGCCGGTCGGGGGCGAGCGGGTCACCGCCCAGGCCGGTGAAGACGTAGCCGCTGTCATGGTGACCAGGCTGCTGCCGCTCGGCGTGCTGGCGGGCGCGGTGGGCGCGCAGCGCGGCCACGGTGGTGTGGTCCAGGGCGATGACGCGGGCGCTGTGGCTGGTCTTGGGCGGGCAGGTGACCATGTGCCCGTCGTATTGCTGAAGTTGCTGGGTGATGACGGCGACGCCGTCGTCGAGGTCGACGTCGCACCAGCGCAGCCCGTCGGCCTCGCCGCGGCGCAGCCCTTCTCCTGGGGTCCCCAGCCTGTCGCTTGACATTGCCCGAACCAGTCTCTTGACGGGGTTGCGCGGCGTGTCTCCCTGGGTGTGGCGCTGGTAGCTGGTAGTAGTTCATGCAGCTCAGCTAGATCGGGGGATCGGGGATGCGGGCGTTTCCGGTGAGGCTGCCGTCCGGCGCGAGGTACTGGACGGTGCTGGATGAGGACTTGGCGGTCGTGCCGGTCGCGGACGGCTTCTTGCGGCAGGTGCGGTTCGGCCGCGACGGCGCGGAGTCAACGACCAAGAGCTACGCGAACTCGATCGCATTGTTCCTGCGCTGGTGTGCCCGCACGGGCCGCACCTGGCAGGCGGGGGCGGAGCAGTTCGGTTCGTTCATGACCTGGCTGCGGCACGCCGGCCCGCAGGCGTCCGGTCTCGAAGCCGGGGCGGCGGGGGTGGTGCTATCCGGCCCGGGGGCCGGGCCAGCGCGTTCTGCTCGCCGGGTCAACGGCGTGCTGACCGCCGTGCGCGGCATGGTGGTGCACGCGGTCGCCGCCGGGCAGGCGAGCGGGCATCTGGTGCCGCTGCTGTATGAAGTTGCCAGCGACCGGGACCTTCCCGAGCAGGCACGGGACGAGGATGGCCGGATGGAATGGCGGCTGCGGGCCCGGCACCGGCTGCACGAACCGGAAACCCCGGTGGACCGGGCGTCCGACGCCGAGATCGTCGCGCTGCTGAAGGCGTGCCTGTCGGCGCGGGACCGGCTGATCGTGCTGCTGATGGCCCGGGCCGGGCTGCGCCGCGGCGAGCTGTGCGGCCTGCGCCGCGGCGATGTGCACCTGCTGGCCGACGCGCGCCCGCTCGGGTGCGAGGTCGCCCGCGCGCACCTGCACGTGATCCGCCGGGAGGACAACCCGAACGGGGCGTGGGCCAAGTCCCGGCGGCAGCGCGCCGTCCCGCTGGACTTCCTCACCGTGCAGGCATTCGACACCTACGAGTTCGAGCGGATGCGCGTGCCCCGGGCCGCTTTGAGTGACTTCGTGCTGGTCAACTTGTTCCGCGAGCCAGTCGGGGCGCCGATGCGCCCGGATGCGGTCGGCGAGCTGGTCACCGCGGCATGCGGGCGGGCCGGCCTGGAGCGATCGGTTACGGCGCATCAGCTCCGCCACGCCTGCGGGTCGAACCTGCTGGACGCGGGCGGCGCGCTGGATGAGGCCCAGGACATCCTCGGGCACGCCTGCGCCAGCTCAACCCAGGTGTATCTGCACCCGGACCCGGGCCGGCTGCGGGCCGCGGTCGATGCGGTGCCCAGCCCACGCGAGCAGGCCACGGTGACCTCATGACCGGCGCTGCGCTCCGGCTGGCGGTACCAGACCTCACCGATCCTGGCGGTGAGCCGCGCTATGACGCAGGCGCCGGGCCCGGCCGCGAGTTTTCTCACATCCTGGCCGGGGTGGTCCTCGACGCGGCAGCCGCCCGGCTGGCGCGGATGCTCGATCCGGCGTTCCTGGCCGGGGCGGGCTGGGACCCTGCGGCCCGGGTGCTGTCGCTGCCGGCCGGGCACCAGCTGCTGGGCAGGGTGGTGTGCCGGACCGGCGGATGCGACACGACCGTTCGCGCCGGGCTCGGCGGGGTGTGTCACCGGTGCTTCACCCGGCTCAGTGAGCAGGGACTGACAGCCGGGCAGATCGCCGCCGCGCCGCAGTTGCCGTCGCTGCCACCGCGGATGCGGCAGCGCGGTGCCCGGCTGCCAGCGTGAACCCACGGTGATGCAGGCGATCATGTGTCAGTCGCATGTCCGGCAGTTCCGCCAGCGGACTGGCAACCCGGGGGTCGGGCAGTTCCTGTCCGACCCCCGGGTTATTCCGCTCCCGCCATTCGATCCGTGCGCGGTCGCAGCGTGCGCACGGGCGGCCGACGGCGCTTGCGGCTTCTGCAATACCCACTACCAGCGGTGGCGGGTGGCCACCAGGATCGATCATGATCTTGACGCCGGGCAATGGCGGCAGGCCGAGCCGGCGGTCGCCGAGGACGGGCAGGTCAGCCTGCACGGGCTGGCGCCGCTGGTGGTCGTGCAGGTGCTGTTCGGGATCTGGCAGCGAACCCGCGGTGGAGCGAAGATCACCGACACTGATCTGCGGGTTGCCTGCCGTGAGCTGGTCCGCCAGCAGGTCACCTCGATTGAGGAGTGCGATTCCGGCCGCGTCCGCGGCAAGCCGATCCGGAAGCTGCTGAACGCGCTGAAGTGCCATGTCCGGCGGGCGCTGGCCGATCCGGCCAGTGAGCAGGCCAAGGACACCTGGGACCTGCCGGTCTTCGGTCATCCCGGGCGGCTGACTTTCACCGGCATCACACAGCAGTGGCTGCGCCAGGGCGCCAAGCGGTGGGCGTGTGAGGATCTGCCGCGTCATCGCGGCAAAGGGGCCACCAACGTCCAGGCGAAGATCCACGCGCTGGCCCGGCTGTCAGAGAGCCTGCGAGCCAGGCCCGATCACGGCGATCTGCCGGCCGCGCTGGGACGCGCCGGCATCGAGGCATTCCTCAACCGCCTCGGCTACCTGGAATCAGCCGGGACGATCAGCCGATATCACCGCAACGTCATCTGCCGGGGCGCCCGCACCGTGCTGTCTGGCATCCGGGCCATCGGCCTGACCAGGCCCGGGCAGATCGCCGCGGGGCTGCCCGGCGACTTCGTCATCGGCGCCACCGACATTCCCGCCGGGCCGGTGCGCGGTGAGCCCAGCCGTGACCTGCCACCCGAGATCATGACCGTGCTGTGCGCCAACCTGGACACCCTGCAGCCGCCGGAGGTCAAGGCCGCCGCCCAGATCGCCATCGACACCGGCCGGCGCCCTGAGGACATCCTCGGCCTTCCGCTGGGCTGCCTGGCCCGCGACAAGGACGGCGCCGCGGTCCTGGTCTATGACAACGCCAAGGCCCACCGTCTGGGCCGGCGCCTGCCGATCAGCCAGGCCACCGCCACGGTGATCACCGGCCAGCAGGCCCGCGTCCGGGCCCGGTTCCCCGGCACTCCGCCCGCCGAACTGAAGCTGCTACCCGCCGCGCGACGCAATCCCGACGGGCGCAAGCCCATGACCATCGACATGCTGGAAGGCCGCCATCGCAAATGGGCCGATCAGCTCGGGCCGTTGCGCACGCGCGACGGCACCGAGTTCGACACCGCAAAGATCGTCCCTTACGCCTACCGGCACATTGTTTCTGCTTAGTTGTCGTGTTGCGATAGTTGCCTGGCCAGCTGCGTCGGGCGAGTTTGGGTGTTGCGCCGGCCGGTGTGGTGTTCCTACGGTCAGCTTTCATGATCTTGAGCTTCTTCTC